>ERZ1740065.3339-NODE-3339-length-10054-cov-11.820982_pt1 | contig 10054 bp, 6 predicted proteins | sample MGYA00581738_ERZ1740065 | MGnify/ENA primary metagenome ERZ1740065 (study PRJEB43018, sample SAMN04849749) | marine metagenome | isolation source: floating plastic debris | place: Pacific Ocean | collected 2008-09-01 | study: EMG produced TPA metagenomics...
GAGGGAGAGAGAGAAATGGGAAGAGAGAGATGGAGAGGGAGGGGGAGAGAGGGAGAGGGAGGGGGAGAGAGATGAGAGGTTTCATCATAGTTGATGCCCTGCAGCATCCGCTCCAGTAGCTATTGACCTGAATCAGTCTTTCTAACTGACACAGTAATTAGTAGGGTTTCCTGTATATCAGTTACATCTATATGGAGATCATGCCTGCTCAACTGTGACTGGGAGGCAAGTAGGAATGCCTGCCTTGCCCCAAAGCCTTGCCCTCTCCCCTGCCTGCAGCTGTTGCCGGCTTCGGTAGCCTGTGATCCTAGTTATGGAGTTAATTGCAGCCCCATCGGTATCGATCAGTACTGTGACCCAGTTTGTCTAGCAGCTCCATTTCTCTCGCTTGCACAGATTCAGAATAACCAGGGCTGTATTGTTCCGAGCTAGAATGGGGATGTACAGGCACGATTCCTAGGGGCATTGGCAGCTGTGCATGAGAAAGTAACAAGTTTCAAGTAGTACATTGTTGACAGAGACTAATAGATCATTGGCCCTTGCTTCTCTTGTGCTTGAAGTAAAGCGAGGAACCGTTCTCAATGAAGAGGCCTCATACACCCTAAGCAGCATACTTTGCTATTCAGTTCGATATGGAGTCTTATGGCGAACCGGTTTGCTCCTCTGTTGCAGACAGCTTGCATCAGACGTCTGATCCAACTTCAGACGTGACTCCGCGGCTCCGACCATGGCAGCGAATCAGACGTACACTTTAGACCAGATCAGAAACAACTACAACTGCTCAGATGTGGGTCTCGTCCTACCTCTCATCAGCGAGTTCACATGGAGTATCCCCGGTAGAATAGTTGTCTACCTCTTAGGAATGCTATGGTGCTTCATGGGGGTGGCCATATTGGCCGATGCCTTCATGTGCGCCATAGAAAAGATCACCAGCAAGACAAAAAAGATAACTGTCGCGGCGGCCAATCAAAGCGGCTCAGAGGAGATTGAGATTCGTGTGTGGAACGACACCGTCGCCAATCTCACTCTCATGGCCCTCGGTTCGAGCGCACCGGAAATCCTTCTGTCCATCATCGAGATCATCGGTAAAAACTTCGAGGCTGGAGAGCTGGGCCCATCGACGATCGTTGGCTCGGCGGCGTTCAACTTGCTCGTCATCACCGCCGTCTGTGTCGTCTCCATCGACAGCGAAGATTTGAGGGTGATAAAGTCAGTCAATGTGTTCTTCATCACGGCGTTCTCGTGCGTGTTCGCCTACATCTGGCTCATCATCGTCCTCACGGTCATCACGCCTGACTACGTAGACATATGGGAGGCCGTGGTCACCCTTCTCTTCTTCCCCATCCTCGTACTCATCTGCTACATCACCGACAAGAACTTCTGCGCTAGGAAGAAGAAGGTTACCGGTTCTATGGAACTCGGATTCGGTAAGACCACTAATATACGCCCCCACTGATACTTAACTAGTAATCCTAAGAGAATCGCACTAGCTATGCACTAACTAACTCTCTTATTGCCGTTTTTGCAGACAAGCGTAAGTGCCATTCATACTTGGTGACACCCTTGTCTGTCTCTTGCGTGTCCTCTATATTATTTTGCTTGACATTGTTTCTCCAGCGCAAATATTTTCATCTACATTTCGAAAATCCGATACTCCTAATAGTGTCTGCCCCTGATAGTTTGATAGCTGCTTCTACACTCACAGTATTGCATACCGTACCAGCACATTCGTAAGTGCCTAGATGACCATTACACTAAATTATGCCGGTCCGCTTGACCTCGTTTTGACTTCCCTTAAGGTTTTTTAGATCAGTTTTTTTCGCGACATTTCTCTTTCAACGATTTAAGTTTAAATTTTATGGAGGCAACCCTTTGATTGTTGCGTGAATCACGGATCTGTATTTCCGTTGTGTGAATGTTAGAAAGAAATAATTAACTGTCCCGCACTTAATCCACCCAATTTCCATTTGAAGGAATTGGGTGTCTGTGTTATCAAGGAATGACTGTGTTGTACACAGAGCGGCAGCGGCGGTAAAGGGCGACGGAAGTAATGTTGTGGCATGTTTGTAGATGATGCGGAGACGCAACTCCTCAACAAGTACAAGCACCTGTGGAAGGATGGCAAAGTGGACAAGGCTGTTGTGGCACAGATACTCAAGGTAAAACTAATTAGGTCATAACAATGATAATGATGTCAATGGATATCCACCTCTAGAGAGATCAATGCAGACGGAAATCAATAGATGGTAGGTGATATTCTATATCATTTCTATTCACCGTCTGTCAATTAGAGGAAGTGAGTAGTAGCATGGTATCCATGACTAGATCTCTCAGCCATCTCATAAAATACCAGTAGTATTCACCTCGCTCTCAGGCCCAGGCTGCATATATCGCTCGCATTGCCTTTGATCTACGAAAGGATTGGGAGGGGAGAACTGCTGCTCTCCCGCCTCTTGCTCGTCTCTCAGATGTTTGTTTGTGTGTGGTACCAATTTCAGTCAACGGTTTGGTATATTGGAGTTGTCCCTCAAACATGATACTGATATGTTGGCACGGTAGCCTTGCTTCAAGATGGCGACGCGTAGCTATAGTTCTCCCCCACCAATTCTCTGCTGTACGACCCAAAAAATGGTCTGATCAACGCCCACAATGTGTAACTAGTCTCAGTGGCGATGTGAACAATATTTGATGTTGTGATAACAGCGCTGGCAATGGTCATGACCTAATTGCTCGTTCTCGGATCGCGTGCGAACGCACATTCACAATCCGTCTGCATTCACGAAGATCTTGTTACACATTTCGAGTCAGCGCTTCTATTCTTGCTCGTGTCTCGCTGCAGGAGATCGGCAAAAACCACCATCTGAGTGACGAGGAGAAAGCGAAACTGGCTGCTGCCAGGCTGTCAGAGGAGCAGCAGAAAGGTCGCGGTTGGTACCGGGTGCAGGCCACCCGTAAACTGTTTGGCGGTAAAAGTTTGGAGCCGAGGCTAAACCCACAGCTAACAGAGGTGAAGGACTGTCACTATTGTTATTGCAACCTTGGGTCAATGGCGGCATTTTGACAGTCATTGTGTTGCCGATTACGTAGGCGTACTATTGTGTGGTCACTGCGCGGTCACACCTTCTATTATTGTTATTATTATTATTACTATTGTTATTACTCAGGCTCTGGCCCACATGTCCGGCAGCTCGGTAATGACAACACGCCCTTCTACTCACCAATCTCACTCCAACCTCACCGTTGTCTATTGCATCTTAATTAGCCTAAACTCAAACTGACCTCATGTAGTTTTGTATCGTGCCACTTTATTTATATTCATCCCACATTAATCATGAAATCATCCATTCTTAAAGTTTTTCTTTTGGGAAATAAGGTTCGCTTCCAATTTTTCTAACCAAAATCTGCAAAGAAATAGGAATGCAAACTATATAGAACCAGCTCTCAGCATGAGGAGATAAATGCCCGCCAACTGGTGCTTAGAACTTTTTATTGTGTACAGCTGTTTGACTTATCTCCGTGTCGTAGAAGCGTCTGCAACTGCCACGCTATGATCCAATGAACCTTTGCTATCTACAAACATGTGTTTGGTCATATCACACCACGCCAGCCTACCAGCCGCACTCATAACCTAACACAGGAAGTAACCTAGCCTGACCCCGGTGGAGACAGTACAATCGTAGTTACATTAATGATGCATTGACGATTGCCTATCACACTCTCTGCCTATCGCCTGTAGGTCTACAATGAGCTGAAAAATCGCGACACGACCAGCGACGTCGAGTCGGGTCAGCGTGGCTCGCTGGCTGATCTGACAGATAGGGGGCGCCTCTCTGTCATCGAGTTCACCGCCTCGTCTGTCGCCGTGCTGGAGAGAGAGCAGAAGTGTAAAGTCGGCATCAAGCGATATGGCAGGAGGGATAACTCCATATCATTCAGGTAAGATGAGTGCGATCAATGACTGGAGCTAGTCCGATGCGGCCTCTCCGTTCTAGCTGTTATCCAAACTGGGAGTTACTGTAACTGTCTGCAGACTTGAGACGATCGATGGATCTGCCAATGCCGGAGAAGACTACATACCGGTGAAGCAGACATTGGTCTTTAAGCCGGAGCAGACGTACATTGAGTACGTCATTGAAATCATCGACGACAACATCTGGGAGCCAGATGAGACCTTCTTCGCCAAGATCACTCTAGAACCAAACCAAGACGCCATTTTAGGCAAGAAGAGCATCAACATGATAACCATTATCAACGATGATGGTAAATAGTTTAGTTCATACTTCGACCTTGACATTCACCTAGTGGTCCAGACGGGTGGTGGATACACTGAACATCTCTTTTGGCAGAGCCGGGAGTTCTCGAGTTTGCTCATCCCAGCTTCGTGTTCAAGGAGAGCGTGGGTAAAGCTCTGCTCACGGTAAATCGAATCAATGGTGCCGACGGACGCATACAGGTCGACTGGACTACTGAGGACATGACCGCTCGCAACGGTATGGACTTTGAAGGCGGTCAGGGCGTGCTGATCTTTGAGCATGGCGAGATATCTAAGGCTATAGAAATACCCATCTATGACGACCAGGTAGGTAGTCGACGCTCAATCGGCGGTCTCTTAAACTGAGTCCTACCTTTTACTAAAAAGCAATAGTTAAAAAGTGATGCGCATGTCTATGTGTCAGTTGTGTGCATCGTGAAATCCCAAACTCAAAATCGGTCCGTTATCGGTCGTCAATAACTGCTATCATCTGTTTGATGTAGGAAGGCGAAGTAAGTATCTTCGTGTTCGTTACATGACGTTGTGGGGCTGTAAGCTCTCTGCCGCCATTACACTTATTGTCGATGGTTGGTTTCTACTGTAACAACGTGGGTACAGGGTATCATTCAGGCTTCATAGAGGTGTAGCAGTAGACAATCAGTATCCCTTATTTTAGTTCAATGTCTCTTAATTCGTAGTGCATGATCGGACGTCATCTAATATATTTATTTCATTGGATTTCCGCTGCATGTTTCGCTGTCATGTTTTTCATTCAGAGCTTACGGGAAGTTCGGTGTTTACAAATAGCTAGTGTTTTCTGTCTGTCTTTATTTAACAGCCTATTTTCTTTGATGGAGATGATGAAACAAAAAAGGTTACGCCTCACAGTTCTTTGCGTGATTATGATGAGTGACGCGACTTCGACTTGATTTGGCTCTGCAATCTTTGCTGCTGGCCACCATAGACTCCTATATTTCATATGCTAGCATCTCTCTCTCTCTCTCTCTCTCTCTCTCTCAGATGATCGCTGTAGCTATCCGATTGCAGATTCTCTGCTATAAATCAGAATTAGATTCTTTAAGTTTCAACTGCTCAAGTATCCCTCACTACCCAGTGGCCAATAAGCTGTTGTGAATCCAACAATACGGTTCCCCGTAATGGATATTTCACTGTACCCTTCCCACCTCCACCACTGCTGCCTTACAGATCTGACTCATAACCGAGGGCAGCAACTTTCAACATGGCTTCTTTCATTTTCAGGAAGAGGAAAAAGACGAGCATTTCAAGGTGATCCTGTCAAACCCGACGGATGGCGCTCAGCTAGGTACCAAGACCAAGACAGTCGTAACCATAGTCAACGATGAAGGTAGGCGCTTCCATTGCTGCTACTGTTATCCTAACTACACTCAAAACTTCCCGTGAAATCAGTATTTGACAAACTGTCAATCTGCTAATTAGAGTGTATTAGAGTGTGTTAGAGTGTATTAGAGTGTAATACATGTAGGTATTAAGTAATTATGATCATTGCTATGGAATTGGTGAGCTGTCACCAAATATTTGAGAGCAATGTTGAAAGCCAGAGACAATAAATTCAGTGAATACTTCTCTCCTAGTGCCAGATGACTAATTTGAGAGTTGTCTTCTCTATACAGATTATCAGGGCATAGTGTCACGTCTTGTCAACTTGACTAGCCTGAACATGGATGCGCTGCGAGTGGACAGTGCCTCCTACGCCCAGCAGTTCGAGAATGCGATGAACGTCAATGGCGGCGATATTGAAAGCGCCTCAAAATTAGACTACGTCATGCATTTCGTCACCTTCGGTTGGAAGGTGAGGTGTTCGAATTTGCAGCCGTTCACCTGGACTCAGACTGTATTGATGCCTATGTCAAGGTCAATTACTGCTGGTCTCTTTGTAGCAGTGATGCTATGTCAGCCTGCAAGGTTTTGTTTCCATGTGTTTGTACAGTGTACTCGTTCATTATAGATATTATTCGCAATCATCCCCCCTGTTCATTTCTGTGGAGGATGGCTCTCGTTCATCTGTGCACTTATCTTCATGATCTTCATGACCGTCGTTGTCGGAGACATGGCGGCCATATTTGGTTGCCTGATCACACTGGAAAACAGCATCACTGCCATCACTTTTGTGGCCCTTGGTAAGCTTCAACTACCCAAACTTACAGTTGCTTATGGTAACTTATGGCACTGCAGACGGATTACTCTATTGTGATTTGTAGGTACCAGTCTGCCCGATCTGTTTGCCAGTAGGCAGGCAGCGACAATGGAGAAGACGGCCGACAACTCAGTTGGTAATGTGACAGGAAGTAACTCTGTCAACGTATTCCTCGGGCTCGGACTGCCATGGGTGATGGCCTCTATCTATCACTACGCTCGCACGGTAAAACCTCTACTCCAATCAACATGCTGGCACCATGCTGAGTCACATAAAAGCTAAACTTATACTGTTTATTTAGGGCACGTCGTTCAACGTACCGTCGGGAACGCTGTCCTTCAGCGTGATGCTATACTCCATATTTGCTGTCATCTGCATCTCAATACTGATATTCAGGCATTACGTGTTCCCTAAGGGTGAACTCGGTGGTCGCGCCTGGTTCAAGTGGCTCACAGCTGCCATCTTTGTCTTCATGTGGTTCCTCTACATCCTCATATCCTCTTTACAAGTCCGTAAGATCATCAAGTCACCATTTTAAGTCATCAGTGCAAATAAATATTACCTTCAGCAGACGAGTAATCAAGGTCGTCGAGTACAGCGACAAACAGACAGAGAAGGAACATTTATTCCTACTGCTCACATGACATGCATGCACAACGTATACCCTATCTCTAATCTTTTTACATGAAGCTTTTCTGTAGGATGCTAATCGATTTCAAGGTGGGCGGAGCCGAGTTAGAGGCTATAAGGCTGATATATATATATATATATATACTGCTGCTACATATACCTAGGTTCTATGGATCAATCTCTGTAGTCTGAAACAACGCTATTTTTCTTCGCTGTTTAACCTATTGATCATTTATAGCAATAAGATATTATCACTGATTTGTATGCCATTCATCACAATAAAAATCAAACTGCATATAAGCGTTCTCGTGGTGTAGCAAGTAACAGCTGTAGGTACTGAGGCTAAGCTGTAGGTACTGAGGCTAAGCTGTAGGTACTGAGGCTAAGCTGTAGGTACTGAGGCTAAGCTGTTGCCATCATTGCCTGGAGTACATAAAGGTGATGCGCAACGTGGAATGCCATTTTTCAGCATCACATTCGGTCATATAAATCGGCTTTGTACGAAATTTTAACAACTCCATATTTTACTGTACACCAATTCTGTGACCAACCCACCTCTTTACAACATAGTGTATAAGTGGAAACATTTGGAGTCCTCTAACAGCACATGAATCCTGGTGGCTCCAGCAATGCATATTCACTAGGAATAGCTCATCATGTTTTGTTTACAGAAACTGGCATCCGTTGTGTTTGTTTTCAATACTATAGAAATATCATTCAGCATGCTCAATGCCAGTTGGTGTTGTATTTAATGATAAGTGATCAAGATGTCATTGATTGGTGTATTGAAAACTACTGGAGCTTAAAAACCATTCAATACAAGCTGCATTATACAGCTGGCATCTAGCATAGATGAGAGGTTTTTGTAGTTGCAATCACTATGCTGCCAATAGTCGATTACCAAGATTGCTGTGATGCTGGTTACAGTGTATCACTAGCAGAGCCATCAGTATAATAGTGAAGTAAAAAACTGGAGTTATGAGAATTAGAAATTTGATTACTATCTGGCATTTGGCATCTGGAATTTGGCTCTCACTTTCCATAAAACGCAAAAGACAGTAAAACCATCCATGAGATTTATGAGAAGCGGTGTGTGTATTTATCATCATTTATCTCGCGCAGATCTTCTCCTGGAAGACAGTCAGCGTCGGAGTAATGTTCCCTTGCGGAATTCCCTTCACTCCATTGGCTGTGAATGCAGCGCAGCACGTCCATTTCAGGGCGAGCACGAGTGAGCACAAACTTAAACAGTGACGACACGGCGACTGTCACGAGCAGAGAAACTACCATAGAGAGCGTCCGGAATGGAAACAGCTGCAGATCCATCTCAGCCGAGTAGTAGGGGAACTTGATGGCTGCTGGTAGAAGTAGGGAGGGCTCACCCGCCCCCAGCCTGAGAACCAAGCCCAGAATATAGCCTACAAGAAAAAAGGAAATAAGCATCATTGGATAGAGGATTTCTGCGGTGATGATTGAAGGGAAAGTGAGTGATAGTTCCTGACCTCTCAGCCTAAGTAAACACAGTGCACTATTATACCTACGCTATCACGTAACATATAATATTGCATCATTCTGCAAACAACTCAGACTAGCTGGTAGGGAGCTGTCAATAACACACAATGTACCAGTAGTTATCTACTACTCATAGAATGAGTGATATAAGCCACCATTAGCCAGCTCTGTCAGACTAGGGATACTGAATAAAACATGTATGAGGAGTTGTCTCCTCGCTATGCGACAGCTTATCTGACATATCCACTTAGAAGAGCAAATGTTTACATTACAAGCGCTTAGTGTTATCGGACAGACCGATTACATGTCATCAAAGTAACAAATACACCAGCTTCACTCATAAGGCCAAATGTTTGACGGATAACTCACCTATAAGGCCGCCATACCCGTTACAGACAGGGATATACAGTACACAGATGAGTTGAGGCAGCACGGCGACAAATACAATGTCTGCAGCCAGGATGAAGAGACCGTATATTGTCAGCGATGGCGTCAGCAGTGCCACCAGGGCCGACAGCGCGCCGACGACGATTATTGCTAGCTTCAGTACGATGCCCAACTCTGTGGTGGACGGCTGGAAGAGAAAGAGAGCGGCCGTGGCGAGGAGATAGTGACATGACAAATGAGATGAGAGGTGAGATAGAATATAGACCGTTTGGCTGCTGTCAGACGAGGCATCGAGAGTGAGAACCCTCAGCCTCCTGTAGATGTGTTGAGTAAACATGGAGCTGGAGCCGAGTATGGCGCTGTCAGATGATGACATTACTGCGGCAGCGATAGCACCCAGTCCTGACAGTAAGGATAGAAGGATGGAAGATGATAAAGTGGTTTGGATTTCTCCATAATCATAAATTCCAAACATCACCATTTTGTGGTGACTGTATGTCTGAAGTCATGTGTACAGGTGAGTTTCCAGCTGTTTGGGCCTTGTTCAGAATTGAGAGTTATCCTCTCTTAGGAGACCAAAATTTACGCATATATACCCTATAGACCAAGTTAGGAATAAATGCTTTGGGTGCTTCTCTTCTAAGAGAGGACAACTCCCAATTCTGAACACAGCGATTGTAGCTGGAAACATGTCTATAAGGTCTGTTTTTCAAACCTTTTACATGCAGAGCAAACCTTTGATGTAAACTAGGATATTTTCTCTTCTCTCTTCACACAGCACATGTAGCATTCAGTCCAAACCTCTCTAATATCTGCAACGGGTAAATAAACACAGTGACTTACCTAACACAGCGACAGGGGCCGGTGTGAAAGTCTGTATGACAAGAGGCAATGTCAAGGACTTTTGGCTATAGAGCGACTCGCTGACACCTGTGCTGTTCCAGTCTGAAAGATACCACAACCTGTCAGAGCTGAATGTGAAGCAATGAGGTGACTATACTGCCACATGTGAGGATAAAGAAGAGAGGATATTTCAACATCGCTAGTGTTTCACAGCGACACGAATACCTCACCAGTGAGTGATCATAGAGAGAGAG
>ERZ1740065.3340-NODE-3340-length-10054-cov-11.180018_pt1 | contig 10054 bp, 3 predicted proteins | sample MGYA00581738_ERZ1740065 | MGnify/ENA primary metagenome ERZ1740065 (study PRJEB43018, sample SAMN04849749) | marine metagenome | isolation source: floating plastic debris | place: Pacific Ocean | collected 2008-09-01 | study: EMG produced TPA metagenomics...
CCTCTCCCCCCCCTCCTCCCCCTCCCCCTCCCTCCCTCCCTCCCCCCCCCCCCCCCTCCCTCCCTCCCCACCTCCCTCCCTCCCTCCCTCCATCACTTCTTAATCGTTACATCAGCTAGTTTACCGGTACAGGACAGCCTCTATGATATCCCTCCAACTCGGCCAGAGTCACCACAGCCACCATGCCCTCAGCCTAGGCCCCGCAATCAGGTGCCGCAGCCTAGCCGCCCTCCAAAACCCGCTATCCTAGCTCAGGTACTGCGATACGACCATAACCATTTCATGCTTTGACTCTTCACGCTTATGCCAAGTATTCCCTGTCGTGTGTTAAGGCAACATCGACATCTCCATCCCCGCCCCCGGCACCACCTCCAGCCTGTACCGCCACGAAATTCAGTGCAACGCAGTATGTGGAACTCGACCAATCAGAACAGGACGTGAGACATTATAGACCTCCAAGGGCACCTGCCCCCGCTGTCACTGTAAGTTATCAGCGTAGAAAACGACATCATATGAGCTGTTCTATCGTGTTTCACCAGTGTAGAGTGGATGACGTCATTATGCATTCCAACTTTACTCTACTAGTGTTGTGAAAACATAGTTTAGATAATTTGTCTGAAAACTGAGCCAACTGGACTTTCTCTCAAGAGCTAATGGATAGAGAGGACAACTCTAGTCCATGAACATTTCCTCCTGAAAAAAATCTTCGTGTGAAGTGACCGGGTTTTTTCCTCCCGTTCTACCAATGGTATTCTGAACTATGTGCATATGGAAAATTGCTATTGTCAAATATATGATCACACTCTTCCAGTATACGTACTGTAGACTGGAAAATGATTGCGAGAAAAAGACAGATGTGTTAATTGCTGTTTGCTATAATCACAGAAAATGCTTTCGCAATATTTTCTCTTTCAGTCAGTAGTTAACATGAGTTACTGAAATTCGCATTTATTTTACAGCGCAAATAATTTACGATTCATAAAATTCAGTCAAGATCGCAATTATTTTTAATCGCAATCATTTTCCAGTCTACAGTACATAATCGATATGCTAATTGCTATTGCCAAAGTCAGTCGCACTCTTTCAGTATACACACGAGATCAATATGCTAATTGCCATTTCCACTTCAATATGACTGCTGGAATGAAACCAATTGTTATGTTTTGCCTGAGGTTTCAATCGTGTTTAAGGACGGCGCGGAATACACGACTATCGACATGGTAAAAACCAATGCTCTACGCGACATGAAAAAGGACAGAGAGATGCATCTGCACAATAGCAGCGGGAATTGATTCAAGTTGCTGGTGCTACCCCCTGGTGAGCTGAGCTGTTCTAACGGTGATAGAATTACATGTCAGCCGCAGATATTAGTTTTGTTACAGCAGCTTATAGCCGTCTGATTTTACGCTCTGACCATCTCAATGTCAGGATCGCTTTATACTCGTGGCTCAATTTATATTATCGATTTCGTATTCTTTCTGATCACATTTCTATATTTTTTATTTAGGTTTTGTAAAAAAGAAGCAAAAATATAGTTTTTTCATAAATGCAGTATGATATTGATATTTATAATAATAAAAATTATATTGATATCACAATAAAAATAATGATAAGAGTAATGATATAATATCATCGTGTAAAGTAGATGTGTGGGCTTTCACTTTCACTTTCACTTTCACTTTCACTTTCACTTTCACTTTCACTTTCACTTTGAGTGCCTATGAAGGTATCCTATTGTAATAGACTGAGTTACCAGGGAGTGGGGGCAGGATAATCACCGTAAAAGCTGCTTTATCTCCAGAAATAATATTTGCATTGTCGACTGTCGACCAGTTATCATTTCTTTGGTAATTGTCTATTTCCCCGCCCTGAAAGTTGTTGAGGAATTCTTCAAGAATTCTTAAGAAGTCTTGAAGAGTTCTTAAGAGTTCATCAATACTTCTTATTTTGAGCGATTTTAGGGCGGGTAAATAGCTAACTACCGTAATTTTTTTCTCTCCCGCTCTCAGCTGATCAGTTTTAGCATTGAAATACTTTCCATTTACTGAAAAAGGTTCAAAACTAGACGAAAATTTAAAAGATAAGAAGAAAATAATATGTAATAATAAGATGATAATAAGGAAATATAAAACAACTCGCATTTTGCGGTAATCCTCGCCGATTAGCCCCCAATCCGCTCCTTTCTTGTTCATAACACAGTCATCGCTGTCAGTGTCAGTAACAGCGTCGCTATGGTAACGGTGTGTGGCCTCATGCCATTGGCTCTGCTACTGGGCGGAGCGTCCCTCTGATTTCCCTGCAGAGCTTCTGAAAATAGAGAGAATCTCTTCTTTTCACTCTCTCCCACACTGAGCATGTTGATGGAGTAGCGGTCGAGGAATTTGATTGGTCGTAGCAATGTTTATCTCTAACGTCTCTTATGGCAGTTTGTACAGTTTATGCCTCTCCCACTGTATTTTCTGGTGTACGCTTCGCTGTTGTGTTTCAAACCTACACCTAGCTGTTCTATCAATCAGCCCAGTTCTCCATTGATATCTGCTCAGTTACCTACTGATAAACTGATTGCATGACTAATCGACAATAGACTGTGGAATGTCTGCATTGATAAGACAACTCCCAACTGTAGGTCCCCAAAATCAATAGAAAGGAAACAGAGACTCCCCCCTCCTCCGCTGTTCCGAATGTGGTATTGCGATGGGCGGTGTCAGTTAGTATTGCATACAGATGTAGTAGAATGGTCAATGTAGCCGTGATTCAGTGAAAAACTGGACTCGTTAGAATTTCTCAAGCGTGATAGCAACTGGCGCATATCGACGATAATAGTTGATCTGAAACTAAGAATTGTCTGCCCTTGTTTTAAGTGGGTGTTCTCCTGTGAAAAGATGTATGGCCCCTGTCATTCTAAAACCTTTCCAAAACTTGTCGATAAGGCTTGAAATATGTAGCCTTACAGTATCTGCGAATTCTGGTAGGAGAAAATCGCAGATATGTGCAATTTCCATTAATTTGCGATAGGGTAGCTCCCCCTCCTCCCTTATAGTCTTCAGGGAATACAGGGAACACAGGGAATACAGGTACGGTAAATGTGGGGATTATAACGAAATTCTGCTTACAGCGTTTATAACGAGTTGCTCAGCAATGCTGTCAAAGCTTTTGTTGTAGTTATATAGAGCTTCGTAAACCTACTGTAAACACAAATATTTTAGCGACCTCACAATAATAGCGATAATAGCTATTTTTTTGATAGATCTTTATTTTATATACAAGCTCAAAGGAAATTGCTAAAAATTATATTAAATTACAGGCGCTGCTATTAAAAAATTTACCATTTGAGCAAAACGCTATAATATTTTGTCTGCTAAAATATTTGGATTTACAGTAGATGTCACTCATCCCTATCCGGTACTGTTACAATGGGTATACTTGAGGCCGAAATACTGTAAACGTAGAAATTTTAGCGAGTCAAACTATAATTATTTCCTCAATTTAGCTCTATTTCTATGAATAGCACCTGGAATTTTTAGCGATTTATTTCCAGCTGGTATAAGGAGCAATCGAAAATAAAGTGTTAAACTTCAACCGCTATTATCGTGAGGTCGGAAGTCGCTGTTATAGCTATTATTGTGAGGTCGGAGGTCGCTATTATGGCTTTTATTGTGAGGTCGCTAACGTTTATATGTTTACAGTATATGGAGCTCAGTGAACCTGTATGTCACATACCCAACCAGCTACCGTTATCCTTTAGGCCACAATGAATACCACACTTACAGTAATGGAATCAAGGCAGGTAGACACTGATATCGATATCACTCTTTTTATTACCATCCATGTTATGTACCGCCCAGCCTTTCAATGTCATGTCAAGGTCGTTGTAGTGGAGCAGTTAAATCCAATTGAAGTAACGTACTATGGTACATAGACTTTGGTAATGTGCTGCGTTCTATATATACAGTTGTATATACTCGTGCGATCGCGTCATCTCGCCCGCTCTATAGAGCCCCTAAATGAGAGATGCGTTACTGTGCGAAGCATATCTACAATATTGCTTACGGTGTGTTAAAGCCTGATTAACATAAAAATATCGCTCGTCTACTTTTTTTAACGTCTTCTCAAGGTCGAAGGTCGGAGTAAGAAAATTCACAACGTCTTTTCGTCTCACATCTTGTTGCTTCATTTACATTCGGCGCAGTGATCGGAGTTGTCTTCTCCCGCTAAACTATATACCAATGGTCTGTCCACGCTCAGAATTCGTCCCTTTTGTGCTGATAATTGTTAGTGCTGTAGTACGGCTCGTACTGCGTCCGGATGTAGCGATTGTACTCATGCTTCCAGTCCACTATGTACTTGTTGCTCCAATCAGCAAAGTTCTTTTTCCATTCGTACTCCATTACATGTATGTCAGCTGCAAAAATAAGAACGGAACCGTGTTTATCTCTCGTAGAGACCCACAATGCACGGCGGTGAAGTAAAATAGGACACGGCTAACCGGTTTGAACACGCCCGTGATAGCATTTCCTGTTTGTGAATTGGTTTGAATTTGGCCTGCTCATAAAATGTTTTATCTTGGACTGAAGCTAGGCTCTGTCAAGGTGAGTTCAACTGTGTGTTATGAATGGCAATGACTGATCACATTGTTTGAGTCTTGTGTGTGTGGCGCCGAAAGAATGAATCTACCACCACTTTTGAATAATAAAAACAACCATTGATGAACGGAATCCGCCCATCTCTAATGAGACTCCCAATATTTGCTGTCAACTGTAACTGACAACGGCACAATGTACCGTGCAAAGATAGCAGCAGGTTTAAAAATTTTACGTGTGTTACTCTTCTATCAGTAAGCTTAAGTGTGGCAAAACCGTCAAGTGCAGGGGGAAGGGGGGGAAGCTGGCGTAACATTGACGCATGATTCCGGCGCGCCTACTGATAGAAGAGTAGGAAATGACAAAAATGTTATCTTCAATAATAAATTGAGCACGTCTGGCACTAGCGTACATGCTGAAGTGAACTATCATACATAGCTCTTGGCTAATGGAGGGTAGGACGGAAAGTTGGGATAATACGGTCAGATATTTCTGAACCTACAGCATCAGGTTTGGTGCACACTTAAGCAAAGTTAGGAAAAGGGTGAAGAACCACACTCACAGTCACATGCGAAATGATGTGTTAACAAATTGACGCTACCTTGAATGGTAAGATTGACGTCTTCCTCACGAGAAATTATCCTCTCGCTTTACTTCAAGCCCAAAATTATAGACAGCAGGTGCGAATGCCACAACAGCCACAGGTGCAACAAAATCATCACAACACGAACAGTTTTCTACTCGTCAGCGTAGGCTACAGAGCAAACGTCTGTTCCGATTACATATGTGCGCGTGTGTGATACATGATCAACGTGATCACTCAAATAAGGATGAGCAATCACGTTGATGAGCGTGATGGAAGTGTGAAGGAAAGTGACAACCAGTTGGATCAGTTTATGGCATAGCTCAGTAACGTACCTGTCCCCTTGATTAATCCTGGCATGTAGCTATCCCAGAATGCACAGTATTCAGTTCTAGGCCCACTGCCATATACAGCATTGTGAAGGCTGGCGGTGCTGAGTTCGTAATACTCTCTGCTGTGCATTGACGCTGCCGGCCAAAGCTCTCCGCCACCCAAGCCATTAGGGTTTCTACAATCACATGTGCTATGAAGATTACACTCTTTGATTTGGGAGAACATAAACTGGAGCTTACTGCTTTTGCTTCTATTCTAAGCTGCTTTAAAACAACTTAGGCAATGAATCACTAGTGTTTGTTTCAGAATTGTAGTATGTTTAGTAAATCAATAAAGATAATGTAAAGGCTTTAGTAATCCCCTTGAATCAGAAATTCTAGGAGGTGATGTTGAGGGTTAGATTAAGATGGCAAAGATCTTAGAAATGAAGAGCACAAGGACCTTAGAATACTTGGTTCTCTTTAGCTACAGATTTTACTTCATTTTGTCAAAATGACAGTTGATAGTGTGATGGCGCTGTCTCCCACTGCAACTAACTAGACAGTATAATTGTAATCGTAATTACACCTGAGGATTAGACTACCAGCCTCTCATAACACTAGCTGCCTTTTGTTCTGCACTGTTGACAACAGCTGACTCTAGCAAAGGCGTAGGGATACATCCGAATGCGTAGTGATACATCCAAAGACTAGTAGTGGTACACCCCTATGCTTACCCTGTCTGTGAGAAGTTAGCCCACATCGCCATCATCTGTCTACTGAGTCTCTTCTCGTCCTCCGTGTATCGACTACCCGGCCGGAGTGGCTCTCCAAAAATGAACGGTATTTCGTAGCCGTGTAACACCCCCATCCACTCTCCCCAGCTGAGTACCGACGCCCTCTGCGCAAAGAGATAGTAGTAAACCGGCTGCCCAGCTTGTACAAAGTACTGCGAGAACTTGTTAGTCGGGCACAGGAAGTGATAGTCGCCCACTGCCATGTCAAGGTTGTACAGGTTTAGGCTCGTGTCGTCTGGATTGCGCCAATCTGTGTATCGATAAATGATAGCGTCTGTTCCGAATTGGTTAATCTCCGTGTCCCACTGCGGGTAGAACCTGAACGCCTTCTCCAAGAAACTCTTGTGTTGCTTGTACGGTATGGAGAAGTTCAGCTGACGGTTACGGAAGTTTGCGCCAAAACCGAACGGGAATAGTTCATAGATTATGAAGTAAGAGCCTTCATTGGCATTAGAACCTATGAGGAGAGGACATTTCTTGAAGTTGCCTTTCTCCATCGACACGATGGGCCTTTCTACTAGGAAATAGTAGTCAACCGAAGGCAACCAGTTGAACTGCGCCGGCCCACTCGGTGCCCAACCTTCGAAACCGTTCAGCAGACGAGCCGGCAAGTTGAGGAGGCATTTCATGATGGTGGGCACGTGTGACGACCGTGGACAGTTCATCTTGCCTCCGAACACAGTTTTGTTCAGCCGTAGCCATGAGTTCTCGGCTGACATGAGTGTCCAGTCACCAGTCGGTGACCCGCTTTGCATTATGGCGCGGCTGAACAGGTCCCGGCTCAATGGTGAAATTAAATGGAGACCCACCGATACGGATCCAGCACTTTCGCCGAATATGGTAACATTATTCTTGTCTCCGTACAGGTACTCGGCGTTATCCTGTACCCATCGGATACCAAGCAGCTGGTCTAGCAGTCCCATGTTTCCTGGCGCCAACTCACTCTCCAAATTCAGGAAGCCAAGCATGCCCAGTCGGTACTGCATTGACACGACTATGATGTTTTGAGAGGCGGCAAGGTAGCGTCCGTCATAGACATCTAGAGTGGAGCTGCCACTGTAGTATCCTCCACCATATATCCAGATCATGATTGGCTTCTTGACGCCTGTTTGGTCTGGATTTGGGACCCAGGCGTTTATGTACAGGCAATCTTCACTCATCAATTCTGGTGGATTCCACATGGCAGACCCATGGAAATCTAAATTAATTAGGTCACACTATGGAATTCTATTCGGACAACTATTATTTCCAGAAATTTCTTTCTGATTTGTGAAACCATACCTGAACCAAAGGTCTCATCAAGAATACTGACGCAGGCGTTGGGCCGCTTCGTTGCGTCATGAATGCCATCCCAGCTGTCTACTGGTTCGGGACGTCGGAATCTCTTCTCCCCAATCGGAGGTTTTCCCATAGGTATTCCGAGGTACTCATGAACTGCAAAATTCAATCAATAGCTAATAAAATCTATTCTAGTTAGAAGAGAAAGGCAGAGAGAGAGAGGGGGAGAGAGAGAGATATAGAAAGGGAATGGAGGGGAAGGAGAGAGAGGCAAAAGGATAGAGAAAAGTGAGGGGAGGCAGGAGAAGAGGGGGGGAGGGAGCAGAGACAGGAGGAGGGACGAGAGGCAGTGGAGGAGAGAGAAGAGAGGTGGACGGTGAAGAGAAAGGCGGTAGAGAGAGGAATGGTAGAGAGAGGGAGGGAGACAAGGAAGATGAGGGAGAGAGAGGAGGAGGGAGAGAGAAAGAGGGGGCAGATAGTAGCGCGTTTTCCGGCTAAGCGTCTATTTACATCATAGCCCACCCAGTACACCTACACAGGTTTGCACTATGTCAGACATTACATCAGCGTTGTGGGGATGTCACGCATATGTTGGCAGCTACTATCAGCCTCCAGCCGCACACACACACATATCAACTAATTACACACCACATTGTTATCAGGGGTTTATGTTAGCCAGCTCTTAACGCTCTGACAAACATCGCCTCGGGAGGGGTGTTCACAGCCCCCACGTCTGCTCCACCATGTGCAGCTGCCGATGTTCAGCTATTGCAAGATGTCACAGCATCACAATATCACAATATCGTCTCATACCCAATTTCGAATCATTTTTTTGATTCTCTCTGCTTGCATGCACTTGGTTCACTCACCTATGGTACCACCCAGTATGCTGTGTCTGTTTCCCTTCACCCATCCTTTATGTAGCTGTATGTGCGTCACGTCGTTTGCAGACACCTGCCTGCAGCAGCTGAGAGACAGCAGTAGCAGGTGCCACGGCAACGAGGCAGGTAAGCTCAACATGGTTCCAGTCAGCCCTGACGGTCTCCTACCTGCGGAATGCACAATTGGTCTAATCACAGCCTTATTTACTCCCTGAGATCCATGTACCCAATCAGAATAACACTTGGGAACAATCAATCTCTTTTGTATCTCCCTATACTTAATACCGATTGAAAGTTGAAATCACGATGTAAAGAGAGTGAGAGTATCCTAAAGTCTAGAGTAATTAGAAACTATATTTCAACTGGGGTGCTAACGCGCACACTAGCATGTAGTAATACTATAACAGAATGTAACAAAGAGCCAATGGCGAATCATAACACATTGGCTTGTATTTCCTACGCAAGCCGCTCAGTCAGGCGGCAGCATGTCAGTTTTTTAAGATAGCAAGTTGTCCAATCGGAATCATAAACAAAAAATTAGCCTTTTATAGCATTGTCCGGCGGCCATGATTGGAGAAATAACAATGCTGGTTTTCTTAATGACCCTGTTACACAGAGGGAACAATATCGGCATCATCGGCAGCAGACAGTTGTTGTTCATACCCAACCACCTGTCAACCTGTATTGGAAAGCTCAAAGAACTTTTTTGACATAACTTGACCACCAGTGCACCATCGTACTAGCTGCAGGCACTATGTGACGTTTGTATTCGAATACCAGCGATGAATAGGAATCTAGTGTAGAAGAGGAGTCCACAGTATTTTGAAGATAATATCTTGAAACCCACCCTCCTTGCTTGTATTCCACTGGGATAGGGACATCTTGATACAATACACAATCAGTAACCAGGGCAGAAATTGAAACCACAACTGTCATATGGTATTAGGCTTGAGGCAAAAATGAAACAGGTAATGGCATGCACTTGTTACCAGTGCCCATCTACTTGGAACCGCATCCAAACTCAATTGAAATGGCTTAAAACAACAATAGCAGTCAGCTTTTGGTCTTGGAATCGTGAGCTTCATAATCATGAAACACAATCTGCGCTGCATTAGCAGTTAAGCCAGCAAAGCAATGCATGACGGTTCGAAATCAAACCGTGAGAAATCTGTTACGGCGTGTTTATCCGCCTAAGTAGACTGTATCAAATTTGAAGGCGCTGCCAGTTCTCATCTGCCTGGAGGACAGTTCTTGTAATTAGGCGCGTAAGCGGCGCGGAGGCTGACAGCTAACGACTACAGCTTCATCACATCTGGATGATGTACTGCTCTCGCCTTTGATGCCTCCAGGCGACTGCAGACTCTTGTGGTGCATCAAGTTGTGCACTCCTCTCCCCAACATTCATTCAATGACTTGCAACCAATACTGCCACCTCGAAGTGCTAAATACTAGACAGACGTGCAATTGAAAAACTGTGACACTATGCGCTGCCACCGCGACTCGAGCCGTGAGTCTTCCGCTCACAAGACAGGCGTGCTGATGGTAACCAATACATCATGGAGTGTGATTGGGGGGCGGGGGGGGGGGGGGGGTGGGGGGGGGGGGGGGGGGGGGGGGGGGGGGG
>ERZ1740065.3341-NODE-3341-length-10053-cov-12.475595_pt1 | contig 10053 bp, 3 predicted proteins | sample MGYA00581738_ERZ1740065 | MGnify/ENA primary metagenome ERZ1740065 (study PRJEB43018, sample SAMN04849749) | marine metagenome | isolation source: floating plastic debris | place: Pacific Ocean | collected 2008-09-01 | study: EMG produced TPA metagenomics...
ATGAGGTATGTTACATATATTCTGAATGGCTGTGAGCTTTCTCAACCCCTTTAAACCCAGTATTTCGTATGACTATAATATCAGGCAGAGTTTCACTATATTCTCATAAAGAGGTGTCATAAAAGGTTGATCTAGATTGCCTGAAATGTGCTCCCAGAGCACTTTGAAAATGTATTTCCTTTCTGACAACTCTCCAGAGCCTTTCATGTAGGATGAAACACCCCCCTCCCTCACCGCTCACCGCAGCACCATTGGTATATAGCTTCACACCTACACCGTGCTCGTGTTTGCGTGCCCTATGTGTAGCTCGCTATGCTGTGGGAAGGTGCACATGTCCTTTGCTGGATTTTAGACCTGCTGTTACCTTGGTATAGTAATGAATGAGATTCCAACAATAAAAAGTTAGGCTTTACGCGCTGCTCTCAAGGTATTTTCAAAGCTAGAACAGGTCCCAGGTCCACACCACTGTGAGAGGAAACACCCCTCAGGTGCTCTGCAAGATGTTCAACTCTGAAAATGAATGTCCCAGCTTTCTACTAATCAAACAGATAATAAGAATATCCGCGAAAACTGTCACTAGATGATGACTTACAAATGTGAAGCCAACGACCATATAATGAACACTGTTTCAACTTACTGCTGGGACGGCGAGTATCAAACCACCAGTAATAGCCGCTGTAGCTGCTACACCCACTTCCACTACAAAGAAGTACAATATTTATCAATTTAATTTTCACACAAAACATAGTGGGAAACTTAAAAACTTGGATACGGCATAAAATTTTGACGCTTCATACAAAGACATTCAGGTACTACTAACTGCAGGATTCTTATTGAATAACAAATAACATAGCTGTTAGTTAGTTCATCTGGAATATATTTTCCATTGCGTCATAGAAAATTGATGAGAACTCCCTAGCACTGGGACAGTGTTGCAAACTTCAAATATCATAGATTTTAGTAAAATAAAAATTGACCTCTCTCTTCCTTGAAACCCACTTTATGACCTATGACATATCTCAAAACATTACTGCTTACTAAAGACAATCAGTCAATTTTTGTGGACCCGCTGCGCACACAGAATGCAATTGAACAACCTGGTGTGGTAAATTAGCAGAAACCAAAGAGTCACAATGCTGTTCAGCTGGGAATAAAATTTAAGGGTAGGCAATACTGGAATCGCATTTCAAATGAAGTCTAATAGAAATGGAATTATGATCGCCTCTTTCGTTACAGGGCCTGTAAAAGGCTGCTAATCTGAATCAATGGATGTGCCTAAGTTACGTAATAAGCAAAATTTAGGGGGAAAACAATTGCAAAACCTAGAGATAAAAGTTGTTAAAAACTGACAGTGATCTGTAGGTGAAAACAACTCATAGCAAACTATCCGACCTATTTACCTTGGATTAAAACTGTATAGTGCATGTCTTTGTGAACTATAAGATGTATCAATATACCTTTCTTCATCATCTAGCTGGTCAGTGCCTTACGTAAGACAAACAAACATTGAAACTATCTCTCTGTCAGCCATGCTATGTTATGAGGAGCCGTCATATGTCATATGCCTCCAAAGTATTTCAATCCTTAGTTTAATGTGCTTAATCTGTAATTCTTGAATAAAATGCTGAAACAGTACAGATTGCACTTTGTATACCGGGTAAATTCTGAGGAATTTTTAAGCTAGGTCCAATTGAAATGAGGTACCAAAGTGGTTGGTTGAACTTTGACTTTTTGCTGGTACGTTATGTGATAGCATGGGTCATTCTGTGTGGATTGTACCTTCATAAAGTTGCGTAGTCCGACTTAAGTAAACACATTGTGATCAGAGCAATTTAGGTGGAGCGGGGAGAATATGAATTAATTCTTGTATTTAAATTAGAGCTGAAGCCTCAGGTTGACAAGAGTTGCTGAATTGAGAAGCGGTCACTTCGAACTGTAGTTACCTCAAGATCAAATAGCTTTAGATTTTACCTTTGACCTCATTATCTCATTGCCCACTTCAGTTCATCTACTCCACTCAATTTCAGCGTAGCACCGTATTCAGTTGAGTTTCAGACTACCTTCTATCTATAGCTAAATCAGTGCTAACTCATCTTATAAACGTGTCAATGTTATGAGTATCTCTGCACTCATGGGTTTTTAACAGCAGCAGCCATTACTTGCCTGCACTAGATCTTATGTACAAACTAAAATGATTCCTTACTTACATGGAAATTTTAGTAAATCTTTGATATCAACGACTTGACAGTTGATTCTGACTTGCACACAATTTAATTAAAAACCCTTGAATTCAGACCCGAGTACTACTTTCGTACTGACATCTGTATGGCAAATCCTATGAACAAGAGTTCATACACACTTCAGCATTGACATGCTAGACAATTCATACGCGGAAACCTGTTGTGACCTGCTACCAAAGCGCGCACAGTCATGCTCAATAATATTCTAGTTGTTATACAGTGCATGTATGAGATGTACATGTAGTAACAGCATAATTTCAACGAATGTTGATAACTCATACCGCCCATACTGCCTTGATTAAATTGCTAAAATGTTGATCACCAGCTGATAACTTAATTTACATCATTTTTCAGATATTTGAATTGGAAAAATCCAACACAAAATTGATCGAAAATAATTTTTTATCCTTCACTGCTGCTATAACAGCACCTGAGGCTCCAGTTGCAGCAGCCAGTCCTACTCCAGCACCTCCGATAGCAGTCTTAGTACCTTGATTTGTCACTGCTTGAAGAAAGTTTGCTGGCTTCTTATCATTTTCCCTCTTGAATTGCTGAAACGATTCCTCTATCAATTCTTCTAGCTCAGCAAGGAAGCTTTCCCTACAAGCATAATGACTACATAATCAAAGGGTCTAACTAGTCACAGCCATCAAAAATTTGCCGGATCTAAGCTACCCGAGGAGGAATTCTGTTCAGCATTGCTCATTGCGTCAATTTAATCAATCAACAATTTCGAAGAGCCGGTTAAATTTTCAGGATTATCGAGTATTCAGCTGACGTATCAGATACAGCTGGCGTAGGTCTGTCTGTAAACCCTATCACCTGACTCTACGAAATTATGATCACCTGTAATTAACGATTAAGTTGATTAGTTTCTTAGATAAGCGGGTAGTAGTCATTCTTAGGTTGTTGTTAACAAAACCCCCATTAACACATAGGCCTGCCTTTATTGTTTTCAGATTGTATTGCAATAATTGTAATTTGTTAGTGAGTGTACTTTGAAACCCTAGGAGACAAGCACTATAAAGCTAGAGGCGCAATGCTATTCGCTCATGCTAGCGAAAGTGGCAGTGCTGTATAAAATCTGATCAACATTCAGGAAACAATAGCTTCGTTCCGTAGAATTATTTATATAAATACGTGTTGATCATCAAAAAGTTTGAGACTGATTTATATACGAAAAAAGCAGTATACGGCTTTCTAAGAATATATAAATAATTTTGCGGAAGAAGGCTGTTGTTTCCCGAATTTCGATTACATTTTACAAATCACTGCCACTGTCGCTAGCATGAGCGAATAGCATTGCGTCTCTAACTCTGCGAGTAACACAAAGCAGCAGCCTCTTCTTGGATGTTGCGGTCCATGAAGTGGAGGTGATTTGGCTCAAAAAATTGGGTATAATAAAAATATGGATGCGCACTTTGAAAGGTAGCAAAATAGTTTATGACCGAATCATTATCATCATTTGTCAAGTAGCAATAATTAGCTCTTCTGATAATTAACATGCCACAAAAATATAGTTGAAAACATGCTGGCTTCGTATAGGATGGCGCAAGCGTGTGACCTGATATGATAATACTATTACAATACCTTGCCTCTCCTTCACCAAGTGTCTTCGTACTGCGAAAATGTGATACAGCCTTTTCCTTTGCCTTTTCATTCGCCTCATTGAGGAAATAATCTTTCATACGGCGCCCAGGTTTCTCTGACATTGCCTAAAAAACAAATCAGGAGTTGTATGCTGTAAACTTTCTTGTCAACCATGGAAAAGTTGTTGATTTGATGAAAAAAGTAAAAAGTCTGTTGTACATCTGGCTTCCAAAGCGCTTATCATCTCAAATATGCTATCTCCATATTTAATTAATGTAAATATGATAGCATGAGTACTCATATATTTTTTCATCGTGAGCTTTTCCTGAACTCGGAACAATGTGATTGCAATATAACCAGTAACGGCATATTACGAGTTGATATGCCGTCACTTCAGAATCTGTATGAAAATTTCATGGAATACTCTAGATTTAGACAATTATGGAAAAATGATTGTTCTTTTTTAACCTTTCAAATTTTTTATTCGGTCATAGTTTCTCTAGCAGAACATTATAATGAGGTCCCGTGTTCTTCATCACTATTGTCACTTTAGCTATACCATTGGTATGAACATTGGCCCTAGAACAGGACTCCCGACATTGAAAAGAAAACCATCATGCAGATTCCAATGTAATTGGAGTGCAGTCAGGCCGATGATATATTTGCCACATTTTTAGCTGAAGTTTGCACACTTTTCAAATTCTAAGAATGATTCAATTGGATGGAATGGAATGGCATGTTTGGCATGCAAACCTGTTTAGACGGCTAAGCATTCAATTCCGAAGGCATCACTGACTGCACACATAAAGTAGAAAGAGAGAGACGGAGAGTGAGAGGAAGGTGGATTTGCTGCGACTATCAAACAGATGGGAGGAGCAGGAATACTGGTGTCCTAATTCGTACAGCTGTATCATATGTTTACCACAACACTTATAAATGGCCAGTCTGAGGTATATCACTTGATTCAAGGACATTAAACCTGATAATAGGAAAAACGTTAGAACAAATTGAAAATGGCGATGGAAAGTAGGAGGATAATCCAAAATGGATACACTTACAGCATGCATTTCTGCCCCGTAGATGTTGACAGCTTCCATCATAGCACGAACATTTGAGTACTGCACATGACCGTCATGGAGAGACTTGACATCTCCAGATCCCTTTGATAAGTGCTCATGCATGGTCTAAAAATCATATAAATCTGCTCTCATTGTCATCTGATTGAACAGGAACAAGAATGATGATGGAATGCGAATAGTTTCGTCAGTTCTATACATTCTCTTGGTAGAAATCACAAGTCTCCTTAAATATCTGGGTTAGGTTCCAGGGAAAGCAATAAAACATGCTGTCCCTGTAGTTTCATGTTCTATGACTGGTAGTAGTGCAGAAGCTCTTCAGAATAACTAATCTCGATTGATATTCCGATTAAAGTTTTGGCTTTTGTCATTCTCCCGTAGAGATTTGTGGATCAGTTTGCGGGAGAGAGCGGGAGTGAGCGGGAGTGAGAGGGAGGATAATCACAAATACCTAAGTTTTCAATCTTGAATTACTCTTATTATAATATTTCCACTAAAGCTGGTTTCTGTGCTATAGAGCTCGCAATAGCAATAGCGTCAATGCTACCTGCTGCGGCAGCTGACATTGATATCACTGTAGCGCCTTTGGAGGGTCCTTACTGGTATTCAGCTGCATCGGTGTTAAGTTCGGTTAGATAAATATGCTATCATACCTGTTTACAGATCCTTGTAGCATATAAATCCTGGTTTAACAGTGACATTCACTCTCAAAATACAGGATTAACAACAGGATTAACCATGTGGCATAAAATTTATGTTCTTAGTAATTAATCTTGGTTAATGTTAGTAATGTTAATAATGTTAATAAATAGGCTAGCCTATATACACCTACATAGGCTCACATGCGCTGGTTCATAATCAATGGTGTAGTGGTAAAATTAGAAGTTGGTACACTCTCATTTAAAGGAAAACCTGAATAGGTACGGATTTCAGTCAAACTTGTGTTTTCAAAGCTGTTTGTAGTTAACAAACATATATATGCCAAATGCAGTCTATATAAGTTGCTGCCGGCAGCTTAGTTGTGCGCCAAAGTTTGCAGCCAATCAACGTTCAGTGGGCGGTACAGGATGGGCGTAATGTGAAGGACGATTTGCTCTCACAAGAATTAGCGCGAGAATTTTGCCGAGAAATCAGCAAAAATTACGGCGTGGTCCCGCGTTTTACTCATGTGATCATTTCACGTAAATAATACAAACAATGGCCGATGGAGCTTTCTCGCTGGCGTGATGCTGGTTTGCTTTATCTTCTGTCACTTTCACAGGGCCTTACAAACAAATTCACTGAATGGGTGTGTTCACTGGATGTTACTCTAATTGTTGCATAGGATTATAGAACGGATTACATCAACATTTACCGATTTTGGGACTCTCAAACATACCCTTCTCACTTATCTAGCACTCATTGTTCGTAGGTAAGACTTTCTTTTTCCTACCCGGTAACTGTCAAATGTGCTGCTTTATTTATGATGTAATCATTGCATGCAGTAAATTGCTATCTTTACTTGCCATGTTCATGAAAGGATTCAATAAGACCTTCGTAAAAAATACATCGCTCAACATATTTTCACCCTAAACACGGACACACCGATCAGCTGATTTTTGTTGATAATTAGGGGTCACTCGTATAACATCATATCCGGTTTTACGACAACGGGTGTTACACTGCCTGGCGCTGAGCATCAGCAGTTGCAGTAATGCGGTACAATGACCTGCTGTGTGATACAGAATGATATATATCGAGCATATACATGATAATGACTGCTTGTGTGCTGAATTCGAAGGTCTCCTCTTCCTTTAAATGTCCTGGCCATTAGATGGGCTGAAAATATGATACTAATACAAAGGAACTCTGTTGATCGACATGTGTATCTTCAGTTTACTTACGATAATGAAAGTTAGCACGGCCTCTCCTATTGCCTCCTCTCCACAGATTCTCTTAGTCACCAGTAAATCTCTTGAAGTAGCGAGCTCTTTGATGTGTTTCTTGAACTGGCCTCCCAGCTCTATGAGGTCAGATTGATATTTCATTTCTCTACTTGGATTACGAGGAAATCAAGGTAGTTGCAGGCAACTGCTTGAGAGCACGTATAAGCTTTTGCAACGGAAGATTCATGGAAGCTTAAAGCTCTAATACCAGTGAGTTTTTCCTACCAGAGAAGTTTCCATCATAGTTTGGATCACTCATCACTTCCTCACTTGGACGTGGCATCAAGAAGCATTGAACCTCTTCAAAGGCTGACTTTACTGTGGTTTTCACGTTTACCACCTCTGGCTCCTGACCATGAAGCTCCTGCAACATTGCAAGCAGTGATAACTTAATTTCCCCAAATTTCAGGATTTGGGCATCTTAAAATACGATTCATGATTAGGGACTTAATTACTGCAAACTATGACATACTATGAAAAATTAGGAATTCAAGCACTGAAATACAAAAGCTGATTACCTAAGTAAGTAGCTTATTAGTCTGCTCCACTATATGATAATTAGCTCCCAAAGGCTTCGCTATTCATAAGAAATAACTGCCAGATTTTTACCACACAAACAGCTGTGCATCTTATTGTTCAATAAAACAATATGTACAGCAAACTTGGGTTGTAAATGAATACTTACCGCACTGGCAAACCTTAGAAAATAGCAGTTTGTTGTGACGTTAAAATTAAAGATCTTAGTCCTCAGGAACCTCTTTGGAGACGAGATCGATAAGCCACAGGAAAAAGTCATTAGAACATTGCACCCGATTAAGAGAATGTAAATCCACCACTTGCGTTGGTGACGATGTGTGGAGTAGCAGCACTTGTGCCTGCCGTAACACATCTAATCTCACCTTTGAATGGTGGCAGCAGCAAACTACCACTCGCTCACTACGACCTAAAATACTGAAAATCCTCTTAGTTCTTTCAGCTTATTTAATATCTTTAATCCAGGTAACGCATAGATTCTCATTGTGTTGACGCATGAAGATTCTTGTGGTATATCCTTTCTATTGCAGGATCACTCTTGATTGCAGCCACTCCTTTCATAGACCAGCATTCATTACCCCCTTGCGATTCTCTGTCACAAATTTTTTAATGGTGGTGTTTGTAAGTGCTCGAATGCTCAGTACTATTTGAAAATAATACTGGACTCTGTTACTTACCTCTATAGTGTTCGTCGTACATGTGCCTCAACGGCTAAATACTGATGAACTGTGACTGCTACCTAAGTATTCACTAATCATTATATATTCATTAAAAACATTCACTAACTGTTTGATAAAGATAGATTAGAATTTCCAAACATATTACTTAGAATTCTATCATATAATCTCTGAACTGTTGTTTATGCTTAATGGAAAAATGATAATATCAACTGCATAGTGGTGAGATTCATATGTCAAGGTCTTTTAGGTCTTTTAGGTCTTAGCCATAGGCTCTTTCTCTCTCCGTCTGTCTCTGTTTCTGTCGGTAAGTTATATGCAACAAGCCTTTTCAATGTCCTGTGCAGCTGTCCTTTTTTTCATTCTACCGTCGATAAGCACGCACGCGGCACAGGAGCACCAGAGCACATGTTGGCACATACGCATGCATATCGACAGGAGAATTACAAAAGCACAACTGTGTATTATAATTACAACAAACAATATCCTCAGCAACTAGAGTCTTCTCCCAAAAGCTTGCAAACAATATAACCCAACTACCTTGAGTTCATGCTGCTGTTCTCACTTGGATAGGTTTTCCATTCAATGATCATAAAATACCGTAAATCTAGTTTTGTTTGTGTCATGGTCCAAAATTTCTCATCTTATTCGTGAATCATTCTGTGACTCAAGTAAGCATCACATATGCTTTTGCAGCCAATCCGTGGCTGACGATTCGGAGCCAGAGTACGTACACGTATCCAGATAAAACTTGCACTAAAGTGTGCTGGAGGTTGCTAACAATCTGAGACTTGCGGCAGTGCAAAATAATGTCCAAAATCACATTGACAGGAGATTTATGGAAGACTTGCCAGACTACAGCCTCGGGCATGTTTACCTGGAGTATTCCATTGATATAGTTCTGACCTCCTTCAGCTCCAAAGGCATGAGTATGCTTCCATGACCAATCACGGACCAAAAACATCAGGGACTGAAAGGGTGATCCACTGCTCTGATCCTGACCTTTAGCATCTAGCGCGTAGCTCGTAAAAAGCTAGAAGAAGATTCAGTCAGCATCAATACAACTTTCTGCCATAGAAAACAACCAATGATACAAGAATTAGAACTGAAACTGGTGGTTGCTCAAGTTTCATGTGATAATATATGTAGTTGGGTATCACAATCAAGGCTGCAAGCCTTCTGAGTTTTAACAACTAGTAGTTTAATTATGTAATCACATTGCGCTCCTTCCCAGTTCAATTATTTTCAAGCCGTTGTAAATTTAAAGCTTAAGTCGTCCACACTAGCGGACAATGTACTTGAATGAAATATGATCAATTCTGCCCGTAGACTGGGCACATGAACTGGATATGGTTAACCAAGATTCATCTTGAGACAGGAAGACTAATTTTCAGTTGATATCAAATTGATCTTTGTTTACACTGTTATTGTAGATCATGAGAAATGGAGACTTTGAGTGCTTTGTGACGTCCCTGGTGCATTTGAATAGCAAATTTACATACATAAAGCCATTTATTTGGTGAATTTTCAAGCCGAAAATCTGTCTTGATCATCTAGTCATCCTTCATCAACAGTGAATGGATGCTTACCATACCAGCGATAGTGGACAAAACTAGAGAGGTGGTAATTTCAAGTATCGCACACTCTGCCTGCTGCCTCATTATAAATGATATGTCACCACGTATACCGTAATGGCATATCACATCAGTAGTAGTTGCTCTTCATGCCATCCGGGGCAGATCTACATATACTACTTTACACTCCTTTGAGTCACAAGTTCAGAAAGCTTAAGATAGAGGAAAATACTTTTACTTTGCGCTTCCTTTGATATAGAAGAGCGTTATGACAGGACTAACATCTGTTCTGTTCAAAATGCTTCAACGTAGTTGAAAAACCGTAGTCGTATCGAAGACATCCACAACGGCTGTCTTCTTGTCCGGTATAACTTAACTCACTTAGATCTCAGGACCTAGGCGTCTGTTTTAAAATCTGATTTCAGATTTGGATTCAG
>ERZ1740065.3342-NODE-3342-length-10053-cov-5.835067_pt1 | contig 10053 bp, 5 predicted proteins | sample MGYA00581738_ERZ1740065 | MGnify/ENA primary metagenome ERZ1740065 (study PRJEB43018, sample SAMN04849749) | marine metagenome | isolation source: floating plastic debris | place: Pacific Ocean | collected 2008-09-01 | study: EMG produced TPA metagenomics...
GATTGAATGCTAACAATTTTGCCGCCTAGACGAGAGATACGCCGCATTTCTTGATTCATGCGGTTATAAGGCACTCTGATGAATACACTGCCACTTTTACGAATTGGATAGTTTGTTTTGTCAGTTTCTTCGCTCTGACGTAAACCCACTACTTCATATAGAAAAACGCGGCTACCCGATTCCGTGTTAGCAGTACTTTCAACAGCGCCTTGATAATACATATTTTCTACCACTCCGATTGATTACTTAACCCTTTTCAAAAAAGTCTTTCCCTTTTACACAATTCAACTTCATTTACCGAACTTCGGTATACAAAGCTCAACTGCCTGCAAGGGAAATGGCTGCAAATATAGCCATTAATCTTACTGCTTACACTCGCCTTAGCTGGGGCAGGGTTAGTTAAAGACACACCTGTTCACCTTCTAAGGTAATTGATAAGTTGCTTGCAGAATGTTAATAATGAATCAATTTAATTTTTTCTTTGACAATTTCTGCTCCCTTGGACGGAAGATAGGTAAAATTTACCGTCATGGCGATAAGCCATCACCGCCAAGGTCTATCAATATTATTGATAATAATTTACAACAGAATACAAATGAGTATTATATTCTTTGTCAGCAAAATTTCTTCCACTTAAATTTGATTTATCTTATTCGCTATTCTTAACGCTTTCTCATGACGAATTCGCCCTTAACTTAATTCAGTAAGAACGTTTCTGAATGCAAATTCAATTCGCTATGGTAAAAAACCTTGCGATGTACTTATGCAGTCATGCTTTATCGGCAACTAAAGGTTATATAAGCAACTATAATCAGTTTTACTTGATGTGAAACATCTGTCAACTGTCACAAATATTATTAATGTCACGAGTTACTGATAAACAAGCCAGAAGCAAAAAACAAGGCGGAAGTTTTTTCAATGCATGAATATTACAACTAATCATTTATTAGTATAATATGTGACTTTTTTATGCTTGTTATGTAGTAGTAACCATGAGGGTTAATATAAGATTATTAGGAATTTATTCAGAATTTAATTTGAGTTGAGTATTTACCTAATTTATTTGTTCGTGGTTGATATGAATTAAGTATAGAGCAGCGGAAGCATGATAAAATTGTGTACTACAACAAATGAGAAATTACGGATTAAAAACCTGTAAATAGCTATTCAAAATTTTAAATACGTATCTACTTATAGTTTTTTAAATGTTAAATGAATATTCGTGACTGTAGTCGAATTTGAGAGTAGTGATTATTCGGCTACAAAACTTGTATATGATACGCCGCTTCTGTTACAATCCGAAATATAGCTAGGATTAAATACTTACAGCAACAAATCTCGACTAACAGGCAGAGGGATCAAGTGGTTAAATCATTCGTTACCCATCTATTGTTGTAAATTGGTGTTGTATCGCAAGAGCGCAGGGCAACCGTCATGGGGACTCCTGAAGGGCACCTATTAGATTTTCTTGGAAGAAAAAATTTTAATGGGAACCCTAACTTGTAATAAATCTGTGTAAAAAAAATATTCAGTCATCTTTAGAAATTAATTAGAGGGGATTTATGACAAATAAGTTGGATCGCATTGTAATGATTGGAGTTGCTGGAGACTCCGGATGCGGTAAATCTACGTTTTTGCGTCGCTTAATTGATTTGTTCGGTGAAGAGTTTATGACCGTCATCTGTTTAGATGATTATCATAGTTTAGACCGTAAACAGCGTAAAGAAACTGGCATTACGGCTTTAGACCCAAGAGCTAACAATTTTGACTTGATGTACGAGCAAATGAAAGCTCTTAAGGAAGGTCAAGCAATTGATAAGCCTATTTATAACCACGAAACCGGCGAATTAGATCCCCCAGAGAGAATAGAGCCGAATCATATTATCGTTATCGAAGGATTACATCCTTTGTATGACGAGCGGGTTCGTTCTTTAATTGATTTCAGCGTCTATTTAGACATTGGCGATGAAGTTAAGATTGCCTGGAAAATCCAGCGCGATATGGCTGAAAGGGGTCACAAGTACGAAGATGTATTGGCTGCGATTAATTCTCGTAAACCTGATTTCCAGAACTATATTGAACCACAAAGAGAATTTGCTGATGTGGTTCTTCAAGTACTACCAACCAATCTGATTAAAGACGATAAAGAGCGTAAAGTACTACGAGTACGGATGCTGCAAAGAGAGGGTAAAGAAGGTTTCGACCCAGTTTACTTGTTTGACGAAGGTTCAACAATCCAGTGGACTCCTTGCGGACGTAAGCTGACTTGTTCTTACCCCGGCATGCAAATGTATTACGGTTCCGATGTATACTACGGTCGCTACGTCTCCGTGTTAGAGGTTGATGGTCAGTTTGATAACCTTGATGAAGTAATTTACATTGAGACACATTTGAGTAAAACATCTACTAAGTATCAGGGTGAGATGACTCATTTGTTACTCCAGCACCGTGAATACCCAGGTTCTAACAATGGAACAGGTTTATTCCAGGTTTTAACTGGTCTAAAGATGCGTGCTGCTTACGAACGGTTAACACAAACTGAAGCGAAAATGGCTGTTAAAGTTTAAGATTTGAATTTAATCGATTCGTATAATTTTTTTGAAAAGCATTATTAATGTAGTTAGGGCATCCTTAAGGATGTCCTTTTTTTGTTTTGTAAAAAATAAAGCCAAGTTAAAAAAGTAACATAGTAAACAAATGCTTAAAATAATTAACTGACAATATAAAAGTATTTCTTTTCAAGCAATTACTGTAACTATTGATTTTGAAAAAGTTAATAAAATACGCATTCTTATTGGCAGAAAAATTGGTATGATTGCTGATTAAAGCGACTTAATAAAATGCTTGCATTAATTAAGTCTAAATACTCTCTCTTTTTGGAGGAATTAAATTTGACTAGTCGCTATCTGTTTACCTCCGAGTCTGTAACCGAGGGTCATCCCGATAAAATCTGCGACCAAATCTCAGATACTATTTTGGATGCTTTACTCGAACAAGACCCTACAAGCCGCGTTGCAGCTGAAGTTGTGGTCAATACTGGCTTGGTGCTAATTACCGGTGAAATAACCAGTAAAGCGAATGTTAACTACATGAATCTCGCTAGAAAGAAAATAGCTGAGATTGGTTATACCGATGCTGTAAACGGTTTCTGTTCCAACAGTGCTTCTATTCTAGTAGCTTTAGACGAACAATCAGCGGATATCGCTCAAGGCGTTAACACCGCTCAAGAAAACCGTGAAGAGTCTAGCGAAGAACAATTCGATAAGATTGGTGCTGGCGACCAGGGAATCATGTTCGGCTTCGCTTGTGACGAAACTCCCGAACTAATGCCCTTGCCCATTAGCTTGGCTCACCGCATTGCTCGCAGGCTAGCAGCAGTTCGCAAGACAGGTGAATTATCTTATCTACGTCCCGACGGTAAGACTCAGGTAAGTATCGCTTACGAAGATGGCAGACCTGTTGGCATCGATACTATATTAATTTCTACCCAGCACGCGCCCAGCATCGATGGTATTAGCGATGAAGCAGCAGTGCGAGAAAGAATCACTAAAGATTTGTGGTCTGCGGTGGTCGAGCCTGTATTCGGCGACATCGAAATTAAGCCAGACGAGCAAACTCGCTTTTTAGTTAACCCCACCGGTAAATTTGTAATTGGCGGTCCTCAAGGAGACTCAGGTCTTACCGGACGCAAAATTATCGTTGATACTTACGGTGGTTATTCTCGACATGGTGGCGGAGCTTTCTCCGGCAAGGACCCCACAAAAGTAGACCGTAGTGCTGCTTATGCTTGTCGTTATGTAGCTAAGAACATCGTTGCTGCTGGTTTAGCAGAAAAATGCGAAGTTCAGCTAAGTTATGCAATTGGTGTTGCACGACCAGTGAGCATAATGATAGAAACTTTCGGCACCGGTAAAGTTGATGAGCAGATTTTAATGGAATTAGTTCAAAAGCACTTTGAACTTCGTCCTGCTGGTCTTATTCATACCTTCAACTTACGTAAATTGCCAAATGAACGAGGCGGACGTTTTTACCAGGATGTCGCGGCTTACGGTCATTTCGGACGTACCGATTTAGATTTGCCGTGGGAGCGTACCGATAAAGCTGAGTTATTGAAGCAAGAAGCAGGCAACTTAAATGGTGTAGCAGTACCAAACTCTACCAAAGCTTTAAGCCTTTCATAAAAGTAGGTAGCCCCGTTTTTCGTGGACGGGTAGCTCTCTTGCGCTAAGAAAGACGCAATCAAAGCAAGTTCAGACTTGAAAAGTAAGTGAGGAGTAAACTAATCAGTTTTTGCTCCTCACTTATTTAATATGTCAAGCTATTTTAACTAATTTTTATTAATTTTTGGCTATAAATTTACCCAAATATCGTAAAACTCGTGCAAAGTACCTAGCAATTGCACTTTTGTAACTGCTATAAAAGAAGATGATAATTAGTTTTAACTAGTATCTGGATCTAATTTCCCCACCTTGAATAAAGTATCAATTGTGGCGGGAGGTTAAGGAGATTTGAGGGATGTCAACTCAAAAAACCGTAGGTGACAGTAGTAAATATGTGTCAGAAGATGTCCCCTCAAATGATGAGCTACCTACTTTAGAATTTCCGTCAAGTGGGAAACTTAAAGCTAGTTCTAAGCGTATCCACCAAAAAATTGGCTATGGATATTTTGCAGCGATTGGGATAGGCTTTTTTGGTTCGCTTGTAGGATTAGTAATTGCTAACTACTACCGTGCAAGAGAAATCAAACAGTTCAGTCATGCCCAATATCAGACACGAATGTTGGCAAGCTATAAAGATGCTTTAGTAGAAGCACAACTGCACGGCTATAGTTTGGCTGCGGTAGTAAAACAACCACAGCAGCTTTCTCGTAAAAAAGCTGAATTTGACGAAAGTATTCGTAAAATTCAAGAAGTCGAAGGTGATATTACAGAATTTGTGAATGATAAACCTGGAAGACTTGCAGCAGCAGAACCTGTTCTTCAAGTATTGTTGCGAGAATATAGCGATAGCTTAGAGTCTTATACTCAACAATTAAATACAATTTTGCAGCAAGCAGAAGGTAAAACGCAGCCAGAGCAACTTTCTGATACCCAACAAAAATTGCTTGAACTCACCCGCTCTCAAACAGTTGTCAGTTTAGAGCAGTTAAGTAGAAGATTAAATAATATTCTTCAAAATGCCGAAAGGCAAGAATATTTTAGAGCCAAAGACTTAAGATTTTCCAAAGGAATCGAAAGAACAATTGTTATTGCTAGTATGCTGCTTTCTGTTGCGATTGCGGTTGTTGTGGCTTGGAGAACTTCCCGCGCTATAGCCGAACCAGTAATAGTTGTAACTCAAGTAGCAGAACAGGTCGCTCGTAAATCAAATTTCGACTTACGCGCTCCAGTTACAACCGAAGATGAAATCGGTTTACTAGCTAAATCCTTGAATCACTTGATTGAAAGGGTATCGCAAAGAACTAAACAATTGCAACAAGCCAAAGAACAAGCAGAAGCTGCAAGTAAAGCCAAAAGTCAATTTTTAGCAAACGTCAGTCATGAATTACGCACACCTTTGAATGCTATCATCGGGTTAAGTCAGCTTTTACAAGAAGACGCAACAGATTTAGGTGTCGAAGAAGATTTTACTGCTGACTTAGAAATAATTAATACATCTGGTAAACATTTACTAGAATTAATCAATGACATCCTCGACTTATCTAAAATTGAAGCCGGTAAAATGACACTTTATCCGGAAACCTTTGAAGTATTGTCGATGATTAACAATCTTGTTCTTACCATCAAACCGACCATAGAAAAAAATGGTAGTGCTTTAGAAATTGATTACGACAGTGAACTTGGTACCATGTATCAAGACCAGACAAGAGTACGGCAGGTGCTGTTGAACTTGTTAAGCAATGCCTCAAAATTCACCAAAAACGGTAAGATAACTCTAAAAATTAGACGAGAAAAAAATGCTGAAAGCAGTATTTCTGGTGAAACAATTACTTTCATTGTTAAGGATACCGGGATTGGTATGACCGAATCCCAACTAAAGCAACTCTTTCAACCATTTACACAAGGTGACGCTTCAACCACTAAGAAATATGGTGGAACTGGTTTAGGATTAGCTATTACCCGTCATTTTTGCCAAATGATGGGTGGTGATATTGACGTACAAAGTCAGTTTGAAGTCGGTTCTACTTTCAGCGTTCTGTTACCAGTAGTTAGTAATCAGTGAACTGTTAACTGTTAACAGTTATCAATTATCGGTGGTTTGTCCTATTAAATAGGATGGTTTGTAGTAAGCGCTTCAGCGCTAGGATTTAGGACTAAAGTCCTAACTACGAGCCTTTCAGAATTAATGTGTTCTAGTATTAGTACTTGATTGCATTGATTTTGAGTGCTAACACACTAAGTAAAGTCTTTATAACTATTCCCTACTCCCTATTAATGCAATTATTCAATCTTTCTCAACCGACAGTTAAAGCATTGCCTATTGTCGCAAATATTCCTCATAGTGGCTTATTTGTTCCTGAAGATATTGCTGCTCAATTTACAAGCGAACATTTAAATTATTTACCTCATAGTGATTGGCATCTTGATAAACTTTATGATTTTCTTCCTAGTTTAGGAATTACGGTTTTACAAGCTACTCATAATCGATATGTTGTTGATTTAAATCGTCAAGTTAAAGAACCTTTATTTGGCTCATTTTGGTCTTCGGTGATTATAGAAAATACAGCTTTTAATCAAAATATTTATCAATGTAAACCCAGTCAAAAACAAATAGAAGAACGTATCGAGAAATATTATTTGCCTTATCACCATCAATTAAAATCGCTTCTACAACAAAAGATTGCAGAGTTTGGTAAGGTTTATCTTTTAGATTTACATAGCTTTCGCGGATTAATAAATGATGATGTTTGTTTGGGTAATGTCAATAATCAAACTTGCTCGGACAAATTAATTTCTACTGTAGATAAATGTTTTAGCAGTCAAGGTTTACAAGTCGTGAGAAACAAAACTTTTGTTGGGGGATATATCACTAGACATTATGGTGAAATGCCGAATGTAGAAAGTCTCCAGATTGAGGTTCGCTACCACGTTTATTTACAGGAAAATCAAATTGATAAACCGGAGCCTCCGAGTTATAAAGTCATTGAGTTTGAAGCAGCTAAAAATAAATTTAAGGATATTTTTGAAATGATGGTTAGTAAGACTGCTTATTTATAATCAAGCTTGGTTTAAATATTATAGTTTTGTAATTAACGCCTGATATAAAGTCGGAATATCTCCGCCGTAATGTTATTCTATAAAAATAATTTGAAAACGTCTTTTGATTTTCGATTTCATTTTATAGAAAAAGATTTTTTTAAATGATGAAAATATGGGATAATTTAAAAAGTTGAATAGTATTTTTCATAATGGAAATATAATCAAAATTTTTAGAGTAGGCAAGCCTCCCCATTATCTAAAATACTTTCTACAATAAATATTACCACTAAAGTGTTGCTAGAAAGAAAAATTTTTGCGCTACTTTATCTGAAACAATTTATAAGCGATTATATATACACTGCGGGCAAAAAAGTAAGTAATTATCTCATTGAGAGTTGGATTATATGGGATTATATAGGATGCAATCGTAATAAATAAAACGCTTATACTTTAAGTAAATTCAGTCGCTTATCTTGAAAATCATGGCTACGAACGCCAATAATTCTACAAGAGTAGAACAAATGCAATTTCAATTCATCCACCGGCGTAATTTAGGTGAATTCAATCATCCTAAATTTTTAGTGTCTATAGCAGAAACATCCCAATTAATTGAAGAATATTTGAGATAATCATTCTATAAATAAAACAGGACTTCACTCCAAGCTTTATAACTAATCTTTAATAGTTAATTTTCGGTAAGATAATATCGTTAGCAAAGACAGTTGTATTAATGTAGCTAGAAGGCTATATTGCTACATTACGACGACTTGTATTTTAGCCCTGCTTACCCCACGTCCATGACAACTACAACCGACTCTCTCAGTCACCTCAATCCCCATCAACGTCGCGCTGTCGAACATTTTTGCGGTCCCTTGCTAGTTGTGGCTGGGGCAGGTTCTGGTAAAACACGAGCGTTGACTTATCGCATTGCTAATTTAATTACCGAACATAGAGTTAACCCCGAAAATATCTTAGCGGTTACTTTTACAAATAAAGCCGCACGAGAGATGAAGGAGCGGATTCAAAAGTTATTTGCTGAGCAAATGGCTCTCTCGGAGTACGGCGAACGTTACGATTTATTACCGGAATACGACCAGGTAAAGTTAAGGTCGAAGGTTTACAAGCTGGTTATTAAGGATTTGTGGTGCGGTACTTTCCACAGTTTGCTTTCTCGAATTCTTCGGTTTGATATTGAGAAATACCAAGATGAAAATGGACGCAGTTGGAAGAAGAATTTTTCGATTTTTGATGAATCTGACGCTCAAAGTTTGGTTAAGGAAATTGTTACCAAGCAGCTAAATCTGAGCGATAAAAAATTTAATCCCCGTTCGGTTCGCTACACCATCAGTAATGCTAAAAACCAGGGATTATCACCAAAAGATTATGAGAAGGAAGAACCGAATTATAAGGGAAGAGTAATTGCAGAAGTTTATAATCACTATCAAGATAGGTTAGCAGCAAATAATGCTCTAGATTTTGACGATTTAATTTTGATTCCAGTCAGATTATTTCAGCAGAACGAGCAGGTTTTGGGTTACTGGCACAATAAATTTCGCCATATCTTAGTAGATGAATATCAAGATACAAACCGCACTCAATATCAATTGATAAGTTTATTAGCGACTTATGGAGAACAGAAAAGTCAGTGGAGTTGGGATAATCGTTCTGTATTTGTGGTAGGTGATGCAGACCAATCGATTTATTCTTTTAGAATGGCTGACTTTACAATTTTGTTGGACTTTCAGCAAGATTTTGGCGACGGTTTAGAGGATGACGATACTCGTTCGATGGTGAAGTTAGAAGAATTCTTTCGATCCTGTGAAAATATTCTCCAAGCTGCTTACTATTTAATTGATAATAACACCCAAAGAATTGATAAAGTTCTCAAACCAACAAGAGGTGAAGGGGAACAGATATTCTATTTTAAAGCTGAAGATGAAGTAGCAGAAGCTAATTTTGTCGTCAACAAAATTATTTCTTTGGAAAATGAGAACCCCGATATCAACTGGGGAAGTTTTTCGATTCTTTATCGTACCAATGCTCAATCCCGTCCGTTTGAGGACATGCTAGTACGAAACGGAATTCCCTATACCGTAGTCGGAGGATTGAAATTCTACGACCGTAAAGAAATCAAAGATGTCTTGGCTTATTTGAGAGCGATTGCAAATCCTGCGGATACTGTAAGTTTATTGCGGGTAATTAATACACCCAGACGGGGTATCGGTAAAGCGACAATCGAAAACCTGACAAACGCTGCTCAAGAATTAGGTGTAAGTTTATGGGAAATACTCAGCGATGAGACATCCGTTAACACCTTGGGTGGACGCTCGTCTAAATCGGTAAATAACTTTGCCAAAATGATTGGTCGCTTTCAGCAAGAAGTAGAAAATATCAGCGCTTCAGAGATTTTACAAACCGTTGTAGAAGAATCCGGTTACGTTCAAGACTTGCAAAAACAAGGAAATGACGAAGCAGAAGACAGAATTCGCAACGTTGGAGAACTTTATAACGCAGTTCGTCAATATGAAGAAGAAGCAGAACAAGATGCTTCCTTAGCAGGATTTCTTTCTAGCACAGCTTTAAGTTCCGACTTGGATAACGTCAAAGAAGGTCAAAGTGCAGTTTCCTTGATGACCTTACATTCTTCCAAGGGTTTGGAATTTCCCGTAGTTTTCTTAGTGGGATTAGAGCAAGGATTATTTCCCAACTACCGCTCAATGAACGACCCAGCATCATTAGAAGAAGAGCGTCGTTTATGTTACGTCGGTATTACCCGCGCTCAAGAAAGGTTATTTATATCCCACGCACGAGAGCGCAGGCTGTATGGAACCCGCGAACCAGCAGTGCGATCGCA
>ERZ1740065.3343-NODE-3343-length-10050-cov-15.757279_pt1 | contig 10050 bp, 8 predicted proteins | sample MGYA00581738_ERZ1740065 | MGnify/ENA primary metagenome ERZ1740065 (study PRJEB43018, sample SAMN04849749) | marine metagenome | isolation source: floating plastic debris | place: Pacific Ocean | collected 2008-09-01 | study: EMG produced TPA metagenomics...
CTGGGCGATTCACAGACATGTAATATCTGGGCGATTCACAGACATGTAATATCTGGTTACCAAATATTCTTCAGCATGAACTTCAGCCGAGAATTCTGCAGCAAAAATGTTTCTCATTTTCTCATTTTATCTTGTACGAGTTGACTGTAGCATGAATTAAGTGACTGACTAAGTACAATACATGATGATTTAGTCAAGTTCACAGTAGTGATGTCACGATAAAGAGATTTTGCCACAATGCAATATCACGATATTGCAAATATCCACGGTACGATACACCACGATACACCACGATACAGACCATCAATGGAGCAGCAAATCATATGGTATCATAGGCAGTGTGTATGATGTGTTCAAGAATTGAGAAGGAAAATATCCAGTCAATGTGTTCTCATGCTAAAACATGTCAGGCTGACCCTGGATAAATACTTATCATCTGTATATCCATCACCTAACCTAACATTTTCACACAATACAAAAACAGAGCAGCATTCTTGTAAGGAAGATTCATGACCACAGATAGATGGCAGCATCACAGCAATGAGGAAACATGATGAATTTCTCATCAGGAGTGGTGGAATATTGGACAACATTCATTGGTACACCCAACTACATGATATCACAGATCAATCCACTACAACAAAAATGATAGTTTACCAGCTTCTTTCTTACATCTGAACGCTTTATGATTTCCCCATTCGGACCATGGAATGACACAGTCAGTCGGTTTGCTAGAATGCAGGAAGTTAATTGACTACTTAGCTAGCCTGTTAAAGCCATCATAAACAATCGGCACACTGTATGGCGTCCAAGAAAGGAGCCGATATCAGCAATCGTGTTGCTCCGAAAGCTACGAGAAAACTAGAGAGAACTAAGCGTAGAATCTTAGTTGTTTACGTTAGTTACTCGATAAAATGCTCAATGAAATACTGAAATATTCCTTCTCATCTCTATTTACCAATTACAAATTTACACCAGAGAAAGCTGATTTGCAGCTCAAGTTCATGAATTAGGTGTATTAGCGAACAATTTTACAATTCTATGGCTATTTTCATGCATCAAACTTAGCTTGAGAATGTATCGTGAGGACACGATACATAAGCTTAGTGTAAAGTATTACGATACACGATTGTATCGTGACATCGTGACATTGTGACATTGTGACATCGTGACATCGTGACATCGTGACATCGTGACATCACTAGTTCACAGGCATAGCATCACAATGATTAAATGAAAAATGAAAAACGATGAAACATTATTGGTTGGTACATCTGTGAAGCTATCATTTAATTCTTTATTTTCAAGAACCCTAGAGTGAGGTTTAGTGAGAGTGTGAAGCTGGGCTTTCTTGAGGACTACATCATAAAGTCCACAGGGATCAAACCGGAGGGCTTGGAACCCAAGGCTAAGAACTGCACTCAGGTACTTGACGAGGCGTTTGTATCTGTTGGTGAGGTATATTCACTATTAGACGTGGACTTTCATTGTCTACTCGTTGTAGATCCTAGTTTGGCACACGAGGACCAGGAATCCGGATATAGACGGAGAGAAGAGGCTCAGTGCTACCTATCGATCTAGCGCAAATTTCGAGGTTTGACATTAGCATGCAGGTGCTCTGTGCAAATGTTCGTACTACTCTTTATTGCACATCACACATTCATCAAAGCAGTTCCCTCCAAGAATCTTAGAAAAATGGGCATGAGACCAAATATGCGCATATTGCCAATAAAAGAAATCAGAAGACTTTTCATGTTTGGTAAATAGACGTGTAGTTTTTTATGAATATTTTTTGACTGGTGAGGAAGAATGGACATGAACATTCAGCTCAATTATTAGAGTTAATTGATCGCCTGATTGATCAATTGATCAATTGATTGATTGATACAGAGAATGAAAAGAAAATTTCTTCTCCTATATGGATAATTTCATAGAGATTGTCTCAAAACTTTGAATTTATATACATTACTAGAGGAACATATCAGTAACGCTTTCTTGTGGCATTTTATCTCACAGAATTTGTTTCTGATTGTGAAGTTATAATGAAGTACAGATATCCTTAGACTTGCATATTTGTACAAATGTAATATATTTAATTTAATTTAATACAGTAAAATAAAATAAAGGTGAAGATAAAATTAACAAAATTAATCTTATTGCTGTTTGCTGAATACTTGCGGTAAAATAGTGAGGTAGTAAAGTACCAGCCTCTCAAAGCTAAGAAAGTCTGAACCGACAGATTTTTTTGCCAGAAGCTTTAAAAGTGGACCAGTAAAGTTCAACAACATCACGCAGGACTCAATAATACCAGACTTGCACAGATTTATGCCACATGGATTAACTCATGCTCTAAAGACAGAAAAATAAAAATTTCCTCGATGAAAGTTTGAAGATTGATGTTGTGGTAGGAACTGTCCAGTACCTCCAGATTCTCTGACCTTGACCTTACAACACAGCGAGCAACGCCATTGGACAATGGAGGCACCAATATGACAGGTCGTTCGTGAACATCACGATGCATTACTTCATTGAAGTCAATGAATTCTGATAAAGTGAAATGAAAATGATTGGAAATCATAAGACTCAAAGTTGCAACACAGTTTACCAATCATTTATTAAATTATGTGACGGACATCATCAGAGGATGTGACGCATCTGTTTACTAGTAGTAGGTCAAACTTCAATTCTCGGATCAGGAGCGTATGCTGGACCGATGGTCTTCTCTCCTTTCAGGTCAGGATTCTCCGTTCTCGTGTGCCAGACGAGTACCTATGATAAAGATCAACAAAAACAATAATAATGATAAGTTAATAATAGTCATCGACGATAGATAATTCAAAATCCTGTAAACTGGAACATTTTGACGGCATGACTTTAAGTACTATGTTCTAAAAACTGACGCTAACGAAATTACTTACTGAACCTGGTTAGTTTTGTTCAGTTAGATGTGCTGCGAGTATTCTCAGGTCACAGAAGCTCAATTTTATACTTTTGTAAAAACCACAAACGTATTTATACTCAAATATTTACGAGTTTATAGTACGTGTGACTTTAGAGATCAATGGCTCTCATCTTTTACTGCCTGGCCGCCCGCTTGCCTCCCTTTTTGAGTTTTGGAGCTATCTTACCTCGGTGCAGCCGTTAGCCTTAGGCTCCAAGTCCTTTAGCTCTATTCCGGTAGATAGTAAGAAAGATTCCTCTATGAAGCCGTTTTGGGCAAACTCATCAAATTTTATCTTTGGATTCTGCAAGAAACGATTTTTATTTTGATGTGACCTCCTCAACGCAAACAATAAGACCCTTAGATACCAGCAATATTGCCGTGGTCACCAACCAGCTGTGATAGACTCAGCCTCCATCTCAACTTAAATTATTTCCACATTACTTTACACCTGTAGCAAACGACGTTTCTTACCCTCATATCGGCATGCTCACTGGTTTCATACGTAGGTGTTAAGCCTGCGGTAAGCTGGCTTTGGTCTGTACTTATTAATCTCTCGCACCTAAGCCTGCTTCCGGTTAAGCTTAACACTAGCTTTTATGAAACCGAGCGCGAATGCCGATAGGCGAGTAAAACATACAAAAATGCCAAGCAAATTTGATAAAATATGAGTTTCAGTTTTTCTCTTGCAACATTGATGCTCATCAGAAATTCAGAAAATTGAATTAGCATTGAAAATCTAACAAAGTGACCATGAGTGACAAACAGAAGGAGAAGGGAAAGTTTGAGATTAACTTTGAAACAGGAAGTTGAATATGGAATGCTACTAATATTATCATGCAATAGATAGTTCATCTAGTTTCCTCTAGTTGACCTAGTTACCTCTAGCTGACCTAGTTACCTCTAGTTGACCTAGTTACCTCTAGTTGACCTAGTTACCTCTAGGATGAGTTTAACGTTGATACTGAAGCTGGCCATGTCTGTGCAAAACTTCCTCTGGTCCTTCATCCAGATGTTTCTCCAATCAACCACCTACCAGAAGAAAGATTAAAATATACATCGAGAAACAGGAAGAATCGATTGTGAATACGCTCTCCACTGCGAATGGTCTGTACATTATCGGAGAGTAGGAAAAATTATTAGTGGTTAGGAAATATCTACCATTACAGAGTTCTACATGGATGGCAAGTGGAATATGCATAGCCAAAGGTGGCATAGACATAGCCAAAGGTGGCATAGACATAGCCAAAGGTGGCATAGACATAGCCAAAGGTGGAATAGACATTGCCAAAGGTGGAATAGACATTTGAAAAAGTGGATATGAGATATCTAAAAGTGAATAACACATACTGAACAGTGAACAGCATAGAGTGAATAGTGGATAACTGATAGTGAAAGAGGATATTAATTCTTATTAAGTGGATAATATATACTGAATAGTGGATTTCATAAATGAAAAAGTGAATGCATGATAGCATAAAGTGGAATAGTGATAGTGAATTATTGCTGCATGTCAATTATTATTTTACAAATGACATTCTATATGAATCTACTCTTGAACATCGAACATATGTCCTATTCGATAAATAATATTTGCGAATTACGAAGAGCAGTAATAAAGTTCTGTGCAAAGGCGATATCTTTTATGGTAACATGAGTTTCAGCAATGCAAACCTTGCCGTCGCGGAGAATTGGAGCCTCATAGAGCAGTTCACTGATTATACCGACCGGCCAAACAGAGATGAGCTTTGTATTCCGCATCTATAAGAAGATTAGGGCTGTCTCACTGAAGCATGCTACATGGACATCCGGAAGGAGGATAAGGAAGAAAGGTTCAATAAACTTTGGGCTGACTCAGAACTCATCAACTCATAGCTGTCCGAACAGCAGCTTAGAGTTGAAAAACCCAAGAAAACCTTCAGAGATCTTATAAACTCATAAAATAAATTTTCATCAATATTAAGTATTTATTCATGTATAATATGTGCACTTTAATATGAAATTTCTCTGAGAAACAAGAAGTGCACCGATAGTTAAAAAATCATGATTATGACGCTTATAGGGGTGTTTGGATGGAAGAACATTCGGAACGAACTGTGAGCGGTGCGTTCTCGTAGAATTTATTTATTCATAAATCAGAAAAAACAAATATTTTTTTGGGCATTCACAGACCGCCTCACTTGCCGTTCTTTGAATGTCTAGCACTCCGAATGCTGAGCATTCAGTTGTACTCAAGAAATAGAACGCAAAACCTTTGGGAACAGCCTGAAATGATTTTGAAATGATTTATCCATCATACCAGGCATCTGGTGATACTTTTAATCTCGTAGATAAATAGCTTAATGTAACGCCCACTTTCCTAATGCTCTGAATTGATGTCATCAATCATCAGCGCTAACAGACAGCTCAGGTACCGAGTCTATCTGCATCTTAGGTACCGAGTCTATCTGCTCTGAAATTTACGCATTTATAGCTGTGCATACCACATAAGTGTATTACAAAGCCAGCCAACACTTTACTCACATAGAACTAAGTGCATCTAGCGTAGGCGTAATAGCTTTCCGTCTGGTAAAAAGTGTAGCCATAGCGGAAGTATATCACAAAGCATACAACTGGGATCGCTCGCATTCAAAATTGAAGGGGAAGACAACGTCTTATCGAAATACTGTGCCGAGCGTTCGGCTGCAATACGTTCTGAATCTGCATGAGGGCGATTCTTTTATTAATGATCAGAACAGGACCACACTCCGAACACGCCTTGGATAGTGTACTTACTCTACTTACTTACTGTACTTACCTCATCGAATAGCTCTGGTGCATACGTATTGTCATCGTCTGCAAAGTAAACCACTCCTCTGTCCACCGCCGAGTTCAGGTTTTCCCTCAACCAGCCCAGTCCCAGGTTTCGCTGATATAAACCTGTTTTGAATGTCAACGAAGAATCCTCAAATAGATAAATAAATAAAAATAACAGTAATATAATTTACTAATAATAAATAATAAATATCAATTTTTATACACTGCAGCAGTTTTTTTCCTCCACCATACCTGTCAACCTGTGAGGTTGAAAATACTGTAAATTCCGCCTTCCTCGATCTTTGAGAAACCATATGGGAGAACGGGAAATTGTTGCGGTTGTTAAATTTTGGCATTTTCAAGAATTATATTTCGTTCATCGCAAATATTGATCACACAAATACTTCTGTCTTTGATTGGTGGTCTATAAACTAGCAGCAAGTAATGCAGAAACACATTTTGGAAAATTATATCACAAACTAAAATGCAAAGATTGTGGTCGCAAAAACTTCCCATTCTACAGTAGCTCAAAACTTCCGGTCCTACAGTAGCTCAAAACTTTCCGTTCTACAGTAGCTCAAAGCCCGTACTCCCTAATGGCTCATTCGCACACAGCCATTATTTAGCACTGTTAGCTCAGCGATGGGCTGCTTGGTTGCCGGCGTGACGTCACGCTGCGCGATTATTAGTTCACACTGGGCATAGCAGTCAAGCGGTGACCGCTCAGCTTGAGCCAATTAGTTCAACAGTTTATAGCTGTTGCGGTCCTACCATTTCCCAGAGTGCACCATTGTAACTGTAGGTGTTGACCGTAATGAGAATACTTCTTTTGCCACGGATTCAGTTACTTTAGTTTGGCTACATCTACTGCCTAGTAGCTACTAGATGGCTTTCACTCCTCATCTCTCACTACAATCAGTGCTGTGTTTGTTGGAGTGAAAGACGCTTCATCCTCACTCGCCCAATGAGTATCTCATATCAGGCTTGATTGTTTTCTGTATTTTCCTTATGGATCTCAGACGAGTGATTAAACTTATCTTCAGTACTATCTCTCTCCCTTCCTATTGCGGTAAAAGTAATTGTATGTGAATGACAAAATATAATACAGCAATTTGCCAGTCTACAATCGTCCCATCGTGTACACAGCAGCTGGTCAATCCCAGCTTCTTTTCAAAGCAACAGCCAGCCTATTTGTCAGTGTGGTCTACTGAGTTTATCTAGGTTACGTTTGTGAATTAGCCTATTTATCGCCAAAGTGATTGTATCCCCACTGATTTTCCACCTTGTCATTGGTTGACCCAGAAATTGCATTCAGCCGGAGCCTCTCCATTCAGCTATCTATTCAAAATAAGTTGAGCACTTGGATCAGCGTTTACCGCCAGCTGAATGGCTATCACCCAATAAAATTAGGCGTGACTAGTTAGCCGGGAGGTCAAAGTTCAACATCTTGAAAGCTCTACTAATCGGCTACACGCCCCTTTTTAGCAGTGCGGCTAACAGTTTGACTTCATGCAGTCAACCACAGAGGTTATAGCGGAGCTAACAGCACTGAATAATCGCTGTGTCTGAACAGGCTAGGATCCTGTCATATTTGAGCTCCGCTCAGCAAGATCTAATGGTGAGCCCCGAGAGAACATTAACAAACTCAATAATAGCAATTTTGGCCCTAAATTCTAACAGCTAAAACACAGGAGTTTCCTGTGAAATTGAGAGAGTTAGCAGGTATTGGTTCACACAGACAATGCATGGTGACAGCGCAGATGTTGACTGAGTGTACGTTGCTGACCTCGCGGTTTGCGACGTTTTTGCTCACGATTAGCGGGAAGCAGGCGATCTGGAGTCCTCATGTTCAAATGAGTTGTTTTGAACGGCCGTGATTGGAGAAAGTTAGAGACGAGAGTTGTCTTCTCGGCGGAATCCTCAACAACAATCCAACGTATGTTAGGAACCAGACGGAAAACTGTAGACAATCTAGTGAGCTCTGCTTTCTAGAAAACGAAGTCGTAACAAGGTCATTGGATCTTTGAGGGCTTGATGAGTGTGGGTATGATGAACAGATAACGGGTCAAGGTTATCTGTGGGTTGTCTGACAGTTATGTCGTATTATCGGTATGTTTTGACAGAAACTTGAATTATGATACTGTAAACCCAAACATTTTAGTGTTTTGCTCAAATCAGCAGTATTTTCAATAATGACACCTAGAATTTTTAGTAATTTCCTATCCGTTTTTATATAGCATAAAGAGCTACCAATAATATAGCGTTCAACTTCAATAGGGTTTTCTTCTACTCAGTAAGCGAGTTCGCGACCTTGCGACATGTCGAGTTTTTCGAATAAAATATTCGAAAATATTCCTAGTCAAATATGTTTACAATAAATCTGCAAAAAAATCATCCAAGACGTGAACCCAACCAGAAAAAATATTCGATTTAATATTTTTATTCCTCAGTTGGCTCGCATCACAGGAATACGTACTAGCTGATTGGAATTCGCGTCATGCTATTCATTGCTTTAGAGAGCTAGTTCTTGACTTGAAACTCCTCGTTGGACAAGCTAATCTGCAGCTACGACCGGCTACTTTTGTTCATCACTCTCAATTTATCTCAACGGCTTGTTAAATGGGGTGAACAAGTGCTGGTATTCGAATGCGTTTTCCTACAAGAACGATTGCTACCCCTACTATGTATTGCAATAAACACCTTATACTGTCCTAATGCCTTTTAAAGTGATCCAAAGGACTCACACTGATCGTAAGCACTCGTCATAATACACTTGAACCCTTGTGATCTAATCTTTACAATGTAATTGCAATAAACTTCAAGTACAAACACAACCCTCCTAATAAAATTTAGTTTCTTCCAAATTCTGCATTTGACATGGAAGACTGTCTTGATTGAAGCAGATAACCTCATATATGTGTCTGGGGTATGATGAGAAATACGATCAGTAGGCAAGATTATTAATTCCATCAATACTTTATTAGTAACACAGCTAGTCATAAGTTCTAGTCGTAGAGGCACCCGAACTTTCTCTTGAGAATCCATACATTGCTTCGTCTTTCGTCACGGTTACGTCACGTCCCAAAGTGGGCGAGGAATAAAATAAGCCGCGCCCACAGGAATACGAATTTTCTTTATTAGATTTGCGACAGCCGCATTTGCTACCTCTGGACAGAGTTTTGTCTGATTGAAAATAGCTTTGGACATGTCACAGGGTTGCGAACTCGCTTACTGTTGTGATATCGCTAAAATATGTGGGTTTAAAATATTATGGCTATTCTCGATGTGAAGATGTTATGAGCTGCCGGACCGTTTAACAATAAATCTCAGCTGCTCCTCCCGGAATTCAATAAACGCTGACACACGAACGCCTCCCTTTGACTTAGCTACGGGCTCCAGGTACCTGCACAACACCTGCATATATTCCCAGCCAGTGCGCTGGTGTCTGCTACTGTATGGTTCCATTCAGCCAGCCGCTCAATGCTGATCATAAGTCCACCGATCGAGGAGATGCAGTTACACTCTGAATGAAACAGACTGCTGATCTTCACTGGCTTTCCATGAACGAATACGAATTGCATGGTTCCCATATAACTCCACAGACACCGCCGATAAAGTCACAGCATGCTGTGGTGATATGGAAACCTGGTAAGTAGTACAAGCAGCCCAAGCTTGGCGGCCAGCCTGCGCTACTTGCAACAAGTAGACTTCATGTCTACTTTATGCAGATGCCGAGGTGATTCGTGTGACTGCGCTCCACCGGTGGCTCTATGGAATCCAGGCTTTAAGAGTGGTGCTGGGTGATACAATCCACTCCGGTTTGTGAAACCGCTTTGGTTGAGATCCTTCAGTAGATGCAATGCATGGAAACACAGATTCATGATTCATTCGAATCCGATAGCATGCTAATCAATGCGAATCTATCGCATCTCCTTTATATCCTACATATAGCCTGTATAGCACTTGTGTCCCTCAAAGAAGGAAATCAGCAATGATGGTGAAGTAGCAAACAAACCACATAATTATTTCTGCTGCTGCTATACCACATGGCACTAAGTAGTCCTCATATCAAATCATCTGTTTTTTTGTCAAAAAACAACATTAAGCGAGTTCGCAACCTTGTGACATGTCCAGTTCGCCAAATAAAATATTCAAAAATAATCCGATCCAAATATTTTAATAATAAGTCTGTGACAAGTGGTGAGACAAGTGGACCCATCCCGAAAAATATTTGAGTGAATATTTTTATTCCTCGGTTGGCTCGCATCACAGGAATACGTAATAGCAGATTGAAATTCACGTCATCCTATTCA
>ERZ1740065.3344-NODE-3344-length-10050-cov-9.956378_pt1 | contig 10050 bp, 8 predicted proteins | sample MGYA00581738_ERZ1740065 | MGnify/ENA primary metagenome ERZ1740065 (study PRJEB43018, sample SAMN04849749) | marine metagenome | isolation source: floating plastic debris | place: Pacific Ocean | collected 2008-09-01 | study: EMG produced TPA metagenomics...
GCTTGGAGCCTCGGGGTGCACTCATCGATATCGGTGCCAAGACTGCCGCCTACATCCCGATTCAGGAGATGTCGATCAACCGTGTTGAAGATCCTGATGAGGTTCTGCAATCCGACGAAACCCGCGAGTTCTTCATTCTCACTGACGAAAACGAAGATGGCCAGCTCACCCTGTCTATCCGCCGCATTGAATACATGCGCGCTTGGGAGCGGGTACGTCAGCTGCAGCAAGAAGACGCCACTGTGCGCTCAGAAGTTTTTGCAACGAACCGAGGTGGAGCTTTGGTTCGCATTGAAGGGCTGCGCGGGTTTATTCCGGGTTCACACATCAGCACTCGCAAACCGAAAGAAGATTTGGTTAGCGAGGAGCTGCCTCTCAAGTTCTTAGAAGTCGATGAAGAGCGTAATCGCCTGGTCCTTAGCCATCGTCGGGCGTTAGTTGAGCGCAAGATGAATGGTCTCGAAGTCGGCGAAGTCGTCTTGGGCACGGTCCGTGGACTGAAGCCCTATGGTGCGTTCATCGACATCGGTGGCGTTAGCGGTCTACTACACATCTCTGAAATTTCCCATGACCACATTGATACGCCCCACAGCGTGTTCAACGTCAATGACGAAATCAAGGTGATGATTATTGATCTAGATGCTGAGCGGGGCCGCATCTCACTGTCGACAAAGCAGCTTGAGCCGGAACCCGGTGACATGGTCAAGAATCCGGACTTGGTATTTGAGAAGGCTGAAGAAATGGCTGAGAAATATCGGGAACAGCTACTCAAAAAGGCTGAAGCCGAAGCCGCTGAAGCCGCTGGTGGTAGTGACTCTGGATACTCTGAAGAAGACGTTGAGTTTTCTGCGACTGAAGAAGATTAACGCGCTTTGCTTTACCTGAGCATTTCGAGCTATTTGAGAGAGCCGTAGCCTTGCGTTGCGGCTCTTTTTTTAGCCCTAAAGCTCGGATGAGTCGCATCTCTCACAATGGTTTGGACTGCGTTCGTGGAATCGGAGCTGAGCAGAACGTTGATGGTGACCGTGCGATGTCGAGACATCACTTTTGAAAATATTACCGCCATCCTATGGGACAAGGATGGCACGCTCGCCGACTCGCATCAGTTTTTGAGACAGCTGGCCGAGGCGCGATCGCAGACGTTAGCCCATCAATTCCCCAACATTCGAGTGCCGCTAATGGCCGCATTTGGCTGCGCAGATGGCCAATACGACCCTGCCGGTTTAATGGCCGTTGGCACTCGTTACGAAAACGAAATTGCTGCCGCCACCTACATCGCCGCCCAAGGCAAACCCTGGGCAGAAGCCGTCAGCTTGGCCCAACTCGCCTTTGTAGAGAGCGATCGCAGCTTTACTCGCAAAGCCGACTTTACCCCACCTTTCCCCGAAATTCCCCTGCTTTTGCGCAAAGGGCAACAGCAGGGCCTCCAACAAGTCGTGCTGTCAGGGGATACAACCGATAATATTGCCGATTTTCTCAGCCGCTATAATCTGCACCAAGCGGTAGATAGCTGGGCTGGCAGTGAAGCACCACCAGTAAAGCCTGATCCGCAAATGGTGTGGACAGCCTGTGAGCAACTTGACATCTTGCCAGACAATTGCCTGGTCATTGGCGACTCCGAGGTAGATCATCAACTGGCTAGTCGCAGCGGCTGTCGCGGTTTTATCAGCGTCACTTGGGGCGGCAGTCCGGCGATCTCTGGGGCCGATGCGGTTTTGGAACAGCCTCAGCAGTGTCAGATCGGTATCCTCAATTCGAACCTTGAAAAGGAAGCGTGATCACCATGGCTGAATCCTTATGGGCACTCAAAGAATGGATGATCGCGGTGCAAGCGTTAGGCGCTGGCGACCTGATTTTGCTAGTGCGAAAGGGCGGTATCCATGAATCACGGCGATCGTTCAACGTTCCCTGTGACCGGGCACTGTTATTTCCCACCTACGAGCATCAGCAAGCCAGCGCTCTGCGATCGCCGTTTCAATCAGCGGTGGCGCCACAGGCAGTCCCTGCGCTAGGCGACAGGATGTCTTTGCAGTACTGGGTCGAGGTCACACACCAGCTGCCGTTGACGGGACAGGGAATTTTAGAGGCCCTGAATCCGTTCCATATCTGGACAGACGACTGGCTAGCAGAGCGCCTCGCTTGGAAGCCAGAACGTCCCGCCTATGCCCTATTGCTAAGGGTGAAGCGGCTGGTAAACCCAGTGGACATTACCTATCAGGCTCACCATCAAGGTTGTCGCTCATGGATTAAGTTGCAGGATGCGGTTACCAATGTGCCTCGCGGTGTCCCTGTCTTGTCCGACCAGGAATATCATCGCCGAGTCACTCAAATTCAAGCCGCGATCGCGGCCTGATAAACAATCAGCGCGGTGACAATTCGTGTCCCACCAACTCTCACCCTACAAGGCCACTCAGTTTGTTCCGAAGACTGCTGAGGATAATCGTCTAATGCCGATTATCTGGAAAAAACGATAAATCTACTCCCGGTCCCTGGGCTCCCAGGCGTTTTCAAGATTGCATGGGAAGTCCCAGCGCGGAGCATTGCGATCCCCACTATGAAATATCAGGTTTTCTCGGCGTAATCAGGGCTTGCATCGAAGTTTGCAGATCGGCCGTCAGAGTACTGATTGCCTGACGCCGATTGTCTTTATAATCTGACCAGCGATCGCTGACTGAAAGGGGTTGCCCCACCGACAGGTAAGCAATCTGGTTCCCCAAAGCGGGACGCGGAAACGGATTTTCGCCCTTGATGCGCACCACTGTGTCTCTAACTAACAGCAGCGTTTCGGCAAACCGTTCCACCGTCGGCTTTTCTTTGACATAGGTGCCAGTGACAGCGACAAAGCTTTCGACCAATCGCATATGCCACATGCGCAAGGTCGCCTCTTCGGCGACGCGATCGGCCAGCCCCCGTTCCACTATCGAGAGCTGTTGGTCGACCTTCAAATCTTCCCGATAGATCCGGTCCCAACCGGCCTGTTCAATTTTGCGGCAGCGATCGATGACGCTCCCTTTAGGTGAAATGTGAAAGAACGATTCCGCCACCTGCAGAGCTGAATTTAACAAGCGATTGAGCCGAAACGCCAGCTCGTTTTCACCTTGCTGAGCGGGAAAGTCAACCTCATCAAAGGCAACCTGAAAAAAGTCTGTGTAATAAGACTCCATGATTTCTAACAGACGATAACCCAGCTGTTGCAATCGGGGATAAAGGGCGGCGGCGATCGCGGTGGGATCACTGGCTAACGGCACTGTTGCGGTAGACGTAGCAATCCCCAACTCGGCTTCTAAGGTCGTCAGCAGTTTAGCCAGTGCCCCCCAGGGAGCATCTTGATAAAAATATTGGATGCCCAACGGCACGATGAAGACTTTTTCTGAACGCTGCGCTTTCTGCAGGTCATCTACGCACCAAAAACCAAACTGGGCAATGCCGGGTTCAAAGGGACTGATGATTTCAGTGTGACCGTTATTAGCCCCTTCAGGAGCCGCCGCCAGGGGAAATTGCCCGTGAGCAAAAAGACGACGGGCTGACTTGAGCCCCTGTCGATCAACCTTGCCGCGCTGAATTGAAGTGCCTCCCAAGCGGGAATAAAACCAGCCGACACCATCGCCTGCCCACAGGGGAATGCCGCGATCGTAGATGAAATGGACATGGGGCGAGCGCGGCAGCGGCTTACCCATTTGGCGGCTCACAGCTGGGAGCTGATGCCACAACAAGTTCATCAAACAATAGGCATCATCAGGGCTGGGGTGACGGAACGCGATTAAAAATCGAGCATCACCCGCGTGAAACTGATGGAATAGATCAACAAGAACCTCAGCGCCTTGAATATCGAGCTTTTTGACGCTACTTTTCCACCGTAGCCAGAATGGCAACAGGGTTTTCGTTGCCCAAAGCACTTTTGGGTCAAACTCAGGCGGCAAAAATTCTAATGGCGGCTGCGCGCCATGGAGCATGCTGGTCATAGCCAATCCTGATAGAAGTGAGCCAAATGCAAGATGGGTGTGCTTAAGTTTAGGGGATGGGTTCGCCAGTCAGACATGCCGTGTTAAGGACTGTTGATACGACCGCCGCCGCTAGCCTTAATCAGTACAGCGCTGATATTGCTGGGTTCCTGGCAGGCTACTGACCAATCCCATCAGTTCTAACTGCGTTAATGCACTTAAGATATCTCCTGTGGATAGCTCCGCCACCTGTTGCACAATCGCATCCAGAGATCGTGCCTCGGGCACCACAGCCTGAAAAACGGTTTGCAGCGGCGGCGCTAAGCTCGGCAAAGGCTTGGCGCTGGGCTCTGAGGTAGCGACGGGAATCGCGCCGAGCGCTTCGATCAGCGTATCTTCGCGCAAAATCATCTGCGCCCCCTGATTCAAAATATCTAAGCAGCCATGACAACGCACATTGTCCAGCGTGCCTGGCAGGGCAAACACGTCACGGCCATAATCATTAGCTAACCGGGCTGTGATCAGCGCCCCTGACTTCCGCGGGGCTTCCGTAACCAGCACAGCGCGGCTTAACCCGGCAATGATGCGGTTACGCCGAGGAAAATGCACCCGCTCAGGCTGAGTCCCTGGAGGATGCTCACTCAGCAATAACCCCGATCGCGCGATCTCCTGATGCAAGTCTCGATTGCGATAGGGATACACGACATCGACCCCAGTCCCCAAAACGGCAATAGTCGCACCATCCACTTCTAAACAACTTTGGTGGGCATCGCGGTCAATCCCCGCCGCCAATCCCGATAGAATCAAAAATCCTGCACGGCTCAGGGTCTTGGTAATGCGACGGGTCCAACGTTTGCCATAGTCTGACGGACTACGGGTGCCGACGACACCCACCCCCGGTCGCTGCTGGCAAGCCAACAGCAGATCCAGATTGCCCTGGTAGTACAGTACTGGGGGCGGATCAGGGATCTCATACAGCAGGTCGGGATAAGCTGCATCAGCTGGCGTCACAAACTCACCAGGGGCCGTTTCTACCTGACTCAAATCGAGTTGAGAGCGATAGTCGGCGATCGCCCAACCCAACTTCAGGCCAATGCCCTCAACTGCCAAGAGTTGATCCGGTGAGGCTGCCCAGGCCCCTTGCAAAGAGCCAAAGTGCGTCGCCAATCGCTTTTGTAAGATCGGCCCTAAACCTGGAATCTGGCCTAAGGCAAACCACAATGCTCGTTCTTGAGACACCACTGTGCTCCCTGCATCAATGGCTTTAGAATTCCCCAGGGAGTGATGACGGACACAGCGATAGAGGCAGCAGCAGCATCCCGAAGATTCCAGCGGGCCTTTACTCTTAACTAGAGATATCCCTCACGTCTAACCAGCGATACCTCGTCTAGGAAAAAGCGCCCTAATAGCAACGTTAGCTGGATTTCTACTCTGAAGTTTCCGGAAACTTGAGCGGCTGAATGGGCTGAGAGGGGTGCGGTCGTCGACGCACGGGCGGCTCTGCTCTAGTTCGCGCGGGGGGTGGTAGCGGTGAGTTAGCTGAGGGAGCTAACTTCGCCGACGGAGTATCGTCAGGGCTCTCCAAGGGAGCAGCCGTCTCGGCGCGCAGCTTTTGTAACTCACGGCGATAATAGTCTCGCTCGGCAGCAACTTCTTGATACCGTTGCCCGAGCTTGGTTTTTTCCTCAGCGTATTCTCGCAGCACCGTCTGCAGCTCGTGAATGCAAAGATTTTGACGGCGCAGAGCCGACTGCAAAGCGCCTGCGTCGAGTTCGTCATCATCAACAGCGGTCATAACTTCAGTGGGACTGAGCAAGGATGAAGATTGGCCAGATTCTCCCGCCACTGCCGGTAACGATGGCGGTACAGCCTGAGTGCCATCAAACGTTTCTAACTCAGTAATCATCGACTGAATCGTCTTGATCATGTAGCTCAGATTCAGGTGATGGTTGCCCAAATCACCCTTGAGCCCCCCTAAATACTGTTTGGCCAAACTCAAATGCTGACTGAGATGCACTGCCATTGAGCGGGCGACCCTGACTTCAGCTTCTAAGGCCAAACAATGGGCTGGCGTGTCGGGTTCAACCGTCGGACTGACCTGGCGCCCCAGATACTGTAAATAGGTTTGCAGTTCAGCGTGACTCTGCTGAAACTCCAGGCTGAGATGGTTAAAGGTTTGTTGCTGCTGGTCAATCAGCTCATTGAGGCGGTAGCCGATGACATTTAACAGATCGTGCTGCACGTGGGCAAATTGAGCCAACTCTTGCTTCAGATGGGCGATCGCCTGCTGCTGCACATTGGCGTACTTCTCGGTACTGGCCAACTGTGACTCCACCCAATGCTTGTCTTGAACCTGAGTTCTCAATTCGTTGAGCGAGTTTAAAGCTTGATCCAAAGCCTGTTGCAGCAAGCAAACTCGCTGCACCAGCTTAAATTCAAGAGAACCGCTCTGTTGCATAGCCGAACACAAACTTTGGGGTTAGCCGATGACTCAATCGTGGGTCCTTAATGTAGCAAAGCCTGTCAGGAAATGTTGTTCACCACATAACACCCCTCACCCTTAGAGACAATTCTTCAACATCACTTAAGGCTCAGTCTATCTAAGGTGCGTCATCCGTTAATGACCAAAACCTCATGAAATGAAGCATTGCCGTACCCGCTCCATAAATCCAGTTGGGGGCTGAAACCATAGCAGTGCAGCGTTTAGCCGCTAACTGACGATCACCTCTAGAATCCGGAACAACGTCTCGAAGCTAATGCGTGAACGAGACATTGAATCGGTAGCAACGCACCTTGTACCAACGAGCCCATCCGATCGCCGCTGACCAATGTTGGATAATCTCGAATCCTCCTGACTCAGTACGGTACGATCAAGGCCGTTTCCTGCAGTACCTGATTGGATGACTTTTTCTGCCAAACCCCGCAAGAAATTTGGCCAGCATTGGCTCAAAAGTGAACCGATTTTAGCCCAAATTGTGGCCGCGGCTGAGCTACAGGCGAGCGATCGCGTGCTGGAAATTGGCCCTGGCACCGGCGTACTGACCCGGAGGCTGTTGACCCAGGCCCAACATGTGGTGGCCGTTGAGCTAGATTATGACCTCTGCCGTCAATTGACTGCTCAGTTTGCCCAAACCCACAACTTGCTGCTGTTACAAGGGGATATTTTGCAGCTGGATCTGGCTCAGCAACTGGCCTTAGCCAACGATTTGCCGATGCCTAACAAAGTCGTTGCCAACATTCCTTACTACATTACCGGGCCGATTCTCGAACGCCTGCTCGGAACGATCGCCCGCCCTAACCCTCATCCCTTTGACAGCATCGTTCTGCTCGTACAGCGAGAAATCGCCCAGCGTCTCTGTGCCCGCCCCGGCCATAAAACCTTTGGGGGGTTAACAGTCAAAGTGCAATATCTGGCCGACTGTGAACTAATCTGTGCTGTGCCGCCCAAAGCCTTTCAGCCACCACCCAAAGTAGATTCAGCGGTGATTCGCCTGCGGCCGCGACCGTTAGCCCTCCCTGCTGCCGATCCCCAGCAGCTGCAACAGTTGCTCAAACTCGGCTTTGGCAGCAAACGCAAAATGCTGCGCAACAATTTGGCTGCTGTCATCGAGCGATCGCTGCTGCTGGAATTATTCGCCACGCTCAACATCGCAGAGAATGCCCGCGCCGAAGACCTGAGCGTCGCCGATTGGGTCGCGTTGAGTAATAAGATGCTGGAGACACAAAGATTGTCCTAAATTCTGCCCCCAGAATGATGATAGTGAACTGGTGGTAGATGAGATCGTCGATCGCCTGCATTGAGGTGCCATGCATTCCTACTCTTTATTGGCTGCCGCCAAAATCAACCTATATCTAGAAGTGGTGGGTGATCGCCCCGACGGCTATCACGAGCTAGTAATGGTAATGCAAAGCATTGGCCTCGCCGATCGCCTCACTGTCCGCAGTCTCAACGGTGCGGATATTCGGCTGCAGTGCGATCATCCTCAGGTGCCTAGCGATGCCAGCAACCTGGCTTACCGCGCCGCCGCACTGTTGCAAAATCGATTTCCCCAAGCGATGAAGCAGCACGGTGGCGTCGAAATTACGATTCAAAAAAACATTCCCGTTGGCGCGGGTTTGGCTGGGGGGTCGGCGGATGCCGCCGCCGTGTTGGTGGGCATTGATATGTTGTGGCAACTCGGGCTGACCCAAATTGAACTGCAAACCCTGGGGGCAGAACTCGGCTCTGATGTGCCCTTTTGCATCTCGGGGGGCACCGCGATCGCCACCGGACGCGGTGAGCAAATTGATTCGCTACAGGGCATCGAGCAGTTTTATGTCGTGTTAGCCAAGTACAGCTCCCTGACGATTTCCACCCCATGGGCCTATCAGGCCTATCGGCAAGCCTTTGCAGCCACCTATGTCGATGTCGATACCGAAGGCCCAACCCGGCGCGAGGCGCTCCATTCTGGCCCGATGGTAGCTGCGATTTATCATCAAGATGGGGCTGATATTGGCCAGCATCTGCACAACGATTTGGAAAAGGTCATCCTCACACAGCATCCCCAAGTACAGCAACTCAAAGACACTATGGCTGCAGGCGGCGGGCTTGGCACCTTGATGTCGGGGTCAGGCCCCACCGTGTTTACCCTAGCCGCCACCCAGAGCGAGGCCGAATCTATCGCGGTGCAGGTGCGATCGCGCCTAGCGGATCCTGACCTAGAGCTGTGGGTGGCTCCCTTTGTATCAACGAGTGTGCAATTTAGCCCTTAAGCCAAGGTTCGGGCATTACGTCTACGTCTGGGTGAGGGAGCATCACGATCGCCCGCTAGCATTGAGATTGGGATTGGTGGATTGCCCCATTGAGCTTGTTTGTTGAGGAGTAGTGGCCAAAGATGCAGATACAGTTTCGTGAATGTGACTTCTTTAGCCTGTGGATCTGGATTCAATTTTCCATGGTGCCTTCTACCATGGAGCAGCAATACGTTGATGAGATTCTCAATTCCTGGTTCTTTTTAGGCAAATTGGGAGGCTTCAATGCGGAAAACCTGCAGGTGCAAGACACCGGCCTAGAAATCAGCTATATGAGCTATGACAATACACAGACCGACAGCACTCTGGTCTCGCTCATGCACAACATGGGTGACGTCGAGTACGAGGGTGTCTGGGCGCGCTGCTGGTTCGACTTGGGTACCTCTGACGCGATCGCGATCGATGTTTTGCTCAATGCCCTCAAGCAGTTCAGCCGCGACTACGTAGCGATCGAACAAATTATCATTGGCGGTGAAAACGAAGACTGGCCCATCCCCGAGCATTACCAGCCAGACTTTGTAGCTGGCGAATATAACTAGGGCGCGTCATCAATGAAATTCAAAAGCCTTACAGTATGGGCATTACCGCGCCCGCTCCGTAAAACCAGCTAGAGGCTGAACCGCTTTCAGCATAAGAACTCAGCCGCTAAATGATGACAGCCTCTAGCAAGCATTGGCGCTAATTCATCCACTATTACCCATGGCTTGGGAGCCTGGAAGTAAGGAGGGCAGCAATCCTGTTAAGGATCGTGTGACTTCTGCGGTGGAGGACTAGCCAGCCTCTCGCTAGAACACGTCATCCACTGAGTCTAGAAAAGCTGAAGAACCGGTATCATCATACCCACATCAGCTCCATCAGCTAGGGGCTGGAAACGTTGCCCTGAAAGCCATAAGCAATCTCAAGGATGACAGGTCTTAGTTGGTTGTCTAAACAACATGAGGCCATCAGCCAAACGCCGATGACCTCATCATTGGGAGCTGCGAGGTTGCCGTTATCCCTTAACGAAACATGCTGCTAACCGAGCTTTCTTCATGAATGCGCCAAATTGCCTCGCCTAGCAGATTCGCCACAGATAATGTAGTCAACTGAGCAAACCGGCGCTCATCGGGAATGGGGATGGTGTTGGTCACAATCACCTCTTCAAAAATTCCACTCGCGAGACGCTCTGCTGCAGGTGGCGAAAAGACGGCGTGGGTCGCACAGGCGTAGACACGTTCAGCACCTTGCCGCCGTAACAGCCGCCCACCTTCGCAAATGGTGCCTGCCGTGTCGATCATATCGTCGACCAGGACGGCCGTTTTACCTTGCACATCGCCAA
>ERZ1740065.3345-NODE-3345-length-10049-cov-5.844507_pt1 | contig 10049 bp, 12 predicted proteins | sample MGYA00581738_ERZ1740065 | MGnify/ENA primary metagenome ERZ1740065 (study PRJEB43018, sample SAMN04849749) | marine metagenome | isolation source: floating plastic debris | place: Pacific Ocean | collected 2008-09-01 | study: EMG produced TPA metagenomics...
AGCGCGCTTCGCCGTGGTCGATCGGCTTTGAGAGATACATCACCACCCCGCCCAGGAGTACGAAGCAGACCATGAAGATGGTCGCGTAGATGATCTCGCCGGTCATTTGGTGTCTCTCCGCATTAATGTAATTCGGCCTCGAGTGCCCCCAAAATGTAGTTCGGCCTCGAGTACCCCCAAGTGCCGGGAAAACATACGGTTGAGCGCTGGACATTCGTTGGCAAGCTCTTGCAGCTTAGTGCGCCGTTCTGAAGCTTCCAATTCGAATGCCTGATCGGCCTTATGCAAGATCATCGCCTGTTGCCCAAGGATCCTATCGACAGCATCAGCCGCCTGTGAAGCAACAATCGTTAGAGCCACGGAATAACCTGTCATCTCCGAGAGCTTTTCTCTAATTGACCTTGTCTCCAACCGAAAGTCCTCAACTTTCAATTCGCCATTCTCGGCCGCGCGAAGCAGCACATACTCAAGGTCGAAGGTCGATGATCCGAAGACATCTGCCATCATCATTGATAGTTCGAGCGCTTTCTCAGCTTTCATCTCTTCGATCTTTTGCCGTGTTTGTCTGCCGGCAACAACAAGACCGAGGAAAAAGGTCACGATAGGCGCGAGGACACCTGCAACAAGCGTGGTGATCAACGTAGGATCGAGCATATCACCACCACTTCTCCGGAGCGTGGTCGAACCCGCTGCGCTGCTGGATCGCGAGGCCGGCGTCGAGCACGCTTTGCTCGTCAAACGGCTTGCCGACCAATTGCAGGCCCAGCGGCAGGCCGTCGGCGGTCATTGTCGCGGGCACGCTCATCGCCGGAAGACCCGCCAGCGAGGCGGGGACCGCGAAGACGTCGTTCAGATACATCGTCAGCGGATCTTCGTTGAGGCTGCCCAGCGGGAAGCTGGCCGTGGGCGTCGTCGGCGCGAGGATCAGGTCGCACTTTTCCCAGGCCTGTTCAAAGTCGCGCGCCACCAGCGCCCGAACCTTTTGCGCCTGGTTGTAATAGGCATCGTAGAAGCCCGCCGAGAGCACATAGGTGCCGATCAGCACCCGGCGCTTCACCTCATCGCCAAAGCCTGCTTCGCGCGTTTCGGCGTACATGTCCTGCAAACCGGCGCCCTCGGGCAATTCGCGCAAGCCATAACGCACGCCGTCATAGCGCGCGAGGTTGGAGGAGGCTTCCGCCGGAGCGATGATGTAATAGGCGGGCAGCGCGTATTTGGTGTGCGGCAATGAGATGTCGACAATCTCCGCGCCCGCATCCTTCAGCCACGCCTTGCCCTGCTCCCAGCTGGCCAGGATCTCGTCCGACGTGCCTTCCATGCGGTATTCGCTGGGAATGCCCACGCGCTTGCCCGAAAGGTCCGCCGACAGCGCCGCTTCCCAATCGGGCACATCCATCTGCAAGGACGTCGCATCCTTGGGGTCAAAGCCCGCCATCGCGCCGAGCATGATCGCGCAATCCTCGACCGAGCGCGCCATCGGCCCCGCCTGATCGAGGCTGGAGGCAAACGCCACAATCCCCCAGCGTGAGCAACGCCCGTAAGTCGGCTTGATCCCGCAAATGCCGGTGAAGGCCGCGGGCTGGCGGATCGAACCGCCTGTGTCCGTGCCCGTCGCCGCCGGTGCGATGCGCGCAGCGACCGCCGAAGACGATCCACCAGAAGACCCGCCGGGCGACATGGCGGCGTTGGTGCCATCTTTCCGCCAGGGCGAGGCGACATTGCCGAAATAGCTCGTCGCGTTCGACGAGCCCATGGCAAACTGATCAAGGTTCAGCTTGCCCAGCATCCCCGCGCCCGCATTCCAGAGGTTCTCCGACACGGTGCTTTCGTACTGGGGCGTAAAGCCTTCAAGGATGTGGCTCGCCGCGGTGGTCTGCACACCCTTGGTGCCAAACAGGTCCTTCATCCCGATCGGCACGCCGCCCATTGCGCCCAGCTCTTCGCCAGCGGCGCGCTTGGCGTCGACCGCGTCAGCGGCGGCGAACGCGTGATCGGGCGTGGTCACAATAAAGGCGTTGAGCGGAGCGGCGGCCGCAACGGCTGCGGTGAAGGCCTCGGCCACTTCGCGCGCGGTGAAATCGCCGCCCGCCACACCGTCGCGGATCGCTTTCACACCCAGAGAGGTCAGGTCAGTCATGTCTATTCCACCGTCATTCCCGCGACGGCGGGAAACCAGTTCAGGTCTTTGTTTCCGGATCGCCGATCACGCGCCACGTCGCGGCGGCCGGGGATGACCGGGCCATTCGCTGCGCTCATCACTCGATCACCTTGGGCACGCCGAAAAAGCCGTGCTCAGCCGCGGGCGCGTTGGCGAGCACCGCGTCGCGCTTGCCACCGCCGGTCTTGGGGTCAGCGTCCACTTCGTCCGCGCGCAGGCGCAGCGTGTTCGCGATCACCGCGCTCATTGGCTCGACACCGGTCACATCCACCTCGCCCAGCTGCTCCACCCATTGAAGGATGTTGTTGAGCTCGGGCACCATGCGGGTGAGCTCATCCTCGCTCATATTGATGCGCGCCAGCCCGGCGATTTTGGCGACGTCCTGCTTGGTAACGGACATAGCGCGCTTACTGCCCAAAGCCCGGAGGCGGCGCCGGTCGATTGGCTTCAAAAGCCTGCTGATTGATCGCCATACCCTGTTCAAAATCGGCCTGGCTGAGGATGTCGATGACCTTCATTTCAAAGATCAAATCCGCGCCCGGCGGGATCGGCGATCCGGGGCGCGGGACGTCGCCATAGCCCAATTCGGACGGGATGGAGAGCTTGTATTCGCCGCCCTTTTGCACCCGCTGGAGCCCTTTGAAAAAGCCATCCACCGTCGCACCCTGTTCAATCGGGAAGGGCGTGCCCTCGGCCGGGAAAACGCCCGGCGCGGGCCAGGGAATGGTCTGGCTCTCATCAAATTGCGTGCCGTCGGCAAGAAAGCCTGCGTAGTTCACGAAAACCACCTGACCCACCTCAGCCATCGGCCCGGTGCCCTCGACGAGTGTCTCAATCGTAAGCCGCTTGGCCTTGCCGCCCTCGGAGCCCGGTGGGACCTCTTCGATCACCTCGATCGTGTTCCAATTGATCGGCGCCGCCGAAACCGCGACCACGGCGCCAAGGCCAATCGCGGCGAGAACGCCAAGCCACAGCTTGGTGAGCGAGCCCTTGCCAACGGGCTTCAACGGAACACGGGTGATTTCGGTCATTTTCGATCCCTGAAAAGATTGCTCCGCGCCCAGCCGACGCGCAAGCGGGTAAGAGGGGCCAACAACGGCAAAAGGGGCGCGAGCGCCGCTGGCCTCACGCCCCTTTGGCGTATGTGTTTTCGGGTTTCAAGCGGTTCGGCACGCGAACCGCGAAACACGCAATTTTACTTGATACCGTCGCGCTCCATGCGCTTACGCTCAAGCTTGCGCGCGCGGCGCACGGCGGCGGCCTTTTCACGGGCGCGCTTTTCGCTCGGCTTTTCATAGTGGCGACGCAGTTTCATCTCGCGATACACACCTTCGCGCTGCAGCTTCTTTTTCAGAGCACGAAGAGCCTGATCGACATTGTTATCGCGAACCATGATTTGCATATAAAATCACTACCTTGTCTATTTTGTAGGTGGGCGCAGACCCACCGATCTATTCAAAAGCAACAGAGCCCCGCTGGTTGCAAGCGCGGGGTTGCGCGGAAAAATTGACGCAAAAAAGGGCGCGAATCCGATGGCAAGGCCAACCTGATCGCGCTCTGACTGGCACTCCAATAGCCAAACACAGCGATTTTGGCAAGAGTTTGGCGCTTTCGCGGGGCAGAGAGGCGCCGCCAAGACGGAGAAGCGCACCCTTCAAGTAAGCCGGTCTTAACAGGTCACACCTTAGATAGGCCCCTGAAATAAGGGGGATTTGGTAATGAGAATTCGCAAAAGCGCTTTCGCTGGAATCGTTGTCATGAGCCTGGCTCTGGCGGGGTGCGACGCCCTTGGCCGCGCCACTCCGGATCAAACCATTGGGGTGCATGAGGACGACCCGATCATGAACGCGGCGAAAGCCGAAGCGCGCTCGACCTTGCCCGAATTCTGGGAGCGGCTGGCCAAGCCCTCTCTGTTCGAAACCGCGTTTGCGCTCAAATACGATCTCAATCACGGCCACCCCGAACGCGGCGATGCGGAGCTGATCTGGGCGGGCAATGTCCAGAAGAAGAAGGACGGGCGGATTGTCGCGCGGCTCGACAACGCGCCGGTGCCGCGCGGCTTTGTCGTGGGCCAGATGGTCGTGATCCCTGAAGAGGCAATCGTTGATTGGCAGATCGAACGCGAAGGCAAGCTCGATGGCCATTACACAACCCGTATCCTGCTCTCGCAAATGGACGCCGAAACCGCGCAGATGGTGCAAGAGAAGCTGTGGTGATCGCCCATCAGGCTTTGCAGCTTTCCGCATGACGTCTAAGGGGCGGGCCATGACCGCCTCTTCGCTTTCTCCCCTCGCCGCTTCCGGGCTCGTCGCGCTTGGCGGCGCGGTGGGCGCCGTGAGCCGTTACCAGCTTGGCCGGGCGGTGACGCATTGGACCGGACCCAACACCGGATTTCCGTGGGGAACGCTGAGCGCCAACCTCATCGGCAGCCTCGCCATGGGGCTCCTTGTGGGCTGGCTCGCACGCCATGGGGGCGCGGGTCAGGAGAATCTCCGCCTGCTGCTTGGCGTGGGCCTGTTGGGCGGCTTCACCACGTTCAGCGCCTTTAGCCTTGAACTGGTTCTTTTGATGGAGCGCGGCTCGCTGGGTCTTGCCTTTGTGTACGCCGCGCTTTCGGTGCTGGCGGGCTTTGCCGCGTTGTTTCTGGGGCTTAGCGTCATGCGAGGCGCCGCGTGAACCAAACCCCGTCAAGCGAAGTGCGTCAGTTCACCGTCAGCGATGACGATGACGGTGTGCGGCTGGACCGGTGGTTCAAGCGCAACCTGCCGCAGATCGGCTTTGCCACCGTGTCACGCTGGGCGCGCACCGGGCAGGTGCGGGTCGATGGCAAGCGCGCCAAGCCCGAAGATCGCCTCGCCTCGGGCCAAAAGCTGCGCGTGCCTCCGGGCGGCGAAGCGCGCGGCGGCGGCGCGAAGCGCCAACGCCGCGAGCTCAGCGCTGACGACATCGCCGAAGCGCGCGCCATGGTGATCCGCGAAACGCCCAGCGCGATCGTGCTCAACAAGCCGCCCGGCCTTGCCACCCAAGGCGGCTCGAAGACCAACCGCCACGTGGATGGACTGCTCGACGCGTTCGTGGAGAATGAAGACCAACCGCGCCCGCGCCTCGTCCACCGGCTCGACAAGGACACCTCAGGCGTGCTCCTCATCGCCCGCACGCCGGGCAGCGCGGCGGCCTACTCGAAGCGCTTTGCCGGACGCAGCGCACGCAAGGTCTATTGGGCGCTGGTTGTGGGCCGACCCGAAGTCACCGAGGGCACCATCGATGCGCCGCTCGCCAAACAGCCGGGCACGGGCGGGGAAAAGATGCATGTCGACGAGGAAAACGGACAAGCGGCGAAAACCCGCTACCGCGTGATCGACCGGGCTTCGGACCGGGCAAGCTGGGTTGAGCTTGAGCCGCTCACCGGCCGCACGCACCAGCTGCGCGTCCACATGGCGGCGATTGGCCACCCGATTGTGGGCGATGGCAAATATGGCGGGCGCGACGCGTTTCTCACGGGCAGCATCAGCCGCAAGATGCATCTGCACGCGCGCCGTCTGATCATCGCCACCCCGGAAAGCAAGGGGACGGGCGGTAAGCTGGATGTGACCGCTGAACTGCCGCCGCACTTTGCCGCGAGCATGGAGGCGCTGGGTTTCGAGGAATCGCAATCCGACGCCAGCCCGATGCGCTCCGAAGCGCTCGAGCGCAGCCCGGCGGAGAAAAAGCAGGCCGCGCGCCAACACGCCAAGCAATACCGCAAGGACCGCCGGGGCGAGCGCCGCACGCGCAGCACCTCAGCCGCCACCGCCAAAAAGAAGGCGCGCACAAAGCCTAAGGGTCGGCGCTGATGCTTCAGGCGCAGACCAAGCTTGCGGTGTTCGATTGCGACGGGACGCTGGTCGATGGACAGGCGGATGTGTGCTGGTCGATGCGCCGTGCGTTTGAGCGCGCCGAGCTCCCCCCGCCGGATGACAACGATGTGCGCCGCCTTGTCGGGCTGAGCCTGACGGTGGCGGTCAACGAATTGGCACCCGATCTCGACGAGAGCCAGCGCCGGGCGGTGGTCGAATTTTACAAGTCGAGCTATCGCGCCCGGCGCGAAGAAGGGCTGCTGGAGGAGCCGCTTTATGACGGCATCGCCGATCTGCTGCGCGCGCTCCACGCCGAAGGGTGGAGCCTGGCGGTCGCGACGGGCAAATCGGACCGTGGCCTCACCGCCTGCCTTGATGCGCACGGCCTGACCGATCTGTTCGTCTCGCTCCAGACCGCCGATCGCCACCCTTCCAAGCCGCACCCCGCCATGCTGGAGGCCGCGCTCTTCGAAGCCGCCGCCCAAGTGGACGAGGCGATCATGATCGGCGACACCACGTTCGATATCGACATGGCCCGCGCCGCTGGGGTCGTCGGCCTGGGTGTCGCCTGGGGCTATCACGATCCGGCCGAATTGGCGCTCTCAGGCGCAACAGGGGTCGCCGGGAACGTCGCCGAGCTGGGCCAAATGCTGCGAGAATGGGCGTGAGCGTGCCGCCGCCGGATCGTCCGCCGCTTGACCCCGAAGAACAGCGGGCGCGCACACGCTACACCCTGCTCAATCTCACCCGGATCGGCGGCATCGCTGTGACCATCGCGGGACTGGCCGGCGCGCGCGAGGTGATCCCCTTGCCCTATTTCCTCAGCGTGGTCCTGGCGCTGGTCGGAATAGCCGCCTTCTTCTTTGGCCCGCCTATGCTGGTCAAGCGCTGGAAGGCGCAGGATCGCGGCGCGTGAAGCGAGTCTACAACACAGTGGGCACGCGTCAGCAGGCGGGCGCGTGGCAGGTTACGCTCGATGGGCGCGGGCTAAAGACCGTGCGCGGTGCAGACCAGCGTGTGCCCACCCAGGCGCTCGCCAAGGCGCTGTCGGCGGAGTGGGACATTGAGGGCGAGGAGCTTAACCCCGGCGCCTTTCCGTTGCGCGATATGGCCGATTACGCAATCGATGTCGTCGTCCATCAGCGCGCGGAGGTGGCTCATGGGCTCGTCGCCTACGCTGACACCGACACGCTCCTCTACCGGGCCGATCCCGAAGAACCACTTTACCAGCGCCAGCGCGACGTGTGGGAACCGATTGTCACCGCGTTCGAAGAAAAGCATGGCGTCGCGCTCAGACGGGTGTCGGGCGTTGTGCACGCCCAGCAAGACGAAGCGGCTTTGGCCACTATCCGCGCGGCTTTGACCCGGTTTGATCCCTTTGCGCTCGCCGGGCTTGAGGCGATGACCCGTCTGGCGGCCTCGCTCACCATCGGTTTGAGCGCGCTGGACGCCGAGGCTGACCCCGCCGCTTTATGGCGGGCCGCGTGCCTCGAAGAAGAATGGCAGGCAGACCATTGGGGGCGCGATGACGACGCCGAAGAGCGTCGGATCAAACGCCGGGATGATTTCCTTCGCGCGTGCGAATTTGCGCGCCTGTCGCAGCGCTAGAAACGGTTCAGGGCATCATCCATTGCGCGACGTCGCTGGCCACCGTGTTGGCTGCGCGGTTCAGCGCAGGGCCAATCGCTTGCGCGTCCGCGTCCACCCCGCTTTCGCGCGCTTCGAACCGACGCGTGACCGCGTTGCCCAGCGCGTCGGAGCGGATCGCGTCGTAGCGCACCACAACGTCGCCAGAGAGCGCGTCATAGCCGAGCTCCATCAAAGTCCCGCGCAGGAACGTGCCCGCTCGCAGCGGGGTGTCATCGCTGTCCAGCACAAGCGGCGTGACCTCGCCCGCGGTCTCATCGGCGCGCGCGCGCAGGGTCTCACCCAGAACGCGGCGGAACAGGCGGGCGGGCTTTTCAATCCAGATCGCGTTTTCGAGATAGGCGATTTCGGTCTCCGACACGTTGACCGGCACCCGCAACACGTCGAGCTTGGCCGGAACTTCGGGGGTGAGCACAGCGATCGCGCCCGCCATGTCCTCGCCGCCCGCTTGCGCGCTCGCGCCCACCGGAGCCGTGGTTTCGGGTGAGAGCGTAAGCAGGCTTTCGGGGACTTCAACGCCCAGACTGACACAGCCCGGCAGCGCCAGAGCGAACCCAGCCGCAAGGCCGAAGATCAGCCCTTTGCGCGTTGATCCTTCCGCTTTCACAAGCTTACCTTTCATTCCTTGTAATCCGGCAACGCACGCCCGCCGATCAGCGATCCGACGCCTTCGCTCTCCAGCTTTTCGCTAATCGAACGCAGCGCCCGACTGGTCGCGCGCAAATCCTGCAATGTCGCTTCAGCCGCCGGCAGGGTGGATTCGCGAAGCTGGGTCGCCGCGGGCTGCGAGGCTTCGAGCGTGGCGGACAACGTGTCCGCCGCCTTCGTCGCTGCGGCGAGCGTTTTCTTAAGGTCCGCGGTCAGAACCTTGGCGTCATCCTTGACGAATTCATCAGTCGTCGCGGTCAGCGTTTGCAGCCCGTCGAGCGTTTCGTTGAATTCGGTAATAGTTGTCTGGAAGGCGACCAGATTGGCCTTGAGCTCGGGCGTCGCGTCGGCAAGGCCAGCGGTTAGCCGATCGGTGTTGTAGAGGATGCGGGTGAGCTCTTCGCGGTTTTCCGAACCCAGCAGAAGGTTGAGGTTTTCCGCCAGCAGCGCGAGGCGTTCCAGCAAAACTGGAGCGGAATTCAACAGCGCGTTGATCCCCCCATCGGCGGGCGGGATGAGCGGCCGCCCCTCTGGGCAAGCCGTGGTTTCGCAGGTGATCGCGGGCGCGTCCTTGCGCGCGCCGTCAAGCAGGATGCTGGCAACGCCGGTGAAGCTTGACTGGATCGTCGCTTCGGTGCCGATCAGGATCGGGACGTCGTCTTGCACCTTGATGCGCACCCGCACGAATTCGGGATCGTCCTTGTAGAGCGCGATCTGCGAAACCTGCCCCACCGGAACGCCCGCAAAGGACACCTGGCTGCCGTTTGCAAGACCCGTCACCGAGGTCTTGTAGAGAATATCGTATTCGTTCTGGGCGCCCTGGCCAAGGCGCGCCATCCACACAATCGCGCCCGCAAGCCCAATCAGCAAAACGAGAGTGACAGCGCCCACCCAGAGATGATTTGCTCGGGTTTCCATCAGGTGTTTGCCTCTCTCATAATGGCCTCTATGGGCATGAAAAGCGACCGGTGTCCATCGGGTTGTCGCGCCAGGCGACGGGGAAGCGCGCGGTTCATGACGGCGCGTCCTCTTCGGGTTGGCGATCTTGCGACGCCTTGGCCGCGCGCCCGCGCACGCCTTTGAAATATTCCAGGATCCACGGATGGCCGGTTTCGATCAGCTCCGGGATCGTCCCCACCGCGATCACTTTCTGATCCGCCAGCACCGCCACCCGGTCGCAAATCTCGTACAGCGTGTCGAGATCATGCGTGATCAGGAAAACCGTAAGGCCGAGCGTCTCTTTGAGTTCGGCTGTGAGCCGGTCGAACTTGGCCGCGCCAATCGGGTCCAGCCCGGCGGTGGGCTCATCCAAAAACAGCAATTCCGGATCCAGCGCGAGCGCGCGGGCAAGCCCGGCGCGCTTCTTCATCCCGCCCGACAATTCGCTGGGATATTTGTCGATCGCGTCTTCGGGCAGCCCGGTCAAAAGGACCTTGTAGCGCGCGATCTCGGCGCGCAGATCGGGTGAAAGTTCAGGGTAGAACTGCTTGAGGGGCACTTCCACATTCTCGCCCACCGTCAGCGTTGAAAACAACGCGCCGCCCTGAAACAGGACGCCCCAACGGCAGCGCACGCCGATATTGCGATCGGGATCGATGCCGGTGATGGTGCGACCAAGCACGTCGATCCGCCCTTCGGCGGGCACTTGCAGCCCGATGATCGAGCGCATCAGCACCGATTTGCCGGTGCCCGAGCCTCCGACCACCCCAATAATCTCGCCCCGTCGCACGGTGAGATCCAGCCCATCGTGCACGCGGGCG
>ERZ1740065.3346-NODE-3346-length-10048-cov-15.886921_pt1 | contig 10048 bp, 2 predicted proteins | sample MGYA00581738_ERZ1740065 | MGnify/ENA primary metagenome ERZ1740065 (study PRJEB43018, sample SAMN04849749) | marine metagenome | isolation source: floating plastic debris | place: Pacific Ocean | collected 2008-09-01 | study: EMG produced TPA metagenomics...
ACTGCCGCTCACTGCCGCTCACTGCCGCTCACTGCCGCTCACTGCCGCTCACTGTGCTGATGCATGAATATTGACAGGAGAATGATAAAAGCCAAAAGTTTCAATTCTATCTGGAATTTACAAACTAAATCAGCAATTCAATATTTTACACATTTCTTCCGAATCAATTAATCACTTGCTGTTGTTTACATGCAGTAGGGATTCAGGTAAAATCCCCAGCAATGATTGCAGGAAGTAGGCACTTCTTCACAGCCAAAGGAATTTTTAGTGTCAGTAGATCTTATAAAGACAAATCATCACTTTGCTGACCACACGCAGTGGAAGAAGTTCCACTGCGATTAAAAATATTCAAATTTAAACTGATTACAATTAATGTGTATGTTGATGAGACCCGAGATGAATAGCTGATAACTTTGGTTGCAGTACTGGTCTATAGACCAGGAGTAAGTACAGCTGGGTCATCGCTGTGTCAGCTGTATATTGTTGTGCTCTCATTTCTGTCAGCCCTACCACCGCTCAAACTTTTGATATTGCAGTTAGTAAGCAGTATAGCAATTTCTATGGCTTTTGTCATTTTTCCGTCGATATTCGTCCATCAGCACGCGCTAGAGTGTGCGTCAATGAGCGCACATGTGGGGGAGGGGGGGAGTATGCACGAAAATCGACAGGAGAATGTCAAAAACCATTTCTGTTTACTGATCAAGCTAGTTTGCCAACACAGCATGCCATAACGGGCATGACAAGTTGTAGGACCAGAAATACCGGAGATGCAGATTTTGCGAACTTTGAGAAGCTGTAGCTCAGAACTCCTATCCCTACAGCAATGATTCTGCTGTATTTGAGGTTGGCTTAGAAATATCTAACCAGTCATCCACAGGAGAAAGGTAGGAAACCAGTAACAGCAATTTTCAACTCTAAATTCTTGCTGCAAATGTACTGTAGGCTCCCTAGTAAATAATCGTTCACGGGGACAATCTGTGAGAAATTCTTCCCTAGCCCCTACAGCTGTGATCTTGCCAAATTTAAGCTCAGCTCAGCAAGATTTGACGGTTTTTGTCATTCTCCTGTCGATTTTCGCGCTTACTCCCGCGCCGATCCGCGCTTACTCCCGCTTACTCCTGCTCACTCCCGCTCATGCTAATGCACAAATATCAACGGGAGAATGACAAAAGCTGATTTGACCAATAAGCCACAAGAGAAAGGTAGGAAATCAATAACAGCAGTTTTAGTTCCAAAATCCTACAGCAAATTATGAGAGGCTCCCGGTAAATATTAAATACAGGAGACTTGTCATGTTGCCATGTTGTCATGTTCCATAACCAGCTTCCAACTGCAACCTCATTCCAATGGTGGTCGGTAGATGGGGTTTGGGATATCTACAATACACTGTTCAAAAGATGGAGAGAATGGCAATCTGATACCAATTCGGTTTTTGTCACCATGACAAACAGCTTTTCCACTGATGCCTACTCTTGGCTTATTGTGATGCTAAATGCCAATGCCAATGCCAATGCCATTGGACTAAACCACACGAATAAGCTAAAGAAGTATGCTGAATCATCTATCAGGGAAGTTTTTGGTATATTTGAATATTGAAGACATTGTTGAACAAAGAATCAAAACAAATACCCCCAAAATGTCCTAAGAACACCGCAGTGTCATGTGTCAACATTATGCAGGTAATCAGGCACTTACAATACGCCGACTCATGATGATGGTAGCGGTATGAGCAGCGATGTATTTTTTGACGAGAAGCTTGTAAGACCCACAACTGTACGCTACTGTTTAAGTATGTAAGTATTCAATACTGATAGCTACACACTGCTGGAGGGAGCTTATACTGATAGCTACACACTGCTGGAGGGAGCTTATACTGATAGCTACACACTGCTGGAGGGAGCTTATATGATGTTGAGACAGGATTGCAGTTTATTTTCGGACTCAGTCATTCCTTGCTACAAATAGACCCATTTGGTTGACCACAGCACAGCCTGATCCTGAAAAATGCTCTACATTCAATCCTGTATTGGCATTCTTGAGATGAACATCTAGCTTCCTACTATTGGCAAAAGCTGATGTTGCTTGAGCGCTCCAGAGATAGGGAGCATGTAAACTAACTGATTCTACAGGTGGTAACGCTGACTTCAATGCTGTTGCTGATTGCATTGAGTTTTGTACGTTCCGCATGGTTTGTCATGATACCTCTCTACTAATGCCGATATGGTTAGTCACGATTTTACCTAAAATCAACCATACCATACATGGTTAGCGACGGCTTTTGCCGGTCTGGTGACATCAAATAACTATAGGAAAAGACTATTAGTGTTTCATTGACATCGTTCAAGGTGTATAGACTGGGCTTCTAGCTGAACGCTATTACTAGTTGGCAAATTAGGCATAAAGGCCCAAACACACACAAGTGCGAATTTTTAACGCCAGGCCTTGCGAATGGTAAACTTTTACGCAACGTTGGGCCAGGCATTAATATTCGTCGACACGCTGCATACACTGCGAATTCGACCGACGTTACTCTCTGATTGGTCAGAAATAATAGCCGCAACTCCCAAATGGCTGACTCGTTACGTTACGCTGCGAGTCGAATACTTTGAGTTGCTAACTACACAATGACTCATGGTTGTTTTTCGCTCTCATGTGTTTCAAATAACGTCAACAACACCACAGCTAAACACTGCGGCAGGCTGATATTCGTGCTCTCTTGTGTCCGGGACTTAAAAAAAGGGTGAAATCACCAGGTATCTCCATGCATACCTGCTAACTTGATGTTGTAGAAGTTTAATATGTTGGTGAAATAATCCTAAGCCATGCCGTTTTGAAGGAATCAAGCAAAGAAAGTTGATCATCTGTGATGTCAGAGTGACGCTATAGTCACTATGACAATGGCTTATATATAAGAAACTATGTTGACATAGCTCCCACACAAGCTACCAAAATGTAATGACATTAGCAGCAACTGTTTTGAGCATCATGATAAACAAGTCAATGAAATCTCAAGTAGATTTTCTTTCCCAGTCTCATTTTATTTGGATCAAATTTCTTATATATAAGCCATTGTCATAGTGACCATAGCGTCACTCCGATGTCACATATGATCAACTTTCTTTGCTTGATTACTTCAAAGCGGCATGGCTTAGGATTATTTTATCAACATATTCAACTTCTAAAGCATCAAGTTAGTGGGTATGCATGGGAATACCTGGTAATTTCACCCTTTTTTAAGGTGAATATTCAATGGTTTGTCCTGTCTGGAAAATAGTCCATGATGGGATTTGTCGGACTTTTTCCTTACATTATCCATTCAAAAACTGCCGCAAAATATATGAGGCTATAAATACTGATACCCAAGGCTCGCACTGAAGGTCCAAGCGTGTCCCGATTGTGAACCGGTAGTTTTCGTGCGGACGCCTCTTTGTGACAATCAATTAAGACATTTGCCTCTACGGAGGTTCTGTGAATGGTACTGCAGAGTGCGTGTGGTGTGGTTATTCACAAATGGTTCTTCAAGCACATGACTTAAGGACAAGAGATGAAGATAACCATGTCTGAAATAAAAGCGTGGTAGCGTCCCAGATCCAGGTGGGTAATGGAGCATGGAACCTCGAGTTGTGTAAACTGTTGTTGTAGAGGAATCGCCCGATCATCGTTAACTTGCTGTACGCAAAAAATAACTTGACTAGAATTAACTTTATTCAAGTCTAAGCCTTAATATTTACTAGAGATGAAGACAGAGGCGGAATGAGAAGAAGACAGAGGCGGAATGAGAGGAAGACAGAGGCGGAATGAGAGGAGAAGAGAGGAAAGGAGAAGAGAGAGTGCTGGCAAGATAAAGAGAGGTGAGGAAGAGAGGAAGAGAGAAGGTGAGAAGGAGAGAGAAATGTGAGAGAGAGGATGTGCGAGAAATGGGAGAGAGGACAGTGAGGCAAAGGAATGACTTGTAAACGTGCCGGGATAGAGAGAGTATAAAATCAAAGGGTCGCCCAGTACAGTAACTAGTCTATTTACCAAATATTTTGTGTCGTCATTAAGGGCTGTTAGATTAGCTAATGTTGCAGCTTGTGAGTGGGCAGTATTTGATGTCAGCTGTACACTTCATCAAACACGCTGGTGGATTTCTGCTACAATAATTCTAGATAATAACTAATGAACTGTGAACAGATAAGAAAGTATTGTGTGATGATAGTACATCATACGTATGCTGCTCGTTATCGGTATCCTACTACCAGCTCGGAAGTGTGGCGACGGTCAGACTGGTGTAATGTATGTGTGATACTGATATACACATGCACGCACACACGCACGCACGCGTGCACGCGCGCACATATATATAATAAACTTGATTAATTGAAGTTATTGAAAGCAATGGTTTACACTGTGGCATGCTTCATAGAGATTCTCTACTCTCCTATCGGTAGCCACGCCGGTCTCATAGGCACAGGTCTTATACTGATATTGCACTAGAACTATAGCCTGCGAAGTGTAGACTAAACTCGGCGTAATACGATAGTAACACCAGCGCATGAAACCAGCACGCCTACTGATAGGAGAGGAAAAATACCGACTAATCTACTATGCAAGGATAAGATGGTGAACAGAGAGCTTCAATAATTTCTTTCTGGTGTATTTATGCTGTTTTTAGCTGTAATTCATAAGAAGACTGCAGATATTCCATTGATACGACCAGCAGCTTTCGTATCAAAACTGCTGCCAAACATCAGTGGCATCATACACACACGTCATACAAACATGTCATACACACATCATATACACACGTCATACACAGCGTGACAGCTTTAGCGCAGCATCAGTTGAATAGTCAAGCTTACAAGAACGCATGCGTCAGATTTTGAAGCTTCAGCTTGCACACATACACGTACACGCGTACAAAGCATGAGGCTAGCTTCATTGCATTTGATTGTTAAATCGTTTGGCGGGACGGCAAGCAGAACTCATTTATTTCATGTCAGTAAAATGACAATCCGAAATGAATGATCATCGTTACGAGAACGTAACATGGATGACATAAAATATCAATATATAAGCCCCGATACCGGAACTTATGTATACTTTCCAGGACCGCGGCACATTTGTTATAATGTTTCGATATTCTTCACTGACCCTTCCAGAAATGTGCTTGTCTAAAAGTTATGTTGATGAAATACTTTGGGATTTCAAAAGCTTCACTAGCAATTTACAGCTTATAGGCCAGATTATCGAGTTTTAAAAGCTCCAAAAGAAGTTCTCGCTCGGTGCTCTTCTTTGCATGTAGTTTTGGCAGGGAAGAAAACAGAGACGAGTTTGATGCTGTTTAACAAACATAGATGTTTTAGTTTATTTGACACCCTCTCGCCATGTAATATCTGATCTACACTAGTTGAATTGTGACTTCAGTTCTTGAAGGTGTTAAGCTGCAATGTCAAACCACAGACTCCATCCATCGGTTGTTTGGTAGACGGTTGCCAAGGAAACGCAATATATATCATCGGATCAGGTTATGGCCAGTTTACTGTCACTAACTGCACTGGCTGACTGCAGCACCCGCTCTACTACTGTTGGTGCAAGAAAATGCAGCCGGCCTTGGATAAGGCTGCTTCAGTCTCGTACTAGAAGACATTACTTATCATTCACAGGACTTACGGTGTCTGGCATATGACATCCCTTGTTTTTCCCTAGGGCTCTGCAGCGATGATAGAAAGTATTTGGGTTTTTTTCATTCTCCTGTTGATTTTCGCACTCACTACTGCACGTGCTGATGCACGAATATCTACGGGAGAATATCTACGGGAGAATATCTACGCGAGAATATCTACAGGAGAATATCTACGGGAGAATGACAAAAGTCAGTAATTGCATATGTTTCTTAACTTCATCGCAATCATAATGACATAATGTTATTAAACATGTGATGTGCACCTCTGTCTACCACTCTGAGGCTACACCCTATAACAAACCACAGTGAAGTCAAATGTTTCATGAAGTAAATTGTTTGGACGGAGAGTGCTGAATAGTTTCCAGATTTACGCAGGTGAAAGGGGGCTTAAATCAGATAAACAAATGCAGACGTATTTTGATATAGTCTGGTGCCTGGGCCATAGATTGATACAGACTAACAGAAAATCTTGGTTGTATAACACTTGTGGTTGTCATAGCAACATAAATCATACCTGCCAACACTCCTGATCTTTGCAGGAGACTCTCAATTTTCTTCCTTCAAAGGAAGAAAAAATATATCACCAACAGATTCTAAAAGTACATAACTAGATCTTAATGAGGTGTGCCAACACATATGCCAGTCACAGCTGAAGGGCCTCTAAGTTGAAGAAGCGGGACTCTCTTGATTGTCTCAGGAAGGTTGGCATGTCCGGCTGGCCACCATTGTTGCAGCAAAACGTGAGCCCAGCTATTATTGAGAAATTAAGCTGGTAGTTGGTTGGTATTCCTGACAGGCCAAAAATAGCTAACCACTGATTTCATTGCGCCCCCTTCCCCTATCGACTGCAGTCGTTCCTGCCATTGCGTGTGTCACATTTCACAGTCAGCCAACAGAAACTGAGTTCATAGCAACTCTTAAGACTCTCCATAACATGTTGGTTCAATGTCAGTTAGCTAATCATCTAAAATCCTATCTTAATTTATCCCTTCGCCGTCCTGTAGCAAGTATACAGTGTCTTGAGACCATCAACTCATTATTTATGTAGTTGGTAGGAAAACCTCCAGGACCTTAGAAGTTTTAAAAAAGTCATAAAGGCTTCTATGACGCGTCTGTAACAGACATTGAGTTTCAGCCAGGCGACCTCTGACAAAGACGGTTACTCGTCGTCTCCGTATGACGCAAGATCAAACGATATCCATCAGGCGGTAAGCTAATGATGGTGGGGTGTGCGTCTTTATGCCTCCGCTATTGGCAAGAGTTACAGGCGTGACGAATGCAGAATAGGGGTTTGTTAATTCAGCGGAAACTAGGGCTGAAGCCGACATATATAAATCAGCGGGTGTGTCTCAGTAGGTACCAGATCACTGCTGCAGTCACTTAGCACAGACGCACAGACAGAGAATGGTGTTTGTGAGGCAACCCCTGCCTCTGTCTAATACACAGGATGACCACTTCACTCTGGTCGACACACTGCATTCGAAGACACCCGAGGTGAGCCGAAGCTACGATTTTCAACAACTGGTGTCAATTAGCTTCATTGAAACCTCCATGATCACCAGGTCAACTCATTCTTGTCTTGAACTCTTTAGTGCAAAAGTAATTATTGTTGGCATCCTAATGTTAGCCTGTTATTTCGTAAATATGAGCTGAAATATGGCAAAATCTTAGCTTTAGAGGTTGATTATCTATGCTATGGCATCTCAAAGTTTCCAGTATTCTCTGTCAGATACTTGTATGTTGAGGGGTTGAAAGATGTAACCCGTACGGTTACACAGCAATAACGCATGTGTTTAGTAAGATGTAATCCACACGATACATCTGTACATCTGACAGCCTAGATTGCATAGTGTAGCTTTAATAGCTAGTATAGTTATCCCTACTTCACGCTATGCAATCAGCCTGCCAGTTTAAGGGTCCTAATTCGAACAGAAATAAGTACATGTATAAACAGTCAGTGTCTATTGTCTTATTATGTATTTTCTCTGATATCGATGGCATTCAAGTTAATGCTTGTGATACTCTCTGATTTATTGCTTACTTCTGGGTCAAAGATTGGCTTTTTTCGTTCTCTCATAGATATTTGTGCATAAGTTTGTGCGGGAGTGAGCGAGAGTGAGCGGCAGTGAGCGCAAAAATCGACAGGAGAATGACAAAAACAAAAATATTTTATAAATTGAATTAAATTAATGTTCCAATTCATGTATCGGCTAGAATCCTATAACATAAGAGGCTGAATCCTTTCCAGGCGGCAATCAACAAGTGCACAAACTCTGTGTGTAATGGTTCGGTGATGGGCCGTGATGGCACAACAAGACCGACGACAACTTCTGCAAAAGATGAGACGTGGGCTGAAGCGGTGACATTTCTGCAAGCTTTCTATGACACACAGAAAGACAAGTAAGAGTGCCGCTAGTCTATTTTAAATCATATTTTACATTTCCCGGGCATAAAAATTGGGTGGAACAGAAGCCAATGGACCAAAACTGACCCACAGACCTTTCCGTTGGCATCGCGTCAAATCATGACAAACGCATGACAACTTCAGCGTCATTCATTAGAATATTTTTTGCCTTTGATTGATCATCATTGAGTTTGTCACGTCACGTCATTACCAGACTGACCACGGTATGAGTTCCCTGTGACCTGTTACTTGTGACCAACTGCAGAAATGCAACACAAAGCAGTGAATACAGTTCAAACAGAGAGGAAAGCTGACCTACTTTGGAAAGCTGACCTACTTTGGAGGGAGATCATGAAACAACTTATTTTTTAATTATCTGCTTTGTAGAGATGCGGAGGATGAGTGTGTGGAGAGAATGTCGGAGGTCTACCAGCAGATCGTGGACACTGGGACATACAGACAGACAACCGAGGAACTGGAGTACGGAGTGAAGACGGCATGGAGAAACGCTAGCAGGTGTATCGGACGTATACAGTGGTCCAAACTCAAGGTGCAGCAGGAGTTTCTCCCCTTGGCTTACCCAGGGCCATCCGCTTAATTAGCCGCCTCTCCTTTGGTCTTAAAATGGCATTTATAAACTACTAAAATATTATATGTAGTCGTTTTCCATGTAGCTGGCGATCAGAATCTACCCAATGATAATGGGGAAATTTGACTTCACATTCCATCAAGGACACAGGTCTTTAAATTTCAGCTGTTTGACATGAGGAATGTGAAGTCGAGCGATGAGATGTTTGAAGCTATCTGCACGCATATCGAATATTCTACCAATGGTGGAAACATCAGGTGAGGCTCAACGCTATGATAAGCTTATTCCAGGGTTAAAATGTGATATTTGGAGTTTTCCACTCTTGATAGATCTGGCATCACAGTATTCAAACCATCTGAGAGCGGAGAGACACCATGCAGGATCTGGAACCAGCAGTACATCGCGTACGCAGGCTACGAACAGCCAGACGGCTCCGTCCTGGGAGATCCCATCAATAAGGCGTTCACAAGCACCTGCGTGAGACTCGGTTAGCATTTGTCGCTTCATTTCAATCATCGGTTCATTGGGTATCCGTTGTCACGGTAACCGTGTAAACTATAGGATGGAAGAGTGAGAGGACCGACCGCGATATTCTCCCTCTGGTGCTGCAATGGGGATCGGACACTCCTAAGGTCTATGACCTTCCTGACGACCTTGTCCTGAAGGTCAACATACGACACAGCAAGTAAGCTTCATCATCATGACACGAACCATTCGGCTTCACTCATTATGGTAATTAGCATTCAGACTATGATTTATTCTCTTTTCGCTACAGATATCCGGGCCTGGCGAAGCTGAACCTGCAGTGGTACGCGGTACCCGCAGTGTGCGGTATGTACATGGACTGTGGAGGACTTATCTATCCCTCGTGTGGCTTCAATGGCTGGTACATGTCTACTGAGATCATGAGAGACTTGTGTGACCCTGGCAGATACAACATGATCGAGGTAACACAACTCCTTACATCTTCATTAACAGCTAGATTCTTACTAATTGATCTGCAATTGTTGGTGGTATACAGAGGAACTTGCAATCAGAGATTCTCAATATGTGTCGTGGTCAATTCTGTAGGAAATAGCGGAGGCTATGGGTTTTGATACGGACCAGCCACAGTTCACCTGGAAGGATGCTGTCGCAGTGGAACTCAACACTGCTATTGTACAGAGCTTTGAGGTGCCGTATTATTTACATGTACTCCTTTGCGATGGCCAATTTCAGCTGAGCTATATAGTGAAAGGTTTTTAAATTTACAGGAGGACGGAGTGACTATAGTCGATCATCATACAGCGTCCGAAACGTTCATGAGACACATGGCCAACGAGACGAAGGCTAGAGGTGGCTGCCCAGCCGATTGGGTGTGGATCAGTCCACCAATAGGAGGCAGCCTTAC
>ERZ1740065.3347-NODE-3347-length-10046-cov-12.803523_pt1 | contig 10046 bp, 4 predicted proteins | sample MGYA00581738_ERZ1740065 | MGnify/ENA primary metagenome ERZ1740065 (study PRJEB43018, sample SAMN04849749) | marine metagenome | isolation source: floating plastic debris | place: Pacific Ocean | collected 2008-09-01 | study: EMG produced TPA metagenomics...
GTAAAGGGATATGAAGGAAAAGCAGCTGATGCTTGTGAGTTGAACAGTGATGTAATAGAGCAGCCAACAATGGCATCATGCTATAAGCTTAATATGAATAGGACGTATAATTAAGTAGTAATGATAATGCACATAAGCGCCTTACCAGGACAAGCAGTTGTCATGATGTGGTATGTATGACAACTGACACAAGAGATTCCCTTACATTGTTTCTATAGCTGTGGTATGGCTGGTTGAGAGTCAAAGTTGATAGCAAATTAGTGTAGTGAAGTGATGACAACAGCGTGCACATGTTGGGCTGTAAGAGTAGTGTATTACTGAGACAGGTGTTCCCTAATATCAAGTATGAATAACACAGCAACTAATGTTTACGGAGTGTTAGCAACAAGTTAGGCTCGCATAAATAGCTCAATCACGCTTTTGGATGCAAAGAAAATCCAGAGGTGTGCCGGCGCCGATATTAACTGCAGAAAAAGCGCGTGCAGACTGTGGAATAACTGCGGAAAAAATGAAGCCTGCATATTAGACAATGAAATGTTGATAAGCGTATCATAGTGGGATGGGATGAGTCAAACCTCTTTCATGAATACTTTGTACAGATTTCTTTCTTGCTCATCTATTCCCTTGAATCATTAGAGCACTCTTGCACTTGGAGTTTGTTTTCAGGAAAGTTGTATGAAAATTGAAATATTTGTTCACATACAGAGTAAGTAAAAAGTAAGTAAAAGTCTTTAGTTTCATAGCCTCAGTTTGCTACTCTCATCCTCCTCTCTCAGACATGAACTCCAGATAGCCCCAAACTCACTGACAGAGTTCATATTTTCCTCGGAAGGTCTTCAGACCTCTACCAAAAGGGACACCCCCCCTTATACCCTCTCCAGTGCCTTTGGCATTATAGCTACACACCTTGGCTATGCTCAGGCATTTTCTGGGGCTGCCACTTTATTGAATATTGTTTCAGAATTGTGGGTCATGACATCACGACTGGGTACTGCTGATAGAAGCTAATGTTCTGATTGATCGACATGCAAGACAAACCTGCGCATTCTGCACCAAAATAGACAGCTGGTGGATTTGTACATTCCCTGGTACGAGTGGTTCTGTCAGCGGAGCAGTTCGCTAACACCAGAAAAGTCTTGTACAGAGGACCATCAACAAACACAGAACTAGATCCAGTGGTTGTCCATTCACTCCAAATTCCATCCACTGAAAAACAAAGTAGCTACACAAAGCCTGAGTACCCACAAATAAAGTTCAATCCAAAACCAATTTCCAAAAACCATGTTCTTTGATTAATAGTTTGCATTTAGAGCCGCCTCCTTGCTTCTCTATCACCAGATTTCAGCTTTTGTGAATCTGCATGTGCCCGCTAGTGACCTCAAAAATTTGTCTGAAATTACTTGCCGTTGCTTGAAATAGCCACCCACATGTATTTTTATAACAAGGTTCATTATCCGCATTTGCTTTCAGTTCTAACAAACGCCTCACCAAGTAACTAAGGTTGACAATGAACTGTGTCATAGAAACACACATGCTGGCAATTATGAGGAATTGAGAGCAACTGCAAGCAGGGATGTCACGATTAATAGAAATCAACCGAACCACGGTTGAGCTCAAATTCAACTCACTTTGTGAACTGCAGTTCACTACAGTTCACCATTACCTAGGGCTATTGCACAATTGCATGCAACAACAAGACCTATAATGCAGGACTGGAGGCAGGATATCTCGTTTTAGCTAATTTATGAAGAGCTATGAACACAGTTGATGTCAATTTCATTATCATCCTTTCCCAAAAGAGATGTTTCCAACCCTATGATTTAACTCGTAGATCCATGACTCTTCAAAAATTTGAAGCAGCTAATTGATCTCATTAGCATTAGGTCATTCAATTGCTTTCTAGGGTACAGCACACGCCCACAGACACAGATTGATTGCATTTAGTAAGCAGCAATTTGAAAGAAATTTTATTGTTAGATCATCGACATATATAACTTATTTTGCCATTTGGGGTCGGCAACACCGAGTCTCAGCATCTCAAAAGACCATTGTAGAAACAGCGGTGAGCACTTGACTACTGATCTAAGTTGGTATAATGAAGAATCAATGGACAAAATTAGGCCAACAGTTTAACATTACATTAGGCGTATTCGGAGTGCAAACGCGTTCACAGTATTTATGCACGGCCGTTTAAAAAGCAATTAATTTAATCAAAATATTCGGCTATTCTGAACGCGTGCACCAACGGCGACCACAGCGTTTATTGAGCGTTTACTCAGTACGCGCTCAAGCTGCGAAAGCGATCAAGGTTGTGGTAAAGTGCTAGCATTTAATTTCCCAGACGTGGTCAACCAAGCTGATGTTTTCCAATTTCGTGCAGTCAGCGATGCCTTCAGAGTTGAACGTTTAGCCATTTAAACGCGTTTGCACACCGAACACGTCTAGTGTAATGAAATCTTTGGTAAAAAGTACTTTCGGTTCTATCAGGCACGCCGGGACTTGTCTGGTAAAATCCTGGCACAGGGCCCAGACCAGTAGAATACTGGCAAAATCCCTGACAAAGACCAAACAAATAGGGTCACCAAATTGTGCTCCTTCAGATTCTGAAATGATATTGTAAAATGGACGTCAGGATCCTGAGATATGGAGAAGCAAAGTTGATGCTACAAGAATATTTTCTTTTCTCCTGGCAGATACCAATTCACTAAAGGAGCCTCAGAGGCTACGCTTTTTACACCAGATAGAGATAATTAAACATTACATGTTGTTTTAAAGTTGTTTTGAACCAAGCACATAGCTTTACCACATTAATTTTGTCTTTTGAAACTAGCAAGCTAGTTGGTGAAAGACTAGAGTTGTCTTCTCAATCACAAGGACAAAATATAAGATTCTTGTAGCATCAACTTTGCTTCCCAATATCTCAGGATCTAGGCGTCCGTTTTATGATATGATTTCAGAATATGATAGAGCATAACTTATTAATTTACTCAACAATAACAAAGCATTGAAATATTGGATCTAAAAAAACTATTGATAGTTGTATAACTTTTTCAATTATTATTGATGACGACTGATGACGATTCATAGCAAATAATTTCAGTAAGAGTAGAGGAAAAAACACTAGCACTACTAAATACAGACATTTAAATGCCAGGATAGACTTTAGAAGTATAAAAGCAGCCAATCAGCATAGATCTTACAACTAATGGCCATCGGCTCAGCCTGCTCAGTCACTAGCCCTTTGCTCCCACTAATATAGCCCTAACTCCGGTTCTGTTTACCGGGTCGTAATGAAACTTCTCCCATCCTGTAGTCCAGCAGAATTGACCATTGATGATACAGCTTTCAAGGAATCGAGAAAACTATAAGTCATTCTTACTGGAACCAGGAAAACTTCAAATTTAGCGCTCGGCTCGCACACGTGTTTGTCGATCACCAGTTGGCAGCCAGTGAAAGCGCAGTCTGACAGAAACCACAACTCTCCAGCTGTACTGTAGTGAGCTGTCTGTTTGCCTGTTTGCCTAGCTTAGCCCACTGCTGGACAACAGTATGGCAGTGGATTGATGAGTAAATACACAGTGTGCTCACACTTATTACAATGATGTTCATTTCACATATCCTACTGAGGATAGATCAGCATTCACAAATCATGTCCATCATCATAATATAGCTTGGGTATCCCCCATTCTCCCAGTATAAGTAAATGTACAAAAAAATTCCATAAAGTAAGCTAACTAAGTCATGCCTTACATCATATACAGATATAACGTATCTATGGAGCGTCTGGCATTTGTGATTTTCCCCGTCGATCGGCGCGCTGGACTTGCGCCGGTATTAGTCCTATGGCATGACGGTATTAGTCCTGCCAGCACGCCTGATTTGCGCCGGGAGTTGTCCTCTCTTACGCAGGTATTAGTCCTACATAAATCCCGGTGTACACCCCTCACGCTCGCATCCGGCGGGCATCAAGCGCTATAATACGCTGGTTGCTGGGGGTTTGGGCTCATTTCTATGAGCAGCCGGGTGTTTACTGCTCTCCCATTGACCAGCTATGACATCAACTATTTATCCATATGCTGTTTGTTGAGAGAAAAGCAAGATTTCCTCCTTTTCTATCTAGGATTGTATTCTTTGCCAACCTCATATCTAAAATCTGCCATTCGTTAATGGGCTCTCGAGCAAGCCACGTCAAATAAGCTTTTGGTATGGTCACAAAGACTATCCTGACACAGGGGCACTTTAGGTTACTGTCGCACGGACAGAAAAAGTTTTGATAGGCAGACAGGGAGATAATAATTTCCTTTTCTCATGCCATACCATGTCTTATCAAAATGTCACAACGTAGAACAGCTACTCTACAGATACGATACTGAATAAACAGCATTGAATTGAACTGGAATGGACCAAACCGTGGGGTCAACTAAAAAAATTCAACGGTGAAGGAATTAGTGAACCGTGACATCCCTAGCTGGGATGTAAAACTGTATTGTATAGAGAACACCACTTCCAGTAAAAATCGTGGGTTCAGCTTACCATTCTCACAGAGAGCGCCATAGCTCCCTGTTTCATTGCAGAGACATTGATAGTCTAGCATGTAGGGATAGCTGTCGATATCGTCCACACTGCAGGTACTGTTATTGTAACAGATAGAGTCGTTACAGACACTGTGGCAGTCAGACCCTGTATAACCTCTCTCACAGATGCACAGGTAACCGCTGTCTAACTCTATACATGTACCGTGACTGCCACAGGGAGATGAGTGACAGGCATCGTGATCTAAAATACCCATAAATTATTTATTTCATGTCAATCAATATTGAAATGCAAATTTTTTACCTTTATTATTGTCATTGGTTTAAGTAAAATCAAGCAAAGTATTTACATGGGAAGTAATACTACTCAGATTAGTAGGGCAGTTTACAAACACATATGAATACATGTGAATGCATGTGAACGCATGTGAATGCATGTGAATTTCTAGGCAATCCTAGGCAGGCAAATTTGCTCTCGGATCCTATTACTCAGGAGATCAAATGGACTCAGGATCTAAAGATCTGTTTTGAAATATGATTTCAGATTCTAAAATAGCAGAATTTGTTCATCCACTTCAACTTACTAGTGTATGACAGCACAGCATAGGAAATATTGAATTCCATTTTGCAAAATTATTTTGGTCATATATTGATGGAAGAAAACGTATTTCTTTGAGATTGAATACAAATGCAACAACTTTAAAATGTAAGCCGCTCTAACTTAAAGATGTGTGTATGTTGGCAGATTGATGTTGTATGTTTGAGGGTTCAGCTGTTGAACCCCCCCAGGAGCCATCACGGCTTTTAACTAAAAACAGTGGGACACCGATGAGTTTATGCTGAAAGTATGAGAATTGGCACGTGTGGAAAAGGTTGGAACTTGCTATTAGACCTGAATCTTATCATTGCCTCATGTGACCCGAGGAATGCCTAGAAACACATAGGATAGCCTAACGAATAGGATCCAAGAAAAAATAGACCCTCATAGGATTGCCTAGAAATTAATATGTATTCATATGACCGACCTTATGTGGGCCCGGGGTGGCCCTGAGGTGGACCTATGTATTCATAAGTGTCCGGCTCGACGTAAGAATCATTACAATTGGACAATAGCGCTTGAAATGAGTTTAAATTTGATTAGATAAGCTCGCAGCAGTTGATTCATTGCTCTGTTCATGTGGTAGTATATGCTTTGTGACTTCAAATTTTTGTCTACTTGCTGCTCCTCGGACGAGCAAATTTGTGATTACCAGTACAGTGTGGCCAGGTCTTCCACCCTCTAGGTACCTCTGATTTGGGCTAGGAGTTGTACTCTCCTACACCTGAACTGTTACAAGATTATTAGATTTTTATCGTTCTCTTGTCGATTTTCGCGCACACTCGCACACACTCGGGCACACTCGTGCACACCCGCGCACACTCCCACACGTGCTGATGCACGAATATCAACGGGAGAATGACAAAAGCCACAGAACTTTGGAATGATAAATTGTCAATAAAAATTCCCTACATGGAGAGGCTTGTCTAAAATCTAGAATGGTCTCGGAGTAGTGAGTAGGGAGGCACGAGAGAGAATAACGGCTGGGCCACACTAGCCGTATTTTCATCTGTCAGTCACGGACGACAGTTTGCTGTAAACGATAGCAGTGTTCACACTAGACGCTACTAGCGTAAACAAACTGGCCGTAAAAATCTGGAAAGCCAATCAGCAATTTTCTCAGAATTTTATGCGGCGCTAATGCAGTCCAGTATAAAAGCTAATGATGATTGCGTGTTTTCTTGAACTCGGCAGCCAATCAACTAACACTTCACCGAAAAGTGCCATTCGAAATTCCAACATGTTGAAAGTTGCTTACGGCAGAAAAATTTGCCGGTTGCTAGCCAAAAGTAGAAAGGAGTGTGGACCGATGAAAATACGGCTAGTGTGGCCCAGCCTTAACTCCGGCCGTAAAACAGATGTATCTGAAGGACTTATCCCGGTGCATGAGAAAACTCCCAGAAAATTAATTTTCGACATACCAACCGACTTAAAGGTAGCAGACACCCAGCACCGGCATTCAAACACAACTTGCGTTGGTGAGAGAAATGAATGCAATATGATATTCATACCGAAATCATCATTGCAGATAGATGAGGTGCTGTTGGTTGTATTCTGCAGCTGTTCATTTACACAGGGATCATTTGCACTTGAATTTTTCACTTGTTGTAGCCACACTGCAACATACAAAGAACAGTATATCATATTTTTCAGTAAGTTAATATACTACAGACACTTATAATCTGATATTATGATATGTACATTAGGAGGAATAGGGAATTAGGCTTCACTCAAGGTCAATTGAGCAGTAGATGATAGTGTAGCTTTGACCTACATATCGGTAATGTCTGCAAGCCACTAGTTGTAGGATATCAGTAAGGAGAAATCAAAGCGCGATAACATGCACCTGTTGTTCTTAAAAAAGGAAGGAACAAAGTCATAGACACAAAGCCTACCAGTTCCTTATGAGCACCAAGGAGTACCAAAGATTGCCTGAGGACTGACGTCCGAGGAAAGGCGAGAAGTCCTGGGATGGCCTAGGCGTTTTATATTCAATCTTCAATCATTCAATCAGCTGTATAATTTTCCGGGGGGGGGCAGAGTAAACATATTCTACCTGCTCTGAGACTACATCATGCTAATAGCGTTGACGGCAGTTACCTAATCATTTCACACACAACCAATTATGACTTTGGATTATCCCCAGATATAGCTTCAGTACGGTTTTATATCCACAAATATCATAGAGCTGGTCATTACAACATGAAAAGTGGTAGCATATCTGCAGTAGTGCATGAAATATCTCGAAAACTGGGCGTAAGGTAATAAAACAGAGACTGAACTGCACGGCTTGAGTTCCAGAGAGGTGCTGATTTATTATATATATGTAGCATGAAGCTCATTTCCGATAGAGCATGATTGAGTATCAGACGAACATATATATCTTAATGAAGCAACCAACACATTTTCTCAAATGTGGATATTTTGCATGTGAAAAGCAGTAAGTATTCTCTACTTTGACGTATGCGTAAGTAACTGGGTCAATGACTTAGACTGCGCATAAACTACAACCATATTGCATAGCATTTGGTCTTGAACTACTTTTTGAAAAGTTTTCCATTCAGTATTAGGGATATTACTTAATTTTTACTTCTTTAATACATGTATGTGAGCTCAATTGTACCGATATAGACCCTCAACACCTGTAATCTTGTGACTCCGTGTATGTCATCACAGTACTCAAATTTTGATTCTCTTTTCTTTCAATGAACCGGGTTCATAAACTTGAGAGTTGTCCTCTCCAGAAAACTACCGGCTATATCGACCAATGAAAAAAACATTACTGGCCAGGGGGTAGACTTGGCAATTATGTTACCCAGGCATGCCGGGGTTCAGAGGCCGCCTAGGCCCCAGTGGGGTCCAGAGGTGACGCCCCTGGTCAGGGGGTTAGGGGGGCAAAGCCACCCAAAAAATATTATATGTGTAGTACTTGGAAAGTGGTGTGATATGTGGGGAAAATGGACAGTCAGGCTTGAGCTGCTACCAACCGCCCTTCACTCCACAGAAGCTGACGCTACTCACAGAATGAAATAAACAAACATGAGCAAAAATAAGACTAGTATTCCAGGAATCATGAGAAGTGGATGTGACGCTATCATCGGTAGCAGCCGATGTCAACCATGTAGGGATATATGCATTGCACTGAGATGGAAACCTAGTTGATCAGCTCATCTATTTACTGAGGAAAATGTAAAGAGATAACCTGGGAGGTTCTGCTGGTGCTCATACAAAATACTAGAACTAACTGCAGCTTTCCTCACTGCTGATAAGTCATACCTTGAGCCCCTACAGTGTCTGCCTACCACAGTTGAACTCAGCTCAGTAAAGTCACACTAACAAGACCTCAAGAGGACATTAGGAAACCAAGAAATAATTCCAGTTCTTAATTCTGGCAGCTAAAGTAGTAGTGAGTGCTGGGAAGAAATACAAGAGTATTGACAAACCTACATGTGCTCTAAATATAAACTCTTCTTCAACAGGTGGCTGTTTTTTGCTTATCATCACCAGTTGCTCAGCAGTGGTTTACTTGCTTCTAAACCGGCAGTGAGAACGCCAATCTCACGCATTCTCACTTAGCCTTCACTGCTTCATCAATTGACCTCTAACCACTTATCAACTATTATTACACAGTGTATTTAACTATCAAAAGGTCTATTACTAATAGCTAGTGCCGGAGAAACATGTGTATAAACTACAACGGTCAGGAAAGCCACAAAATTGAGCAAATTGAGTTTTTAGCAATGTTAGCCGGCAGTGCCTGTCTGCCGTAGGCGAGTATAGGCCCTGTTACTGGCTGTTATTAATTGTAAGAAAAGCAGGATGGAGGATTGCCTAATGTTTTACTCTTTCTTATCTGCTGCATGAATACCTTTACTTTCACACAATTCTCCAGTGTATCCTCGGTCACAGACGCATTTGATTTCCTCTCCTGCTGTGAGATCAAGCGTACACTCTCCAATGCCACTACACAGCAGATTCTTACATTGTTCCACAGCTGCAATATATCAATAATTTGGTTTTTTCATTCTCCTGCCAATTTTCCCGCTCATTCCCGCACACTCCTGCACATGCTGATTCACGAATATTGATGGGAGAATGACAAAAGCCAATAACTTTAGTTAGCTCTGTGTCACGGGTTTCAATTCTATATCGATTTCATGACCACTCATTCTGTCATAATTCAACTTTCATACAACTCACGTGCACTTGAATATCACATTTTATATACACTTACGACGTCTGATCCAAAAGTTCTAGGACTGATTAATTTATGTAAAATATACTGAACATATCGACTCAATCAAACTTGTCCCCTTCGAAGTAACATCCTGAGCTGCTAATGCTTTACCCATGCTTGCATGCACTGTTTGTAGCTTTCTCGTGAGATGCGTCTGAGCTCATTGTCCGTTTTTTGTAGTTTAGGGAACAGGTAAAAATTACATGGTGCCAGATCAGGTGAGTATGGGGTCTCGGGGAGTACAGAAACTTTGTTTTTGGCCAGATAATTGCGAAACTTCAGGGCCCTGTGCGCTGGAGCGTGGTGCAGATAATAATCCCCAGATGATTATAATTCTGGCCTTTTACGCCTGATTGCATCTCGAAGATGGATGAGTACCTCTTTATACACATGCTGATTGACAGTTTGCCCCTTTGGAATCTACTTGTGGTGCACTACACCACTAATATCTAAAAATACACACAGAGGAAAATATTAGGGTTAGAAGTGCCCAGACTAGAGTTGACCGCAGTTTTAGAGTGGCCTTGGAGCTCAAACAGCTCTACAGTAACTGAGGCTCGTCAACATCAACATCAACTCTAGCATTACCCAATTATCTGGTTACCCCAGGTCCATATAACATTTGCAACCTAGTTTGCTCATCTCCTCAGTTCTGGCCATTTAATCAGTCACTAACAAT
>ERZ1740065.3348-NODE-3348-length-10046-cov-12.750375_pt1 | contig 10046 bp, 12 predicted proteins | sample MGYA00581738_ERZ1740065 | MGnify/ENA primary metagenome ERZ1740065 (study PRJEB43018, sample SAMN04849749) | marine metagenome | isolation source: floating plastic debris | place: Pacific Ocean | collected 2008-09-01 | study: EMG produced TPA metagenomics...
GAGTACCGATCAGCGAGTACCGATCAGCGAGTACCGATCAGCGAGTACCGATCAGTCAGTATATCATACCTGCATAGCGTTGTAAGTCATATCAGGTTTGTCTTCTTTTATATCCCAGAGCACTATCAGTCCTCGATTAAATCCGATTAAAAACTACAAAATAACCACAAACTTTCCACAGTATTCTCCTACCAGAGCAGAGCTATGACGTTGATCATTGACACTAACTTTATCTTTGTTAGTTGGGTGGGGTCGTATGGCCTCCACAGCACCAGGGTTCACTTTGAAGTCCTCGGGCACACTGGAAATACAACAAACATTGCAACAGCTTGTTGGTGGCTGCAGACTATGAGAAGTTGTCTTATCTTCACCTCTGCATTATCGCTTCCACAGAGACAACGTGGTCGCGCAGTTTGAAAGAGGGTAAATCTATGACATGGATGTTTCCGCCTTCAGTGCCGATGAGAAGGCATTTGTCGAGCAGCTGTACGCAGGAGATGGTTTTGGCTTTGCTGTAAGAAGAGACAGGGTGATAACTAGAGAGGCAGAGGTGGAGACAGCGGCATTGGTGTACAGGGGCATGACATCACCGGCAGGTGAAGGATAGCGATACAGCGTATCCTAGAGCAGAGCGCCCGGCTCGTACTACAGAGAAGCCCTGCGAGCAATTACACTAATGAATATCCTAACTAGCGTAATCACAGGATTGTAGTTCAGAGAGAACACTAGTAGCCGAGTAGCCTGAGACTTGTTTACATCTCTATCAGTGACGAGGGGGTGAGGGGGCAGGAGGGTCATGAATTCAAGGTACTGCATTCCTGAAAGTTCATTAGTAGTGCAGGCATAGCCAATGATACGCAGGCGCATGGGCTGCTACTGCAGGGAAGGTACAGTTACAGTGTGTATGACACAGTGACACGATGACTAGCTAGTTAGTGTCGGCAGCGTTCAGCTTGCGGCAAAAGACACGATCGATAGAGTCTGATCCCAACCCGCCATCCAACTCGAACTCGTCAAACGTCTTCCTCTCCGCCATTGTCGATGTGAAATCATCTGAGTTGATCTCCCAGAGGTGAAGGACATTGTCACTGGTGAGACTGACCAGTCTTCCCTGAATACCGATGGTACTGTTGTTACCAACGAGACGAAACATCAGTGAATGTTGAAAATAGAGACTAGAATACTTACCTCATCTGGGATGAAGAGGAGCTGAGTGACGGTTTCACCAGACGAGTGCATAGCTGAGAATTCCACGCCTGGAGTTCCATATCTGAGAGCAGCGAGTCAAGGAATTCAAGCGTGAGGTAAATGATTGCGTATGGCGAGCAGTGGCAGAGGGACGGATGGAGGCAGCCTGACAGCATGCGGACAGCCAGGTGGAGGGAGCAGTGATAGTGAGGTAGTAGGAGAGCTGGAGGGCTGACACGGCTACGCAATGCATGAACCGAGGTGTGATTGTTAACTACAGCACCTCTCTGACTGCAGTAGTGACAGAGAAGGGGGACTTCACAAACAACCATCTCCAGCCCAGTGTCAGCAGCATATAGATGAGTAGAACTCACTTCGTACGTCGGAAACAGGTGGCTGCTTGCCAAGTATCATGAAGTGAAAGAAATGAATCATTGTCTACCCTAAGCATGGCCTGTGACCAGTTTATCTGATAGTATTGAACACAGCCTGGTGATGTCACAGAATGACAGCTACTTTTATGCAATACCAGCTAAGACACGGATACAATCACCATCATAAATATTGTTAAACTCGTGATACAGCATGGAACTATGATAACAATGAGAATAACAATGACAGTGATAAAGAATCACGCACCGCACCACATATCTAAGCTTCACAGCCACCTGTGCTGGCACATACAGTAGCACAGAGGGTAAGGGTTCACAACAGTCCACAGGCAGACAACCAGCCGGTAAAATAGTTCCACGCAGTTCAACATGACAGTGATGAAGCCTATATGAATAATTAGTCAAAGCAATTTTCCCTCATTTAATTCCGCGACATCAAATATGGACGACTTTCATCTGAAACCATCCATAGCCATTGAGGTGTGACAGACGCACAATAAACAAAATACGGAAACGAGAGTGCAAATACCGAATGATGTAGCATATGAGCGTAGCGGACAATAAATATGTTATGATCGCTGGTAGAGGATAATCATGATACGACACCGTATCGCAATCACATACTAATAGCTATCCAGTGTGGCATTCAATAGGCTGACTGACGAGTATAAGTGCCACTTACTATCCGGCATGTACGCGGTGAGATAGAGGCAGAGGTGATTGTAACAGACGGTAATCACGATTGTACTGTCTCACATATCACAGGGTGATGACGAACCAACGCCGGCTTTCGCCTATATCCGCGTTACAAGACTCAATGTTTGTGCAAATAAACAAAATACTTGTAAAATGAAATACGAGTCATAAATAGGCTGAGAAAGGAAGCGTGGACAGACTGATAAGGAGGAGCAGAACAGACACGGGCAGAATACAGCCAACGAAGATAATCGTCTGTACATCTATACAGGATTGTGTAAACAGAGCAATGAGAAGATGTGCCAAGATCATGGCGATCATTCTGTACTATGAAATGTCTCTAAGCAGTTCTCTAGATCTCGGAGTAGAGCAGGGAGCAATGTGAGCTAGAGCTACCCAGCAGTACAAAAACTTGTAATCAACACTGGACAGCTGAGACGGCTGTACACAGTCATCCACTATGGGTAGGCATAAGGACAACCGGATTATTTTTCCCCAGGGAAAGACTACACTAAATAGTAGTGTATATACACACTTACCCAGCCTAGACACCAATAAACCCTGTTATACAGACCTGATCACTCAACAAGCCGTAACAAGGATACTAGTGACGAAGAGTCATCATTCATAAAACAACTGAAAAGCAGGAGATGAAATTTGCATGACTGCAAAGGATACACTCTTAATAGGCCATTTTTGGTGGCGAGAGCCAGCAATTTCAGCTTGGGGTCGTAAGCGAATGCACTTGGTTTCGCAGGAAAGCCATGGTTTACAACCTGTGGGAACAATTAGCATACCAGCCACATTCTTTGAAGAAAATGAGATGAGGATGAGTCGGTCAATACATAGATCATCTGCGACCAAGTGCCAGAATCGTATGCCTTCATAATTTGTACTTAACCTGATTGTATTCGTAAAGCTCCCGCTTTAGCTTCTGTCGGATCTCTGATTCCTTAGGGTGAGAGTGAACAGCATCTCCTTTAAACTTGTCATAGCGATGACGGAAATACGAAAACAGACTGGTCATCGTTCGCTTCAGACTCTACAAGTGATTACTTACGCATGAGAACGAATTATTTACCCCTGACAGATCTAACTAATAAACAGAACTATGCTAAGCATAGGAAGTCAAAACAAACGCTTGATTACAAAATCTTGCTAATGATGAAAGTGGAATAGTATGAACGGTGCAGCCAATAATCCTCAAATCTTTCCAAGCTAATTTCGGCACAAAGTATTTCATAGCTTACAAGTTTGTAAATAATTTACCTCACATAGGTCCAGAGGAAAATAAGCGTGCAAGGACAGAATCTAAGAGTAGCCTCCAGACTTCAATAGGTTAGCGGCACCAGGTACACCCTAATTTCGGAACAGTTTTTTTAGTATAGAATGAAAATGACCTTGTTAGTAAGGTTCGCTGTGACCTGGTTTGTAGAATTTTTCGCCAACCTCCGCAAAAATGATGCCTTAATCTAGTCTTATGCATTTAAATATTATAACAATCATGTTTAAGAGCATAAAATAAACATTTCGAAAATTTTTGGCAACTATTTTAGACACATTTTCTAGTTTTCATCGCATGACTTCAATCGATATCTAAGCAATGCAGGACATGTTATCACAGGAAATAAAACGTCCGCGCAGGCCTAGTTCGATGCATTCCTCTCTATCACATTTTTTGATTTACATTGGCAACGGCGGTTGCACTGACTCGACGCTGAGGAGCAAATCCACTTTCAAGCAGAAATCAATCACTATGGCTCACGTCCAGCTAAAAGAAGGAGAGGTCACTGCGACAATATATGGGATGGTAATGAGCTACTGTATAAAATTATTTTGGTTCTGTGGTTCAGGGGGCTTTAGTTAAACCATTCACATGTTTTTCTTTAGATTAAAGACCAAAGGTACACGGAGGCTGTGAATATATTGAATTATCAACTTCAAGCGTACCCCTCTGTGAGTAATCGTTATGCAGCTTTTCCAGAGTGTAATTATTACATTCAGATAATTTGAAGTATTCGTTTACAGTCGAGAGCTGCCCTTTCGCTACTCGGATATTGCTACTATCAAATGCAAGACTTTGTGTCTGCAGCGGACTGTTACGAACAGCTCACAAGTATCTATCCAGAAGTGGAAGACTACAAGTTAATACCTATATAAACTCACCATGATATTCAATGGCCTCCTAACTATGCCATGCTCACTGCTCATTTATTTTATCCTTCTAGATTGTATTATGCTCAATCACTCAACAAGGCCTGTCTGTATGATGAAGCTATGAAAGTGTCATGCCAAATAGAGGCCAACAAGTACTCCGTTATGGTAAGGCAATGTCACGTGATCCTCATGATTTGAAGTTGTTGAAACGTACCCATCAACATGCCAACATGTTGTAAATTCAAATCTTGCTGACATCAGATCCTTGTTTTCTTCCATCTAAAAGTTCATGTACATTATTTACCCGTAGATCAACAAGCTACAAGCAGCTATCAAGTATGGTCAGGATGATCTTCCCGGAGCCAAGAGCCTGGTTGAGAACTGTCCTACTGATGACCCCGACACCGAGGTCAATCTGGGCTGTTTGCTGTACAAGGTACGATAATTCTCCAACACACTTTCATCGTCACTAACTAAAACGGAGACTCTCCTTCCCTCGTAATAGAGAAACCTTGCTATCTTTGTAAACAAGAGTCTCTAGGTTTGTATTCATTCGAACGATTTCAGGAGGGGCGGTATGAGGAGGCCTGCAACAAGTTCAAGACAGCCATGCAGGTCACAGGCTACAAGCCGGACTTGTCTTACAACATAGCTTTGTGTCACTACATGATGAAACAGTTCTCTCCTGCCCTGCGACACATCGCCGAGGTTATAGAGCGTGGCATCAGGGAACACCCTGAGCTGAGCGTTGGCATGACAACGGAAGGCCTGGATGTTAGAAGTGTTGGTAACACCCTAACCCTTCATGAGACGTCGCTGATCGAGGCATTTAATCTAAAGGCCGCCATAGAATACCAGCTGAAGAACTGTAAGCTATAGGAATAAGAGCCTGAGTTGCTTATGCGGCTAGCATCAGTTTGTATATGCCGTGTTGATCTGATGTAGTCGATTCCGCCAAGGAGGCTCTCACTGACATGCCTCCTCGTTCTGAGGAGGAGTTGGACGTCGTGACGTTGCACAACGTGGCGCTGATGAACATGGACTCTGCTGCCACGGCAGGCTTTGAAAAGTTGCAGTTTCTTCTTCAGCAAAATCCTTTCCCACAGGAGACATTCGGGAATCTGTTACTGCTGTACTTGAAATACGAGGTAAGTAGCATGAGGATGAAGGCCAATACCTGCTAAGCTTCATAGAGAACTGGAGCTGTCTTCTCTCCCATAATCAAGCATCCTCCCCAGTAATTATGTAGAATAGCAGTGAGGCCAAGTAGTGTCGAAGCTAACAGTAATTTCATATGGAAGTAGTAAAAACACTAAGGATATGTTATGTACTTAGAGTTGTCTTCTCCTCCAATTGACTCTGAAACGATCATGTCTGCATGAAGACTATGGTGCTCACACGGCCTTCATGTATTATAAGTGATGATGTAGATAATTAGTATAAGAAGTGGTAGAAGCAGCAGGTGACTCTTACAAGTACATAGGTTCAAATGTTGTAACCCATGAAATTCTGCGGCGCGACTTTAAATGCATTGTTTGCGATGTAACACAGTCGCAGACAAACTGCTGAAACAATGTTTTCGTAAAAGTACATGGCTCAAACCTGAGTAAAGGTAGACAATATTTTCTATTCACGGAAATTTTTAATTGTGCCGTAACGTAAAAACGCAATTATTTTTAAGCACAAAGATTTGATAGGTTGCAGTATTCTTTCAGCAAGAGTCAACCATTCTCGGACTGATTCCTATTTTGTCATCTTGTAGTACTACGACTTGGCTGCTGATGTATTGGCAGAGAATGCAGATTTGACATACAAGTTCCTCACACCGGTATGGATTCTGCTTTGTATTCGGTTGTCATCACAAATTGACAGCTGCCTGTTCTGCTACGAACTAATCGTGTGGGTACCATTGCAGTACATGTACGACTTCATAGAGGCCGTCATTACGCGGCAGACATCACCGGAAGAGGCCTATCGTAAACTCGATGAAATGGCGTCCAAGCAGACAGAGGCGCTGCGAAAGCTCACTAAACAAGTACAGGAGGCTAGACAGAACCATGATGATGAGGCTGTGAAGAGAGCTGTCAATGACTATGACGACGCTCTGGAGAGGTTAGTTAGCCAATCAGATCACTGTTTACATCTATGACAGGTGTAGCGCTGTCTCACTTTCTCTCTTCCTGTATATTTTAGATACATACCAGTGCTCATGCAGCAGGCAAAGATCTATTGGGATCTGGAGAACTACACGCAGGTCGAGAAGATCTTCCGAAAGTCAGTTGAGTTCTGCAACGAACACGACGTCTGGAAGCTGAACGTTGCGCATGTCCTCTTCATGCAGGATAACAAATTCAAAGAGGCCACTGGCTTCTATGAGCCAATCGTCAAGAAACACTACGACAACGTAAGAGTGATGACCATGTGTTCTCCTGTTGCCGATTCACTGCAGACAACGAGTCACACGCATTGATTTATTGTTCCGCACAGCTTCTCAGTGTCAGCGCCATCGTACTGGCGAACCTGTGTGTGTCATATATCATGTCGACGCTGAATGAAGATGCCGAGGAGTTGATGAGAAAGATAGAGAAAGAAGAGGAGCAGCTCGCATACGAGGATCCTGACAAGAAAGTATATCATTTATGTATTGTTAACCTGGTCATAGGGTGAGTTGGAACTAAAACCAATCAAACGCAGTCATTCGATATAGTGTTAGCTAATATTAGTTGCTGTATTTTTTAGAACACTTTATTGCGCCAAAGGAAACTATGAGTTTGGAATATCACGGGTGATCAAGAGCCTGGAGCCGTACCAGCGCAAACTCGGCCCCGACACATGGTTCTACGTGAAGAGATGTTTCCTATCACTCATCGAGAACATGGCCAAACACATGATCATGATCAGAGATGCTGTCCTACTCGAATGTATTCAGTTCCTCGAGTGCTGCGAACGTAAGTGCAAATCGACTCCCATGTTTTTCATAATGAATTTATTTTCACTTACACGAAATCTTATCATCTAACACGCAATTATTGGTCTTCCACATGCTTATATAGTCAATAGTGTGATAGGAAAATCATTTCTTCTGCAGTTTATGGGAAGCATGTCAAGGCCATACCTGATCAGCCATTCAACGAGCCCCTTCATGCTGGCAGAAACACCGTTACGTATGAGGCCAGGCAGCTGAAGGCTCTCATGCTGAAACTCTACTAGAGTCAGACGATAGATCTCGGTCGAATTTTAATTCTTTAGTTCTCAAAACCTTCTCTACTCATATGATAAATCATAGAACTTGTGTTGTATACTAGATGAGAGACATGAGCGTCATCATTTCATATCTGTTTTGGTTTATTCTGATCAGTAATACATTTACACAAATCCAGTGGGCGGGCAGTTTGAGTGTCCTCCTCCACATAAATATTATGTGTAGCACAGCAAGGGGGATAACTCACAGCTCAGGCTCCCTACTCAGGTCCATCCTCTCTTGGTGTTGATCATTTATGCACTTCTGCATAGCATTCCAGAAGACTGATAACTCCACATTCGGTGCCTGAAAATCATGGCTAGTAGGTTTTTATTGGACTTCCCAGCGATCACAGCCCACCCAGACAGTGTCAGATATACCTTACCCTCACGTAACTGGCATGGGCTAAAAACGGTATCTTCCGGAGTGTTCTACCACTGAGACCTTGACTGGCACTGAAATTTGAGATTGTAATGCAAGTCTCGGCATATTGTTACCTGTGGAATGCATACACTCAATACACAGTGCAGTAAAATGGTGGAGAATGCTGCGCCTACCTGGCCAAGGCCAATAGCCTCTCGCTGTGTTTATGTGAAACGTCACAGGCAGACTTCTTCTTCGCGGATTTTACATCAGCTAACAGCTCAATATCTGGGTGAACTATGTGTTTCTGAAGTAATTGAGTTCACATGCATATGTTCATACTACAGCTCAGGTATCAAGCGTCTAGATAGGAAGGCTTGCTTACGTTCATCAGTTCGTGGATGCAGTCTCTATAGATCATGTAGATAGCCTCGCAGTTGGGAGGTCCGATGTAAGTCTTGACATCTGCTCTGTCCACAAACGCCAACTCGAGTGCACCAGTCACATTAGATGTGGTCAGAATCAAGACATTAGGGTTCCTAAGAAAGTTGCCGGCTGTAGCATGAATGAAGTAAATGTAAGCTAGTTGGAGTTGTCCTACCTTTGCACAGCGTCGAGCTGGGTGAGTAGAGCATTGACCACTCTGATTGAATCCGATGGCTCGTTGCCATTCATCATGTGCTTACGGGCCGCAGCTAGACTCTCCACTTCGTCGATGAGAATACAGACAAGCGTCTCCTTCTGATCGATAAATTCTTGAATTTTTTGGAACATCTTCACGACGAGTTTGCCAGATTCGGAGAACCATTTAGAGAAGAGGCCGTGACTGTTGATCTCGACGAGCTGGCCGCAGCGGTATTTGTGAGACATCCTGACAGTAAGTTTCTGAGCTAGTGCCTTGCACAGCGATGTCTTCCCTGTGCCTGGAGGGCCTGGAGGGAGACAGATCAAATGTATAACAGTCATTTACACACAACCTTCTCGTGCTATAAGACATGGTTAGATCTTGTACATATGCTAACATGGTTTTATAGGTGGATTTCAAGGCCCAGGTCAATTCCCAGTTGTGGTGCGATGTCAGGAAGAGCATTCGACTACGATTGCTTCTGTGCTCCAGTAAATGTGCCTCGGACCATATAGCCGTTATGGCTGCAGGGCAGCTCCCCCACCCCACCTCCTCCCCACCAAAAGGGAAAATAGTCCATGACCTTTCTCAGGAAAGCTGGCCGGTGCCAAACACCGTGTGCTGAAGGGTCACTGATCATACGATGGAGGATAGATGCTTACATCTTAGCTTCATAAGAGAAACCTCATCTAGGCTAACGATGTCAAGGTTACAAATAAGATGATGGCCAGCGAATAGAGGAGACCGCACTCCCTCAGACACGTGTCGTTTAGTAGCGGGATTACAGTAGCGTGTCTAAGATAGAGCAATGTCAATGTTGTTGCAGTGACTGACCGTGGAGGAGGACGACTCGGTTGCAGTTGATGACATTTCTGTCTATGTTCCTGTCGCTGTACATCAGCATGGTCTGAGCGTAGTTCAGGAGGTTGTCTTTGATGGCGCCGTCAAATATCAAGTTGTCCCAGATACCTGGGGTACGAGCAACAACATATAGTCACTTACATTACACTCACACATTACACTCACACATTACACTTACATGTTACAGGACTGTATTCCTCGCAGTTAGGACACACATACTGATGTAAAGGAAACGTGTGTGTTTATTTTTTGCCAGATTCACGTGCAGTGTTCATTTCATGTTACGTGTACATAGACATATACATACATAGACATATCCTAATCTATGTCTATGCTTTATGAGGAATTCTGGTAACTGTACACTTCCTCTCATGTTAATGTTAACAGGTATTCATTTACCGCGCAAATTAACATCTTGAAGCATACCAGTATGTAAGTATGTAAGTATGTATGTATGTATGTATGTAAGTATGTATGTATGTAAGTATGTATGTATGTATGTATGTAAGTATGTATGTATGTA
>ERZ1740065.3349-NODE-3349-length-10045-cov-12.176476_pt1 | contig 10045 bp, 7 predicted proteins | sample MGYA00581738_ERZ1740065 | MGnify/ENA primary metagenome ERZ1740065 (study PRJEB43018, sample SAMN04849749) | marine metagenome | isolation source: floating plastic debris | place: Pacific Ocean | collected 2008-09-01 | study: EMG produced TPA metagenomics...
CGACCTTGTGTACGACCTTGTGGCTGTTCCATGTACTTCAAAAACACTGATGCTTTTTGCTGGAAGGTACAACTTAATAAGTGAATAATGTTGAGTGCATAAAAGTATCCGTTACTTCTTCACCATGAGGCACAATGGCTGTAGTTATGTGTAGGATATTGGATGCATAAGAGCAATTGAGGTAATTTTTATCAGCATAGAACTCAAACGCTGCAACTCGTAGTCAAAAAAAGGACACTGCAATCAACCAGAGGAACCAGAACAAGAAACACTGCAGGAATTTCCTTTAGGTCCAACGAACACATGAAGGCGTACGAGTACTTGGGTATTAAGCAGGCCAATGTGGGTAACTTCTTGAGAGCACATGCAGATTATAGCACTGCAGTGTGTGGCCAACTGCCAGCACAGCAACGAGCGTCACAACAGTAAAATATCTTATTTCTTGTATTTCAATCAAATTTGTTACACAAGTGTAATTAAAACATCAATCAGTGAAGAGCTAAAAATCATTTGATTGGCTGAATTCGCTGCCAAGACTAACACTGCTAAAAATTGCTGGCTCCACATCCACAAGGGAACGTGCTTCTTACTCTCATCGCGTCCCCAATGCTGCCATACTGAGACAAGCGGGAGTCACTAACGCGGGATATATTCATTACCACAGATAAGTTGTCATGGAGCACTGAAGGTCTAAAACAATCATTTACTATCAATAGCTACTAGAATGTGTTGAAGTATGTTAGCATTCCTTACTACTAAAATCCGAAGACTTCTATTTCTGCCAGTTCACGGTATTTAGTCAATTGGGGCTGTTAGAGGAACTTGCATCGTTCGGCGGTAAAACTATGGAGTAGGAATTAGGGGGAGGGATGGTCACCAATAAGCACTGGAGTTGAATTCACTGCTCATCTCAATCATATCCCAGCTGGTAAATGTGGAGCTGATTTCCAGTACGGATAGCCATGATGTCCTGATGCACCGACACAGTCAGAGGTCTGCCGCTGCACTCTAGGGCTAAATTACTGACCCTCTCACCTGGAAATAGTCAAGATAAAAAGCCTACCTTTATTCAGGGTTGTCTACTCATGTATCAGAATAAGCACCAGATGGTTTCATGCATGATACTGGCTGTTGCTAGTTATACCAGTGCTCTCCCTCCGACTGCCTGACCCAGAGGGAGCTAGGAGCCTACACACATAATGCTATTGGTGCTTATACCCTCCCCACCCTGCCAGGTACTTGCTGAGTACATAGCCGGGTACTTGCTGAGTACATAGCCAGGTGCTGTAAAACCAGTTTGACAGCTACAGAAATGTTAGCGTTTCGTTCAAAGTCATTAAGAAATAAAAATGGTAGCGATCTAACGATAGCGATCCCATAAATTGGGAGAAAACTCCTTTGTAAGGTATAATGGGATTTCGATAGCCAATTTCAACGATAGCGATCATTTGGGATTTCCCAGACCAGGAATTGGACCCAGGCCTCAAAGTGCACAGGGGAGCACTCAACCTAAAGAGTCATATGACAAAGCAATGTCAAGGTCACAACTAAGCAGCTACCTAAAGAGTCACATGACTGTAAATAGTAGAGCAGAACATAATACAAATTGATCAAACATTTTGTGCTGTAAATTATAATATATTAATAATAACAATTATCATATTTAACAGACGACTGTTGTTACGGTTAATTAACTATTACAAACCTCCTTGAGCCCTTCATAATTTTTTCAGACCAAGATATGTTCAAGAACTTTCTCATTCCCAAGAGATATCGCATTTTTACTCTTCTATCATGTGCCGGAATTACGCCTGCTTTTTGTCCTAAAGCCTACTTTAGTCTAAACTTAACACTGGCATTTACTAGCTGCCTACAGGTAGAAGAGTAAAGATGAAGAGATATCATCTACTGATTTCTTCCCCCTAAAGAGTCTAATATTGCCACCAAGAAGTTTGGCCAATGGACCGAGCTAGGAAAGGCTTGAGCCGACTCAGAGACAAGCCGGCAAAGGTAAATGAAGCCACTAGAAAACATAACGAAACTTGAAATTAGGTCGGTTGATCAGAATTGGCGGAATCATTTCAAATAACATGGCTCTTTCCCTTTAAACGACTCACTAAATTAAAACATGCGCTTTTGCGTCACCTTCATTCGAATCTGCTTTGTGTAGATGTTATTTACATACCTGTCAACCTGTCGGGCTGAAAATACTGGAGATTCTATTTTTCTGAACTTTAAGAAGTCATAGCTTAAAGCCCCTGTACCTCTACAGCTATGATATTGTCCTATTTTAGCTCATCTCAGCAAGATCTAACTGGTGAGCCACCGGAGAACATTAGAAAGTCAATGATAGCCATTTTTACCCTAAATTCTGGCAAGTAAAATACAGGAGTCTCCCGGGAAATGCAGGAGACTTAACAGGTATGGTTATTTGAATTCTGTATTGCTGTTTTTCCTTACTATGTCATTCAGTAAGGGTAACAGCTATGCACAGTTCAGTAAAGATGGAAGGAGGTGGATCCTGCAGTGAGTGGGCGGGGAATCGAAAGAAGGGGTGGAGCATCGAGTGAGTGGGTGGAGCATCGAATGAGTGGGAGGAGCATCAGATAAGGGGAGGAGCATTGGATGGGAAGAGAACCAGATGAGTGGGAGGAGCATATGATGAGGAGGAGGAGCATGGGATGAGGAGGAGGTGTATGAGATGAGGTGGAGGTGGATGTGGTGATTTTCTTTTGTGGGGTTTGTTCTTTTTATGCGTTGGTGTAGTATGGGATGAGGGAGAGGAGCGTTGGCATCTACAGTTATGGGACAAACATACTTCTACAGCCGCCGTACCTGCCGTGGCAGTGAGTACTAGAGTCTGCCAAGAAACTAAGCTGCTGTTCCGCTTCAGCTCCTCCTCTGGACGATGGCAAACCACCAATATGTAAGGGCTGGATAGGCCTACCCGTAGTCCGTGGTATCGGAATTCTGACGACGTCCAGACGAATTTTCTCTTAGCCACCTCATAATTGAGCAGCTTCTTCTTGGTAAGAATCAACAATGAATCCCTGCTCATGAAGTTAATGTCCTGGACCTGGCCAGAGTCAATCCGTTCAACTTCACACATTTCTTTTGTTTCTAAATCAAATGTGTGCACAGCGTTGTTAGTTTTTGACAATAGGGCCAGGTAGCCGTCGGAAGCTGCAATTTTAGTCACATGTTCTAATTGCTGCAACAACGTCCTTGACTTCATTAGACCTCCATCCAGCTCACATAACTCTTGGTTCTCCCTGTCAGATTCGTATGTTGCATAAAACTTGTTACTCTGAGGTGAAGCAGCAATGAGGCTTAGCTCTGCAGGAAATTGGTCTGTCATCTTGAGACCAGCGTTGTACACTTCCAACCTCCCGCTTGTTGACACGAGCATTCCTCCCCTCGTGTTGTGGCAGAAACTACTGATGCCATTTTTGAAAGTCTTAAACATCTGCCGCTCCACGGAAGTTGGAGGGTACAGAACCAGCTTCCTCACTCCTTGTGGACCAGCTATTGAAAGAGGAAGGTGCATGTGAACATGAAGCAAGCAGACCAAAAGGGAAAATACACGACAAATAATGAAAAGGATTCTGATTACAGGGTTTCTTGAAGTATTCCAGTGAGTTAGAGGAGTATATCCCCGCCAGTAAAAATAGGTCGGTAAAAATAGGTCGGTAAAACTAGGTCAGCAAAACTAGGTCAGTAAAACTAGGTCAGAAAAACTAGGTCAGTAAAACTAGGCAAGCATCGCAGCAGTGGCATAACCTATAATGAAGACATGGAAGCTAGGATTCCGGAATTATTTTACCAATGGCTCCTCATAAAATAGCGTTAGTTTCCCTATAATATCAGGAAATATGACCTGATTATGACAATTTCATGCATCAACACTTTTCTGAAATTCCTAGAGCCCCGCAGTACTTTCTGCGAAATGAGTTGATAAGTATATAACTGTCACACGATACCAAGTCACTGGCCACTATCAATGCGGAGGGTGCAATAATTGAGAGACTAGGGCGCGCAATCAAAATGCGAAAACCGTTCACCATAAATGCTGCGTTACTTTTGCATGAGAAGACTTGCCTTGAGAAGTTATATATGAGCCATCAGCCTCACAAGGGATCTCAACGGATCCATTCCGCGACTTCTTCAGCATCTCCTCCCAAAACTCATACTGAAGTAGGAGCTCACGGAGTCCTATATTGGCTAACCTGACTCGCATGTATTTTCTCACTCCTTCCAGCTCCACGCATCGCCACTTGAGCTTGTTATCATTCTCTTTCAACGCTCTCAATCTCTCGCTGAAGTGCTGGTCCAGGCCTTCGATCATACTTTCATAATAGTCGTCAGCGCTTTCAACCTTTCAATCAACCAATAAACAAATCAGTCATCAAACCAATTGAATATTCTTATAAGGTTACACTATATGAATTGCTACTATAGATGACGATTTTATTTTTGTTTTGCTACCATCTAGACAAGTAAACTTTGGGATGGTTATCTCAAAACAGAACACAACACAGGAGTAGTCCATGTAGGACAATATATATCAATGGTTGGCTGAATTCCTAAACTCCAACGTTGTCACCAATGAAAACGTTGGTATTCCTTATCTGAAAGGTTTTCCTTCTTACATTAGATGGAGGCACACCTGATGCTTGCCGAGGTATTCATATATGAGGTGCCACACCATCTATCCAAAGGCTTAACATTAACTTCCCATTATGTAAATCCCATGGAAAGGTCAAGGTTACTCCACTCTGCACCAAACTTGACATAGTTAGAAATATAATTTGAGTACAAACCAGAGGCGCCCTGTCCAACAAGTCTGTATAAAGTTAATGACAGCAACACTACTGACGGAATCGAACAGCCTGGAAAGGACCTGAACCCGGGAAACGTGGGAACATGAAAAGGCCAGAGATATTATCTAAGCAATAGTAAAACAACTTGTGGAATCTATCATACATTAAATGAAAACTGTTAGAGCGTAGGAAATGGTGCCTCACTTCTTTTAGATAAAAATGAAATCTAAGTGGAGCGTTTCAGTACTTGAATCACACAGTGGCTACCACTAGCTAGTGTAGGTGTGCTTCAGGCTTGAAGGTCGTGACCTGCGGCTCCTTATATCTTCTCAGTACTGAGTCTCACACTACACAACACTGGTTTCCAATTTTCCGCTGCGACTTACTGACTAGATCTGAGCTCAGCTGAATGGGGTTTAAAGGGTAAAGGTCATGACCTGCGGCTCCTCATATCTTCTCAGAACTGAATCTCTAGTGCTTTTTGTCGGATAATTTGGCAGATTTGACAAACTCTGGCGCTCATCTCAGCTCATGCTGCGACGAAGGGAAGATAACTTACAGGTAAGTATCATGCTGTTGGATACCTACCTGCTTCTCTTTATCGCTGTTCAATTCCTCCAGCATGGTCCTCCGCTGAGAGTTGATGTGGTCAACTATCACAGAAGTCAGTGCTGTGTCACTGTTCGATGAGAGAACAGCCTCAGCACCTTTGTTCATTTCTGCTTGGAGTAAACCATGGATCTCTTCTACTCTCAGATGAACTGAGCGGAATTTGTGAAACCCTATCAGTAGAAAATCGATATAATCAATAATTAGAAAGCTCTTCCCAGGGTTCGATTGAGGTTCACAACATTATCCCTTTGGTTTCAAGGAAAAAAATTTGCCTGTTCATTTGACCTAATAAACAGATAAATATAGCATAGTACAATAGATATGAAATAATTCAAACTGCTTTTCTTTATATTCTTTATATTATTCTTTGATAAATAGATAAATGAGCCATGACTTCACTCAACACACACCCCAGCAGACCATAGTTATAATCACTGAACAGATGGGTATGCAATCGACAGAGACAACTGCCCTTTGGACAGCTATGAGCTGATGATTTCTGCAGCAGTCTAAAAAATGACTGGATCCGCCCCAGCTTCCAATAGTAATACACTTGAGCTGTATGAATAGACCTTGTAAGCTAAAGAGAACAGTAACTATGCTCTAGCAACATCCACCTTCATGTAAAGGTGAGATATCCATATGGTTTACTTTCCTATCCACATTCCCAGGTGGTGCGGCGGTGCGGGTGTCTTAAGCGCCTGCCTGGCACTGGCATGGTAGGAAAGTAACAACAGTCCTTCACTTTTTAACCTTTTTATGACCTTGACCTTACCTTGTGGACACTCCTTGCTTCTACCTCTGCAGGACTTTTGTTCACAGGCCATGTAGTCACAATGTTTGCAAACTACAGAGGCCTCCTTGAAAGAGTGACGCGGGCACGGATTCTCTATATCTCCTTGCCTATTCTCCCTTGATTTAGAACCCTTTGCACTCCATAATCTGTGACGGCTATGGAACTGTAGGACATGGTGAAATTCTAAGCAACAAAACTAAACAATCAACAGTTTCATGGTTATATGAAGCTAGTTTTTACCATCGTACTAATATTTCTGACATGCACAAAACTGACCCAAAAAGCATGATTACCCGCTGTGTATATCCACTCCTCTGCATCCATCTACCCCTCTGAACTCACTTACTCTTCTGAACTCACTTACTCTTCTAGATCTACACAGCCCTCTCCATTTAGGCACCATGTGTTCTTAGATTGATCGGGATTGGTGGGATTTGTCCTCTCTTGTGTCTGAAGTAGTTCTGTCAGCGGCCCTGATTCACGCTGGGAGTTGTCGGTCCTTTCTTAAGCCAGTTTTAGATGTGGTAAAGCCCGCTGACTTAAAGCATTTGGTATTTTGGTACACCTTAACTTCCACGGCTAGCATGGCTGGATCAGTTCAATTCAATCACCGCACGCTATTAGGAGTTATTCTTGTGCATTATGGTGAGTTTGGCAATGCCGCAACAATGTTTGGCAGTGATGGTAGTAAGATGACAGAATGCAACCATTAAATTGAATCATGTATTACCTATAATTAATTATGATTAATTATAATTGATCATATATTAATTATATATCAATTCATGAAGTGAAACACTAGCAATCATGCATTTTCTGAGATGACTCATCGCAATTATAGAGATTGTGGGGAACACTGACAAAAGCAAGATGGTTGATGTTAAAACCCAGCCACAGCACACAGCATGTAAACAGATATAGAATTCATTTGGAGGTGGTGAAGTTCCAAAGGAAAAATCCCTATGCAGCAAAATCTTTCACACATAAAAAGACAAAAACATAACACAGTAGCTGCGTTAGTGCAAAACCGGGCCGGAAAATATACTTTTGAACATGTGCCATACTCATTAGGCCAACCATTCAAACAATTGAACTGTACCAGCCATGCTAGCTGTGAACATCAAACCGGGTCGACCAGAAAGTCCAGGCGACCCGAAAGTCTGGGCAACCCGAAAGTCAGGGCGACCCAAATCCAGAAGGCTTTAGGGCAGGATTAAGCTAGGTCTAAAACCAGCCTAAGAGAGGACAACTCCCGGCATAAAGCAGGGCGGCCAACATGACTATTACAGGCACAAGAGAGAACATATCCTGGTACTATACCAATGTCTCGATCAACATGAAGCACACAATGCCTATATTTATTCATCTCTCTAGATCACTCCACCTCTCTATATTTATCAACCCTTCTACATTCACTTCAAGGAGTTCTTTTCTCCCTATGACTGGTAAGATTATTCTCAATGGCATGAAGTTAGAGCAGGTAAGATATACTGTGGCTGTACGAGCGTAGAGTAATACAGTAATACAGTAATACAGTAATACAGTAATACAGTAATACCGTTAGTTTTTTGTCACAGACAGGAAATCTGCAAGTCTCACAGAAATGTAGCGCAAGTTTTGCTGGTTTGCAGCAGGTACAATCTAACTGCGAAGTAGATATATCAGATCTTGCGGCTGATACTGAGCTTGCCAGCAGGGTCTCATTAGGTGAACTGGAATAGAGAACGTAGTATAAGTTTCTGTATCAGACAAATAACGACGTGGCAGCAAAAAGTACAGCATCTATTTACACTAGATTTCTAAGGCTGCTAAAACTATGCCATCCTTTACTCTTATATTGATATACGCCGGATCATGTGCTGGTGTTAAGCCCATCTCAAGCCTACACTAAGCTTATATTACACCTTTGTTTCTTTTTAGCGGGTGTATAGGTGAAAGCATAATAAGCGCAGTCAAACACATCGACAGAAGAGTAAAAAATGCCCAAATTATTATCAGCAAGTCTAAAATTAATTTTGTGGCAGCAGCCACCCTGTATCCACTCCATCTCCACCCTGTATCCACTCCATCTCTCTTCAATTTCATCTCCTACACTCCTACACTCGTACCCGTGCTCAATACCAATACCATCACTGGTACCAACACTCACACCAATACCAATACCATCACTGGTACCAACACTCACACCAATACCAATACCATCACTGGTACCAACACTCACACCAATACCAATACTATCACTGGTACCAACACTCACACCAATACCAATACTAATACTGATACTGGCACTAACACGCTACTTGAAACATGTTTGAAACATGTGTAGATTTCATAAATATATAATTTGCTAAGAAGTACCGATAGAGTCAGCATTGGCCGACCAGAGCGACACATTGATATTCACTGTAGAACATTCTCAGCTTGTTTGTGTCTAGAATGGACAGAGTTTCTGATTGACTCGATTTTCATATACAGCTACATACGCTTACTAACCACCTTCATGTAGTAACTACCTGCTCACTACCTAAACGCATAGGTTACATTGACCGGTCTTACCCGCAGTTGAGGCAGGCTTCGCTCTTGTATCTGCACGGCTCACAGGAGTCATGTCCACAGGATAAAATAAAAGGGTCCACCGACTCGATTTCAAGTCGGCAATGCGAACACGTAAACTTTGACATTCTGCCAATGACAAGTGAGGAGGTGGTCATGATGAGCTCTCTAAAACAAGACTAGAATGGACTGTTGCAGCCAGCCTACTGCTTGTTTTAGAATATTCCAGAAAGCTTTATTTCAGAACACTGCTACGCTTTATTCAGCCTCCAAAGGAATTGAACTGGCAACTTGTGAAGCTGTAGCTTGAGATAGTAGCACACGCATTCAGCGCTCCATGTGTTTGTGAGCATCTCTGCGCTACGCAGCCAAGCTCAGTTGCTTGGAAATTATAATGTAATATAGTTTTTCTCATAAGGAATGCAGACTGTTCACGGCAGCTTACAGTACACAACAGTTATTGCAGACACACCAAGGGGAGAATCATGAGAGCCGAAGTCCGGGCTCTCAACTACTCAGATTCAATCCGAGTAATTTGGATTTCAGACCACTGCTCAGGTGACTCAGATAAAACTACCTAGCACTCGGATTTTATCAACATCATCCAGAAAAGCCGGATTCTATCACTGACAACCTCATTCAAAGCTCGTTATGTAATCTTACCGTCAGAATCTGGCAAAATTCTCACCTCCCATAATATTCATAGACCTCTATAGATACTATTTCCTATCTTTTTAGTTGAAATATGATGTAAATAGGGTCGATGGCAATGTTTCATTCGTTACTCTCACCCCAAAAATGACCAAAGAAAACTATTTCATGTACTCAGCAGTATGTAGAGCCCATCGCAAATCGCGGTTTTTCATCCAGGTTCTACATATTATCTGGTAAATATCGATAAGCGCTCTGATTACAACTATAGAGTAGTTCAGGTGAAGCAAATGATTGATAAAAATAGATAGCTATCTACAAAAAGCAGAACTGGGTGTGATAAGAAGTGATTCTGATTTCTGAAACATGAGGAGTTTATGGTAATCTACATCCGTACACTACCCCAGTGCAAGTAGGCTCTTCAAAGCATCACTGTGGTGTGTTAATCATACTTCTGCAGTACATTTGCTGTGAAATACTCTATACTGGTAATTATAGCGGTGCTTTAAATATAGCGAAATAGCTAGTTCTTGCGTTCAGCTATTAGTAATACAGCAAAGTTGCTTACCGATGACTGGTACTTACCGATGACTGGTACTTACCGATGACTGGT
>ERZ1740065.3350-NODE-3350-length-10042-cov-12.039151_pt1 | contig 10042 bp, 8 predicted proteins | sample MGYA00581738_ERZ1740065 | MGnify/ENA primary metagenome ERZ1740065 (study PRJEB43018, sample SAMN04849749) | marine metagenome | isolation source: floating plastic debris | place: Pacific Ocean | collected 2008-09-01 | study: EMG produced TPA metagenomics...
TTGTCTTCTTCACGAATTACACTCAAGATGTAAATCTCTCTACCCCTCTCTCTACACCCTCTCAGCCTCACTCTCTCCAACTCTCTCTTTCCAATTTCTTTCCCACCTCTCTAATCATACCTCTCTCTCATCTTTCCCTCCAATCTCTCCCTCATCTCCCAGCATTCCAATATTGCTGTTGGCCCTGGGTATAGTTTGACATATCTATGATGAGCTCTAGTAGTGTGTAGAGGTGAGTACACTATGCTACCATCTCTGATGATGCAGGTATCTGGCAATGTTTACTATGAAGTAGACAATCTGGGGGTGTGTTGGCGATTGACCAATCAGAAGTTGTAGAAGTGGGTCATAGCTCTCACTGTCAAAGCCAGGCAATCTCGATAGGCACTCTGACTTCACTACTATCAGCACAGGCTCCGAAATCCTATATTTCCTCCCCACCTTCCGTCAATGACGCAATCCCACCATCAATAGATAATAACCACCAACCATTACTTTACATGACATGTTTATTCAAAATAAATATATTAAAATAATAATTGCGCTATGCATATTTATATATGTAGATGTTTATAGATTTTTTCACAAGACGGAAGAGAAACGACATATTAAAGAGCGATAGCTCAATAAATAGAGGCTAAGCAGTGATACTATTGGTCACATCTCTTGATGTCTCACGCCGACAGGAGCAGACTACTCCGAATCTCTGCGTCCGCCAATCAAGAGCTGCTATCACAATACTCAGCATAAAATATTCTAATATCAGCAAGTGCAACAGCAATTGTAGAGATCGTTGGTGATGAAATGTGTCTATGAAGTCTCTAGCAGTACGACTGGTTTTTGAAACATTTGTAGCATGTCTCCGTGAAATCATAGCCCAAGTTCATAAATTGTGCTTCTCTCCTGAGGAAACAGGATGTTCTGCAGGTTCTGAATGCCTCTGAAGCCACTTCGACTTTGCCTGTCTGCATGTCGATGATGACTCTCTGCTCTGGGTGTCCAATGATCTCTAGAGCACCTGTCACAACAAACAGGCTTTGTGTAAGCAAACCTGTCAGGGTACAGATGAATACCCCACCAAGGAACTTTCTATCGATCAAAGTCCCCCAGGACAGACCCAGAGGTGAGGCAAGTAGAGTTCAAGTTCGGTTTTTGCTCACCTTCTCTTTCGCAATAGCTGCACATGGCGAAGCAGCTCTTGATGAACGATCTGTTGGTGGGTTCTGGTGACACGACCTGCGACTGATAGATCTGAAGAATGGTCTCTCTGCCCGCCTCAGATGTTGTGTCAAACTGAAGATAGAGAAAATTTCAGAGTAAGACAGTGTGTATATTACAGTGTGTACGTCACAGTGTGTACGCTACTACAGGTAGACTGGCTTTCTATCTACTGCATCAGTGGTATATTTACCGTAGGTGTAGATTGTCGAGAGAGTCTGCCGTGTGGAATGGCTGAAGCAGAGGCTAGACTGATAACCAGTAGCTCGAATAGAATTTTCATCAGCATCTTTACTTTGTGTATATGCTCTTCGTCACGTCTTTTGAACTCAAGCGTCACAACTTTACTGCTGAGTGGTACAGTGCCGGCGGCTCTCTTATACTGTCTCCCTCTCCAGTGGGTGCGGCCTGGTCTGCTCTCTGATTGCTGATTGGCTAGTGTGTCGATGTATGGTAGATCAATCTATTACGACACGTACATACACACAGCTGGTACAGCTCCTGTATTCTTCACAAAGTCATCAATTGGGATTGCTCCCCAATAGCTCGCTTGCAATCCTCACACTATGGGTAGAATTGTTAATTAGAAAGGATTTCCTTCCTCTGCCCATGTCCCTGTAAGGACAACATCTGTTACCCCAGTGCTAATGTCAAACATGTCCGTAATTATCATAGAAGATGCTTATTTACGTAACGCGATTGCGTAGGGTGATTAGCTGCAGCAATAGTAGCCGAGCTGTAGAGGATATTAATTGGTATGAAATGGTTGAGACGTCAGAGTGACAGTGATGTGATATACTGTGTCATGTCGGTGGCTTAAAATTGTAATGTATGATTCAACGCGCAGGCCTTCCCCCCAACAGCTCAGACTGATGACTCACCGTGTCAGTCTCTCCCACCTTATCGCTGACTTGGGTCTGCTGCTGATTGCCGATTCCAACGTGACAGAGAAAATCTGTGTCATATGGTTGGGTCTCGCGCCAGTTTTCTCTACTTGACATTATACGAACCTCACTGCTGACATTTTTAATTTTTGCAGCAGTCACCGATCCTGCTGCGGGCTATCTACCCCAGCAAGAGAAAGAGTGGCATTTGATGTCATGCAAGACGGCAAGACCGGACTTCAGAGAGGCGCTGCTTGTCTCCCACTTTCTAAATTTGGATGCTGAAGAAGGAAATCTTGCTTGCTTCACATCTAAACACCTGGCTGATAGATCGGTCGTTTCCCATCAATAAGCAATTTGCTGTTCCACAGAAACTACCTGCTCTGACAGGAAGTGGTCAGATGCCAAAGTCTGCAGTCAGGCCCCAGGCTGAGTGTCCTGTTGACTTTGGCCTCAGATCGCCTTTCGTCACGGTGATTCAATTCTGTTGCCCAACATTTTACATTTTAAAAGCTGTAAGACAAGATGGAGCGATGAGTCAGCCATCTCTGCTTGCTCGCGCGCCGCACTGGAGTACGATAATTGACAAGGAAGCAGTGTCACCTTCCTATCCCATATACTTAATTGAATCAATTCAATATTGTGATTTTGCTGAATGAATGATGTATTTGTCTCATGAATCACATGTTAGCACAAAGTTTGGTAAATCTGACGAATTCTGCAGCATTTAAATGCGTCAACTGTCTCATCGTCTACAGGGAACCAGTAGAGACTCCCCGGAGATTTGCTGCTCCGTATATACGAGAGCAGCTACAGTTAGCTTGAGGTCACGTTTACGCCATCAAAGCTCTACTCCCACACTGTTGTGAGAGCGGAGTCTGAGTTTGTCAGCGATATTTAAGAATCCAGGTGACACCCTGCCGAAGTAGAGCAGCTGAGTGGGAGTAACGATGTCCTGGATCTATTTTTAGAAGCCGGAGGTCAGCAATCAAACGCAATTGGTTAAAGATTGGTGAGAAATTTACCTTGGCAGAGAAAATATATTTCTGACAAAAAACACCTTAATAATTGGGGCAGTTATAGCGAAGATCAATGAACCCTTAGATAAATGTCACGCTCAAGGTCGTTCTCGTGCTCTTCTCCGCAGACTTATGCTGGTCAGTTTTTAGCGAAATGTTACACAATGTAGAGACGGCTGTCCAGCTCATGCTGATCTTTCACCGCGGGTGGTCCACTCCCTGCCGGCTAATAGAAGCAACAACACCATCAGTTTAGAACTGGGTGGCAGCAGGTACTAGCAGGTGTGAGCCAGTTTCTGCTGGATGAGGGCAGCTGGTCACCTCTGAATCCATGCAGACAGTGCTCTCCTGTTAATTTCACATCTTCTTAATCAGGCAAACATACAGCTGTTTTTACGCAGTGGTAGCAGCGTAACAACTGATTTAGTTCTCTCAAAATATTTATTCTGACCAAAGGATTGTCGGAGGGAGAGTCTAGGCCAGGTCCACGGCAGCAGCAGTATCCTTGTTGCAGTGACAGCACGCAGTGAGACCAATCCAAATACCGTGTTTTAATTGGCTCTGGAGAGCAGCTTCTTACCTCCGTTCCATTCATGAACACCCACGGAGCCTGGTTGCGTAGAAACCGGAGCTTGGGATGGTTGCCTTCAGCAGGGTATACTTAGACAAAACTGATCATAAACAGATAAAATGGAGACCTTATGAGACCTCAGCCCTGTGCCTATCAGGTAGATGTCGTGACGCGATACCTGCTAGCCATCACCTACCAACCAGGACAGTTATAGAGTTGACCCAACTGGATACGATTGCTTCCCATCTTAAACCATACAGTATACAGAAGAGGTTTGGAGGCTGTCCATAACAACTGATTATGTGGCCCAATATTGTAGTCTTTGACAGCAAGGAGACCCCAACCTGCTGGCAACATTGCAGACAAGGTGAACTCTTAAACAAACATTCCCCCTGCAGGAAGATTACTGAGGAAGTTGTTCGCTAGCTGTGCTAACAGTTCGTTTTAGGACATTCTCCTGTCTGCGTTCCTACGTCGCTCAGCCCAAAACCCCCTGATAAACAAAACAATATTATCACCAGTCCAACATCATTGGCAGCTAGCTGACCGGCACTTGCCAACTATAGCCTGCACTCACGTAATAGCCTGTTCGGGCCGCCCTACCAGACCCCAAACTTGTCCTTAGAATCTGTTCTCATGACAGTCATCTAAATTACTTAATGAATGATGTAATGGGAGGAACAAGAAAAACCGGCTGACTACTAATTTGGCAAAAACAAGTGGATAAGTAATTCAATTAACAAGAGGATAAGTCATGCGAGGTCAACCACAACAAACAGCAATAAAATACAGCTCAGCTTATCGTCTAGTGACGAAGGAAAATGACACAAACAAAGCCTGTAACGAACTGAAAGTTCAGACAGAAACAGATTGTTTTCATTGAGATTCCTAAACTATCACTAACAGATAAATACAGAAGAGTTTGTTGCCAGAATGTGTAACTGATACCAATAGATAATTTATTGGCTGCCGTTTGTTCGTTTGCACTTAGTTGATTTCATTAGATTAGTTAACATTCATTAGCCTTCACTGGTCTTCATCCAAAAACAAGGAGACAAAAAACTGACAACATCAAATTTACATGACTAAAAATGGATGACTCAAATAGATATACAAGCTACGGACATTGGTACTACAGGGCCCGTCGTCATAGTGACAAGGAACTATGATGTCATCACGGACAGGATGGGGAGTTGTCTACTCAGACTTGTGCCTGTCGGCGGCGGCAGCACGGTTGTTTGACTGCATCTGTATGACGAGACGGCAGCTGAGGAGGAGAGAGAAGACGAGAGCGCCTGTAAAGTGCTTCATCTCATCTTCCAGTCTCCAGTGCGTGTAGATGGCACCAAACATGATGACGAGGAGAATGACGTTGGATACGGTCTTGAGACGTCCTGCGGGAGACAAAGCCGGTGGTTAGCTGACTTGGATGGGTCAAAGTACACTGGTAGGTGGGAGAAGAGATTACATCATGGGCCAGGAATGTCATAGATACTGCAGCCCAGTGTTTTAATTGTAAGCAATTTACAGTGTGGCAAGTAGTTGTCAGGTGGATTTAGTTACATGGTGCCCACGCGACTGGAGGAGACGGGCTGACAGAGCGCAACGTCCACATCAATTAGACAGACAAGATGATGCTTTGATACAGAACAGAACAATCGGCAATGATGCAATCGTCGGCAGCGAGGCAGCTGCAAATACCTGAAGCATTCATAAATGTCAGAGTGGAACACGGCACCGCCGGAATGGCAGAATGTCAAGACATCAACAGATTGTTAATAATAATAGCCTCAGATACATTGCCCCACCCGTCTCAATTGATACAACCAAAGGCTAGCCCTATCTCAGAAACCGACATGGGAAAGGCGAAAAATCCTGCCTGACAAATGAATGCAATAAAGAAGGTCAAAATTTAGTATATGACAAATTTTTCTTCCAAGAAAGAAGAAGATAATACTTTTCCACTAAACTAACTGGCAAAGTTCTAAGAAATGCCTTCTCCATATACTACAGCCAACAAGTGCAAACACAGAGATAGATGCTTCACTAATTGCTCGCATGATGGGATACTGTCAAACACCTGCTGAAGCTTTGTCACGCACACCAATCGTGCCAATCACAACGTTTTCATGTGAGGACAACTCCACAACAAGCCTATCACATCGTGGCACTGTGACATGATGGAATTCTGCGACATCGTGGCACTGTGACGTTGTGACATCGTGTCGCTGGGACACTACTAAGCCGTGGCATTGTCCGAATCCCCGATGTAGAGCAGCAGCAATGACCTCATAAGCTGCCAGGACCATCAATGGACCAGTGGAAGATACTCTGTTGCAGCAATCACTAGATTGGAAACTACATTAGGTCATCAGCGTTGCCGTAGTGATGGTCTCTAGCCAGAGATGATGTAATTTGACTCCATTGCGACAGAGTGAGACAAAGGGAAGAAATTGGCAAGCTGGGAACAAGGAAATTGGCAGTGAATGAGGATAGAATATATTAACCAGCTCAGAGCACTGGCATAGAGTGTCATGTCTCACAGGCCTGTCAGCAATGTAGAGAGAACCACAACCACAGCTTATTGGTATAGAGAGAGGCATACAAATATCAGAAGGTCAGAACGTGAGAACTAGCCCAAATATTGATAAAATCTCGCAGCCAATCTATAAATCACAACCCATTCTCACAAACGACTATCTTATTGCTTTATCATGAAAGCTAGAGGTGAGAAAGTGCCATGCTGGAATCACTAGCATATATCCATAGGTACATGATAATCTAGTGCCTCTCTCCACCAGATGCTCATGATACCAAAGCCGTGTCAATGATGGCACTGACAGCCCAGATATCACAGGCTACAGATTTAAAACCTACCCCTCCCCACCTTTATCCACGCAGCTACAAGAGCACAGGCTAGTATCAGCCACTCACTATCACATGTAATTCAACCTTATTGATCAGAAGTGTATAAATCCCATCAACTATTGCAGAACACCGTGAGCATCAGTCAACAGTAAGACTCTCTGGATATGAGAGGATAAATCCAAACTAAAACAAATCTGGCAGCATGCTGTATAGACTCAGAGATCGTCTACAATTGCTGAGGATCTCTGATACACTGTCTACTGATGACGAGACAGCTGAGGCTATCCGCATCAGCTAGGGTAGGCATTATGTAGGATATGTAAATATTAAACAGCAAGTGCAGGGGAAGACAACTTCTCCACAGCAGTGCGCTTGTGGAAATTGGCTAAAGAGAAAACACTTCCTCGCATACCTGTCAACCTGTCAAGCTGAAAATACTGGAGATTCTGTTTTTCTGAGCACTGAGAAGCCATAGCTCAAAACCCCTACCCCCTACAGCTAGGATTCTGTCATATTTGAGTTCAGGTCAGCAAGATCTAACTGGTGAGCCACAGGAGAACATTAGAAAACCCGTTAATAACAATTTCAACCCTAAATTCCGGCACCTAAACTACGGGAGTCTCCCGGGGAAATACGGGAGACTTGACAGGTATGCTTCCTCATGCTACCTTGCACAAAATACAACCGCACCCTACTAGTAAATCACTGTGACTAAGGACCGTCCTGCACAAACGCAGCTAGCCGTGTATTCAAGCATCACCACAGTGTCACAAACACTTCAGCTTCTTTCTTAGTAATCCTGTTCCAAAAATACGAGTGTGCCTAGTCTTGAAATGCTGAGTCTGCATCTGCTGGTGTGTGGCTATGAAAGTACAATTAAAAATCAATGAAGTACCCGGCTTTCTTCAATAGTTCAATGCTGTGCCCAATAACTTTTTACTCAGGAAATACCAGTTCGCTCATGCGATCCTTAATAATACTCAAGAACGATAGCAGTTAATGGCATGGTAAATGAATACGCTACATTGGAGTATGGAAAAAAAAAACTTTAGCACCTTCACTAAAATGACACTAGTCCCACTTGGTCAGTGTCACACTTACCAGGTATGAATGCCAATATGAGACCACAGACCAGTTCAATTGCACCAACAGCTCTTCTGTATTCGCTGGTCTTAGGACGCCAACCCGTCTGCTCATACAGTGGAAAAACAGCTCGTGCTCGCTTGAATGTAGATTTCTGCAATAGAGAGCACGATCTTTCATACTAGATGTAAACTACGCGTACCCCTTTGATTCTCGAGTAAGACGAAACTGTGAAATGCTAACATTTTCTCAACCGAAAAAATAACACTGCAAATACAGAAGTAACGCTAAATTCGACAGAAGAGATATGTTTTGCATGCGGTAGCCTTGTCGCAATTCGAATCATGTTCGATCAACTTGGCCCAAAGACATACCAGTAAACTTTTATAAGCCTAGAGAACCTAAAATTGTATCATTGAGTAATGAAACCATATTCATAACAATATGTGACACTCATAGTCATGGCACTAGCCCACTTACCAGCTCTTTGTGCATGTCAGCACTTATGGCTGGCGTCAACTTCAGCAGCCCAGCAAAAGCGAAGGCCAGACCAAGTGTCACTGAAAGAGCAATCAATGCCAGATTTCTCGCCATATTTATGAGTCTTCGTACTCTATAAAAATCTGGCTACTCGAAGTATAAAAAATTATGGTAGCTGGCAAGATGCACCAAAATAAAGGAACCAGGATAGATTGAGAGATTGTTGAAAAGGAGATACGAAAGATGTCTAATAATATAATTGACCTTGACTTGACGTTAGAAAATAACCGCGTTCGAAATCTCGAAACTTTCGGGAAAAGCCCCAGTTATTCACGAGATGACAACTACTGGACTCACCGATCTCAATCTCTGGAGGAAGATGTACAGTGCAGGTGGTGTGGTGTGGTGTGGTAGGTTAGATGCTATGACCATTGATCATGTATTCAGTAACAGTAACGTATGTGATATGATTACATTTCTGTGTATGCTGTGTTTCGATATGACTGTACAATGACTTGAATGACTTGAAATGTATTTGACTCATGTGTGCAACCTATTCGAATATCACTGAACTCCAGACATAGATCGCAGCAGACATTTTACAACCTCACTTTTTACTAAGCAAGTGAAAAGTACTGATGCACAGAGTTAAATGCCTTTTTTCATTCGAGATACTAGTAGACCTGCAGTATAACAAAGGAAATATCAGTGGTGCTCTACACCTGAACCTGCATGCTGATACTTGTCTGTACTCTTCATCACACGATCTGACTGATCCATTGGACCTGAGTCTATTAGAAAGCAATGAGCATAGGTAATCATGTAGCAATCACCACGTTACTTCATCTCCCACTATCAATAATATCAAAATCGGTGGTAAAAACGGCTAGATTTCATGGACATTCAAGAGTTGTTCTCTCCTGTCACAGTATTTTCACCATACAGCTTTGCGTTTGCGCTTTCTGCATGTTGCCAACGTATCTATGCAAATTGAGGCATAGTGCTGAAAGCATGATGACTATGAGACTTTCATTCCCAGTGCAAGTAGCCACTATCAGTAGTTACCTATAAAGCAGTTCATGACATAAAATACTCTCTGACCGCCATGACAGGACGCATGCAAGTTGCAGGTGCAGTAATCAGGGTCACCTGCGAGACCTTGACTTTTTATCATTGACCAAAACTCAAATCACATCAAATCTTTCACAGCTGACATTTGCATACCATAGTAATTGACATTGACATTGCTAGTAAGGACAATTGTAGGGTAAGATTGTTAGGTCAACCAGGCACTGTGACCTTGTGCTGCCTAACACACAGCCACAGAAACTAATCACCGGCTGCAGGGGTCTGCAGGGAGCTCATTTTACAGATACTGTCACACTCCCCCCCCCCTCATTGTCCTATACTTCTCACCCTCGTGGATTTAAGCCGATATTTCCTTCCAAATCAGCAAAAAAAGTTATACTGAGGCGAATCTATTTTCTATAGCGCTGAAACAACAAGATGATTCCTGGGACCATTCCATGGAATGTTCTATATAGAGCATAGAACCGGAAGCCCCTCGGTCTGCCTGTCTGTCTGCCCACTCCATGCTAACCCATTTGTTCCTGTCATCTGATGTTTGTTGATGAAATACCTGGCCTAGGGGCCCAGGCTTGAAAGCTGTCCCACATTATCAGCCATGCTGTCAAATGTGTCTAACTGTAACCTCAGAGCAGATGTGTACAGCCTGAGTGACATCATCGCTGGACCACTCATCAAGTATGGATATAATTCAGTTATAACTTTGACATTTAGTTACTGAATCAGCTGAAGATTAAGTACAACACCTCTTCCAATACTCCCTTCATTGTATCCTCAGACACCCCTCCTAAATCACCTCAGAAGGCGCCGAGCAGGAAGGGGAGAGGAGAGCG
>ERZ1740065.3351-NODE-3351-length-10041-cov-11.676247_pt1 | contig 10041 bp, 8 predicted proteins | sample MGYA00581738_ERZ1740065 | MGnify/ENA primary metagenome ERZ1740065 (study PRJEB43018, sample SAMN04849749) | marine metagenome | isolation source: floating plastic debris | place: Pacific Ocean | collected 2008-09-01 | study: EMG produced TPA metagenomics...
TCACTTTCTATTCCCTTATCTTTCTTTCGATCTGTCCGTAGTGGTCTTGTCCTCATACCTTTTCCTCACATACCCCCTTCTCTCAGTTCATTTCACTCAGCTCTACTTCTCATCTCCCCCACCCCTACAGCAAGCGGGTACTAACACATGTATAATAATAAGCACCCGCACCTGCGGAGAGCGTTGCCCGCGGAGAGCGTTGCCCGCGGAGAGCGTAGCCTGCGGAGAGCGTAGCCCACGGAGAGCGTAGCCCACAGAGAGTGTTGCCCGTTCTACCATGGCCCCATTCTCATGGCAAGAATGGATGGTGTAAGTACATGACAAGCAATCGTAGAATTGATCATACGCAGACAGGTACTATACAGTCTACACATGTAGAGCGAGTAGTTTACTATCAGTGAAATATCAGAGTTACTAGGATCTGAAAAAGGATCACTACACTACATTATAGATGGAGTGAGTTGCTGTTGGGTATTGAGTACCTTTAGGAGTCAGAAAGTGGAAAGCATTTCCTGCCTAATTTCATTCAAGACACTTTCACCTTCGACACAAATATTTCAGACGCACTACTGCAAACTAGCGAGCAATTCACAAACCCTTGTGTTTCCAATATGCTGATGCCAGTTCTGACTCTGATTCTGCAAACCTCCAGTGGTGATCACCATATATGATTCTTGCTAGAGCTGTGCAGCGGATCAAATCCTCTATTGCCACATCAAACTAAAATATCAACATGATAATGATCAGGAAAATGCAGAAGACCTGACACTGACAGCAGGGTTTGTGTGAAGATCGCGAGATATTAAATGACTAGGACAGCTCGGTTGGTGGGTAGTACACTGCATATATTGACATCAGCTGCTTTCCAACACTCAACCGGCTTTGAATCTGACGTGGTCAGAGACTTTACCTCCTCATTTTCCACAGACTGTGTGATCGATTTCTTGTATTGGCGTAGGAGAACTTCTGGAGGTTTGTTGGAGAGTCTTAATCTTTGTCCACGACCATGCAACTCGATATCATCAACGCCGAACGATGGGTCGTCATCATCACTGTCCAACATGGTTTCGGTCGGCCTACTGTTAGCTTGGCCATTTGATCTACTTCTACTCACATTTACTCGTTCCACACCATAACTAGTGGCGGAGAATGAAGGTTCGTCTTCAAATTCATCTTCGCTATACGACATATTTAAAAGTCAATCAAATATATCGGGTTTCCACACAAGAATTTGGGTGAGAGAGATGATTTTCAATCCGTAGCCATGACGGTAGACAAGCAGTGGTTGTCCGTATATAAAACCAAGTCGATAAAAATATAACTCAACACTTTCAATATTAAATATAAGCTGAGAAAAAATTACGAAATTCTTTCCATGGAAACAGACCACAGTCGTGAAGAAAAGGAATAGATACGACCTACATGTTCTACTATATAGCCACACGCAGAGTCCTAGCAGCAAAAACCTTGACCTCGAGCTCTGATAGCAGCGTGCATCAATCAGGTCAACTCCCTCATTCATCAGTGAAAACATTAGGGATTTCAATGTGAGAAGGGCCCTATTTATGATACTCAATTTGTCGACAGGTTAAGCACACCCTTAACATCTGGATTTCATTTTGATACAGACCAAGTGACTTCTAGGTACGTCCCTTTCGTGTACCCAATTATCAAGTGAAATGATCTGATCTGAATTTGTACTGTCTGTTTAAGCGATACCTCTCCGTCTAGGTGACATCTTCCTACCTATACCGTCTTACGGAGCACAGAATACCAAACATTTTCACAGATGGCGCTTCCCAATCCAGGTGGTGCAGCTGCTCCAGAAGAAATGGTCAAACAGGTATAAGCGAAAATATTTCCACCTGTGTTTCAGCTCATCATATTCCTGTGCTGCTTGACGAAGAGCATGTGGACTTAGCTACAGATGTTTGGTTAGATGTTTGCTGAGAATGTTCATAAATTGAGGGTTGCCTGTATCTGTAGTCCAGCTGTATTTTTATATTGGCAATATCACCCCCTGCTGTGCGATTGGCTGTCTGACGATGTTGGGTTTATTTCAGTTCAGGGAATTCCTTTTGACGTACAACAAGGTTACTGAGATGTGTTTTGACGCTTGCGTGCATGACTTCAGGACGAGGAAAGTCGGTGATAAAGAGGTGTGTATGATTTTTGCTTGCTTCCGCTTTATTTTGAGGCCAGTTATACCATTTTCCCACGACAGTTTTTCCATGGTTGCTGATTCTTTCTCCATTTCACATAATTGTAGAACAGCTGTCTGAATTTCTGCATGGAGAAATATCTCAAGTTGACGCAAAGAGTTTCCATTCGATTTGCCGAGCATCAAGTGTCGTTGAACGAAGGTCAACTTGACACACTTCAGAAGAAGTCATAGTGACTCTGCCTCTGCCTCACCTGCAGCCGGACAGACAGACTACACGGCGGGAAGGAGGTTGTCAAGGTAGTGCATTAGTAATCAGCTTCCTATCGGACAATGCCGTCGCGCTCTTCATTGACTGTTTTAAAGATATTATTTCACTGATATTGTGTACTCAGCTGTGGAGAGCAGAAATATTGATTGTTGATGATACTGTGTGCTGATTACGTAATATTAGATGTAAGAACGGAAATACTGCGACTTTTAAGTTGATGAAAATTCTGTTTTCCGCTGCCTGGTCCTATCTTGTCTGGCTCTCAGCGATACCTAGAAGTAGAGGGATCAATGGTAGAGAGGTCAGTGATAGAGAGGTCATTGATAGAGAGGTCGGGATGGGTGGGAGTAGAGAGGTGATCTCATGGTATCATCGGGATAATGACAGTATCAGACACTGAACAATCTCTTTGTCGAAAGGTTTTGGCATTTCTATTCTTTCCCCATCGATCAGCCCGCTGCCGATAGAAAGCCAATGACTGTCCGAATTTAGGTCCTCAGTCTTTAGGCACCAGATGTTATACCGGCGAAGAACCGGACTTACGAAAAATAGACGTCCAAAAGCTGTGTCGAAATGCTGTCACTTCACTTTATAGCCCGAATTCCTGCAGTCTCATAGGTCTATAACTGACTCACCAGCGGCAGGCCTCTGCGCAATCCACGCATGGCAATGCGGAGCAGGTTGGTGTGACGTACCATCGCCAGCGAGTCGAGAAACAGCAGCGTGGATACCAGCAGTGTACACAGCGGCAGGATATACTGCGATTTCTGGAACATTGTTTGGAGTTGTGCTCTCGCCGGCTCATAGCCAATTATACTAGTGAATAAGGTGATAGACTGATTCTACATAGTTTAGCCTGAGAACCTTACGTTACGTGGTAGCTGTAGGGTACGCGATGCCATACAATGAAGGAACCTGGTGAGAGGTATCCAGCACACCTGGATGATCAGCACTGACAGTATCCTTACCATCCTCAGTCTGCAATCATTAGTCATTCGTATCGCATTGCGTAGGGCATAGGTATGCGGTTTTTTTCTCTCTGTGTCGGGTCATCTTACCTCCAGGTCGTATGATATGTCGCCATGAAACGCGGGAACAAATAGTTCATTATGCTCAAGATGACCAGGCACTCAAACACTATATGGAGAAGACAACTCCAAATGAGCAAGGCCGCAGTCCAGTACCAGCTATAGCTGTTATGGGAATCCATATGCAATGATCATAGTATTATTACTATCTCCCCTGTTTCACATTTAATGGATGATGTGTTAATCAAGTTTTGATGACATCACTCCCCCTGTCAGTCACTCAGGCAGTAGAGTAGGCAGCAATGATGAGTTTTGACGATGTTGTGGTTGACATATTTATTTTGTACTCGTGACACACAAATGAGAAAGACAATCGCTTTGGTTAGAAATGAGGTGGGTGTTTCTGTTGACTGTCATGCTTTATAGCCTCAGTTCGTAAGTTATGAGAAGGTTTGGGGGTCAGATAGGCAATTGCACCATAGAATGCCAGGCACATGATGAGGAACCAGCCGAATGCCAACACGTTGACAATGTTAGGAATGTTGATCGCTACAATGATAGGTACATGTTTGTGCACATAATATATTGGAAGGTTAATTCTATAGAGGTCATTGCCTGTAAAACAACATAAAGCAGCACATGGCTAGCTCTTAGATGATTCGTTGATCAGTGACCAATCAAATCATCTGTTGGTTTTACACTCTGCCTACGTGGAATGAACTGGCCAATCATCACAGATAGGGCGATCGTGCTTTCGGTTATACCTGCCATACCCTTATCACTCACATCGCATTGCGCTACTGCTTGCAGTGTAAGCACATATAGACACAGAGGCACACAGACCTCAAAGCGGAGAACTTCATGCAAGCTTCACAGCCGTTAAAGAATTTGGTTTGAGTTAGCAGTAGAATTCGATAGATTGAAATGACATTGTGATATTTCAGATATCAAGACAAACGAGGTTAATCAGATTTAATCCGGTAGAATGTAATGCTGGCCTTGTTACGTAGTATTAGGGAGTTAAGTACTCTGTGCTACTCGTTGTACATAGAGGTATGCCGTTGCCAATCCAGCACCCTTCATGTACAAGGAAAAAGAGGTGTCAGGGCTGGCCTGGTTCTATAGTGTTAAGAGTTATCAGACCCTGGTTCTTCTGTGTTACCAAGCATGAATGAATGATGAAGGTGATTGTTGTCATTGGCAGCTGATTGCAAAAATTGAGAAAACAGCGTTTTTAGAAAACCTGTGATGCTGAGCTTATAGGTTGAGTTGCAAACCAGCTGCAGAGATGAAATCCCATATTTCCATATTTTAGCTGGTATAAAACTCTTCCTATTGATTCCTAATGTTCTCCTATGGTTTCTCGGTTAGATCTTGCTGAGTCAAGCTCAAATATGGCGGAATCTTATCTGTTGGAGGTAGGGGCAATGGCTTCTCAAAGTTCAGAAAAACGCAACATCCAGTATTTCTGATCCTGAAACTTAGCTGAAATTATAGCTGTAAACTATTTTTGGTGAATGGACCGCTCCAAGCGTTCTAAGAACATGTTGTGAGACAATGCCAAGTTTTCTTCTGGTAAATGTTTCCAATTAATATTACTGTAGAACCGAGGTGACACAGCGACAAATTACTTATTCATCGTTATCATCAGATTGTGCTATAGAAATCATCCCCATTATACCTTATATAGGAGTTGTCTTCCCATTTTTGGGATCGCTATTGGTTTGATTTCTTCATGAATCATGACTATGAAGGAACCATTAACATTTCCGTTGCTATCGAATCCGGTTCTATAGCACATCTAGCTCCTATGACCTTATTGACCACTGACCTTGTTGACGTTACTACGTATTTAATAGAATACAGGAGTAGACAACTCTCACCCGTTGCTGATTCTGTGTCTGCCTTCCCTCCTCTGATGGACCTGTGGACAGAACGTTTTATACCAGCACTCATTTCATACAGGATGTAATTCTGCGAGTCATATATCCACTTACAGCATAGCCAATATGTAAGATATCCAGCCTTCGGGCTTCTCCTCCGCTGGTTGAAAGCATCTACCTGGAAGTGTACTGTATGGGATTAGCAGCAAGCATGGGCATCATCTAACTAATACGATACTATCTATGACATAAGTACATCTCCCTGCTCATAAAGGATAGCAATAGTTATGATTACTACTGAAGGAACATACAGTCGATGAGTGTATGTGTAAACGTATGAATGCTGAAATAGTGTATCGTACAAGTACCAGTGAACAGCCTGGAATGTTGGATGTGCACATCGATATCGTCAACTTATGAATGCGTCTACGTACGTCTAGTCTAGTAAACCTTCCATTAATGCAAACTGCAGTGTGTTAATAGGGGTGCGATATTTACATATACTCTCTCTCTCCATCCCTCTCTCCTTCCCTCTCTCCATCCCTCTCTCCTTCCCTCTCTCCATCCCTCTCTCCCTCCCCGCCTCCGCTCTACTTGAACAAGTGCCTAAACAAATTGGAGTTGTCTTCTCCCTACTCTTATGATCGGAGAGTCATGCAAGCAGGACAGGAGATCACATTCATCCGCATATATATAGACAGAATAGTGACAGACAGAATGAAGGAGGATGAACCAGGCGTTGTACTCGTTGTATTCATAACAAGGCTGTACTCCGAGAGTTTAGCATTGCTACAAATAAATTTGCTTTAGCTATTTGGATTTGTCTTCTCTTTTACTGTTCATCTGGTATCATCATGGTCTATCTTTTTCCACCATTCTCGGATCAGTTGTAGTTTATGCCACAATAAATACAATAAATGCGCTATTACTGCCATAGAGCATAGAAAAGGAGAAGGTATTTGTATTTGTATTTGTATTTGTATTTGTATATAATTTTGTACACGATGAAGGCTATATTGTCAACTGCTGAGTAGTTAGTTAGGCTGCTATGTCCTTGTGTATACTTACTCGGTGTATTACTTACCGACATCCTGGAGACTTACTATGCTCATCATTGAGCAGGTAAGTTGTTTCAGTGCCATAGTTCTTCTCTACCTGTACCTGATGAAGCGACTTTTGTACCTGATTTTGGTGAAGTGGCAGCAACAATGGGCATCAGGGCCAACAATACTAAAACTAGCAGCATGTGTATCCCAGGTCTATTTTTATAATTCCCAAAATTTTGGGCCAAGCAGCCATAGCGCAGAAAGCTAAGTAGTGTATGGATAGTGAATTGTTAGAGGCCTCAGGAATGGAGATCGTCATATGGGAATTGGGATGGCAAAAAATCTCAAGTGATGATGGAGGGCTTTCTTTGCTACAACACCGTCATGCCTAGTATTAATGACTCCGGGTGTTGATCAGCTCCAACATCGCCCGTGGATTTCACTCTAATGGCTCCAACATGATAATCCTACCACCATCACTTGCATTCTGGAGCCTTGAACGTTGAAACTGAGTTGTCCTATCGATGATATACCGAAGGTTTGGGGAGTTGTCCTCTCTTGCTTTTGGCTGCGCAAAAGGTCCATCAATTATCAGTTTGCGCATCCGTTATCGCTTCGTTCCGCTTGTCAGTTTCTGTATTGTACTCGCGATCACAAGCCTAGTAGCATCTCCCTCGACAGTTTTGAAGTAAGCATAGGTATTGTACATTTTTTTTATACTGCGTGTTATTTTTTCCTATCAGAGTTGCATTGATCGAACATCTACGACGACGTATAGACTCTGTATGATGTATGCGAAGTTCTGGTAAACTTGTTGCCGGTAATTTTCTCTTCTGACCATTTTGTGTAATCTTCAGTCATGCCGTGTTCTTCTAACTGCAGACATTTGAAAGGTCGACAGCTTGAAAATGGCCAGTAATTCAGGTAACATGCCAGTTAAACTGATATTGAAGGGCACGTCTAGAATGACGTTGAACCAAAGGTGAGGTCGTCAACCGCGAGCTGAGTGGTTGACATTTCAACCCGCTCTAATAGCTTTCGCTACTTTCAATGCAAGTCAGAGCTCGATCATCTGGCTCTGACGTCATTCAGAGGTCCAAACCTCATGTATGACGACTGCAAAATCACTGAGGGCAGTGGCCGGCTGAAAGCCGCCAAGTATATTGCCCTACAGAGCAGTTACAGATCTGCATTCATGATCACAATGCTCTTCTCATGGCCAACGAACCTAGACCTGCTGGTTACAAACCACTCAAAAAAGAGGAAACCCCTCACCTCACCTGAGCGTTGGCATTTGGGTGCACTGGTCCTAACCGACACCACAAGTCTTGAGAAGGCATGTTCATGTTTTTTCATTTTTTGTCCAGTAGTAAAACTCAAAAGAATAGAAATCTCACCACGTAGTTCTAAGCGATGAAGAATACGCTTTCGTTGTCCTCTGTGTTTTACCGATTTAACACCATGGGCCTCTTTTTACCTAAACTCCCCTCAAGGATGGCTTTCTATAAATAGAGGGATCAAAAGAGCGCTAGCCACGATTATAAACTGGTGTGTTCACAAAAAGGGAAGAAGACAGAAAAGTCAAGAGAGGCTCAAAGCAGATTTGAGCTCTCGGCTTTTCTGTATGTCAGGGAGGCTGCTCACTCTTGTTCCCTTTTGATCTCACCAGCTTATAATCATAGCTAGTGCTCTTTTGATTCCTTCATTTACAGAAAGCCATCTTTGAGGGGAATTTAGGTAATAAAGGCTCTAATGATGCTTTATCAGCCCAAGGATTTAGCAAATCTGTTTGGGAGTAGCTACTTTGTCTAATTGCAGCGCTAATGGACCTATTTTGTTGCGTTGAGACATGTTCAAAGTATCAGAGCAATCCTGGTGGCTGAATGACTTGGCCTACTACTTTAATGATGGGGCCCCCCTCCCCTCCCTCTGTATGATGGGGGCCCCCTCCCCTCCCTCTGTATGATGGGCCGGGTCTTTTTATGAGTATTGTTAAGCATAGTCTATTGACAGGTTCAACCAGATTGTACAGCAGCCGGCTCAGCAGACGCGGCAGGAGGCACGAATCCAGCAGCACTATGCGTCTGCTAAGAATCGACGGCTGGCCGCCCAAATGGCTAACAGGAGCAGCGTCCTGAAGGCCCTGCAGACTGTGAGTGAACGCTGCCCAGCCGTGGCACAGCATCTAGTGATGTCTATTAGGAGAGCAGCATGGGGAAAATGCCGATTGCAGTTTCCACTTGCCTAATGACCATTGGTACATTACTTGAGTGTTTGTTATGCAGCAAGTAACACGTTCATGGAAACTAATGATTCACATCTATCCGCTAGGAGTTGTGTTCCCATGTATACTATTGTGTCTAGTTTTTTTGCTGCTGCAGTGACTGACCCATCTCTATTCTAGACGCCTCCTGCCAGTGATAGAATAGGAGTGAGAGGACGAGGCAGAGGAAGGGGCGGAGTTAGGGGAGCGGTCAGGGGTGGAAGAGGCCAGTCAGTGTCAGTAAAAGGTAAGGCTACAACAATCAGTCCATTGTTGGGAAGCTCTCTCATACCACAGCGTGATAGTTACTACATAAAGCCAAGTGATACCATGCATGTGGTAATTGCATGCATGTGGTAATTGCTGGTGGTGTTGTAAATATCAGAGATCATCAACTACGTCGTTGATGATCTCTGATAAATCTGGAGGAACAGTAATTTCATGAGATCTTCTATGAATACAACGTCAAAGTTGTTCACATCTTACCACTAACTATTGACCTGGAAATAAAAATGACATCACACTTCATCAGCAATAGTTAGGGGGGTAATATGGAGGTTTCGAGACTTTGCGTATGTTGCCTGACCCTCAGTAGCTACCACGTATACACTAGTTATTGTACAGGCTGCCTTCGTACTGGGTCAAAATTGGCCGACTTGATTCACCGCCAATCAGCTAGATGTGAAAAATTAATCTTCTGCCAGTCTCTGCAAAGGAGGTATTTGAACTCAGCTTTAGAACAGTGTGCTAGGCGCTGGAAGTTATGTGATGTGTGAGTAAAGCTAGACTCACTAATTGGAGAGAAGCGTGGATAAAGTTGACATGTGAACAATGGCCCATTAAATGCCGTAGAGGTAATAGCTGTTTTCCTAAGCTAAATACAGGTGATTAAATCCTTCTGTATTGGAGAGAGCTGGCACCAGCTGGAGCTGCGCTGTTGAGACTTTCTCTCTAGCTGCTATGACATGTTTTTGTCAGTGACACTCATATCACGATCCTAATCCTCTACTTCCCGTTACCATAGCGATCTGGTAACGCTCTACCTGGCAGACGTCAAAGAATTTGATTTGTCTGATAATAATGAGTTCCTCTCTACGTAATCGTGCCTGTCGATTCGAGTGTGCCCCCTCCACTGCCGTGCCGTCTGATAGTCCTACTGAATCCACCAGTCATGAGATTAATATGGAACCTAATAGTAATCTGGATCCTGTACCAGCCTGTGGAGAATCGCTGTTCATACTTGTGGGTCAGTAGGATGGGGCTGACATTAGAGCTCTCTCCCACATCTTTCCATCTCTCTTTCCCCCTCCCTTCCTATCCCCCTCTCCTTCCTATCCCCCTCTCCTCCCTATCCCCCTCTCCTTCTCCCTACCCCCTCTCCTTCTCCCT
>ERZ1740065.3352-NODE-3352-length-10041-cov-11.032045_pt1 | contig 10041 bp, 7 predicted proteins | sample MGYA00581738_ERZ1740065 | MGnify/ENA primary metagenome ERZ1740065 (study PRJEB43018, sample SAMN04849749) | marine metagenome | isolation source: floating plastic debris | place: Pacific Ocean | collected 2008-09-01 | study: EMG produced TPA metagenomics...
AGAGCAAATCGGGAGGTCCGTCGATTTCAAAATTCTCTCGCTTTGGGCTGTCGATCTACGCAGGCAAGCTAAATTGAGGCTACCAAATCGATGCGTCGATTTAGTATCCGAAATGTCCCGGCGTAATGTTGTGCACCTACGGTGAAATTGACTATCCGAAAACGCCCCTAGTCGATCGACAAGCGGCAAACACAGGATTGGAAATGAGCAGCGATAACATATAATCTTCCGCTACATTCCTTACTACACAATCCTTATGAAACAACTGCTAGATCACAAGGCAACAACCTCGTGAGTCCAGCCGTATCTAGGAGGATACTGATCGCTATACCAATGTGCATACTGACATACTGACATACTGACACAGTGACACAGTGACACACTGACGCAGTGACGCAGTGACGCAGTGACGCAGTGACGCAGTGACGCAGTGACGCAGTGACACAGTGACATACTAACTATGGTGTGCCATCATGAGTTTCACTTAGCAGATAGCACTATGGCTATGGCAAAGAAAGAATAGTTTCAAGTCCATCAAAACAGACCAGTTTTCAGCAAACAGAAACATCCAGAATTTCCAGCGCTCAAAGGAGGGTGGCAGAAACTCGCATAATACTCAGAGTTTACTGTCTACATGTGCGTTTTAGTGTTGTGCAAACTATAGGGTTTTGCTCAAATTAGCAGTACTTTGAATAATCGTGTCAACTTTGAACATGTTATCGCGGAGTTTCTATTATAACTATTGTTGTGAGGTCACTAAGATTTCCATGCGCAGAGTGCAAGAGCTAGAATAATGAGATTTTCAGAGACTAGATTCGCTTTGTAGTCAGTAGATGGTAAGTCTGGCGTATTATAGCGAGAAGGCAACTCTCTGAAGGTAGGGGGCGTACCGGGTAGTGATGACATCACAGAGTTCATCATATCACCGACAAAGTTGGATGGTATAGAAGACATGCTGACGCTTGGACGACCTGCTCCAGATGTACTTCTCGTAGTAGGGCCCGATGAAGCGGGAGAACCGCTGGCAGACGAGGAGTTGACATTGGGTGGTGGTGACCTATTTACCACATGAATTACTTTGCCTTCAACATCTGTAAATGAGTGATAATATTCTAACATCATCTTAGAAACAAGTAACAAGCTGAAGTGAATGACAGAAACTTACTGTATTCCTTCAGCTTCTTACTGTCTACCAATACTTTACCAGTGAATATTAATCTTTGCCTTTCAACAGGTAGATCCTACAAAATGAAATGAAAAATATGCAATCACCTTCATATCTTGAACAAGTCGAGTAAGTCGCTCACGGCAGTGCATGCGGTGACAGTAATGAGAGTGCGAGCAACAAAAGTGCGCGCTGATATTCAGTGCTTTAGTGCATCATAAGCAATCAAGCCTTCTCATTACATAAGCTGCATCTCAGGTAAGACTTGAAACTTCTATTGAATGAAGAAACAGAGCAATATGATGAAGTCGGGAAATGATACTCACCAGTTTTTCGTGAATTAAACTTTTGAATTCCAGAACCGTCACCTAAAAAGAACGAGAAAAGACACTTGTTGAGAAAAATACACGAGACATCAATCGGCAAAGGACCTTTCGAAAAGTTTTCGAAGTTATAACAATGCTTTTAGTGTGCTATTAGACGCAACACCACCACTAGCAGAAGTCAGCACTATTGCACGATCAGGTAATCACCAGAAATCTAAGCATCACAATTCCATGATCAGTAATGATGATAGGACAACCACCTCATCATCTACGTTGAATGTTGTGTTCTGACCATCTAAAGTCTTCACTTTCACTTCAAACATAGCTGTTTAAGGAAAGTGGCGCCAGCTGGCTTGATGACTGTGTAATGAACTTTTTCTAAAAGCAACAGACGCAACAGTTCGCCGGATGTTGGCAGAAGTAAATCACACGCACGCGTGCGTTGATATGAATTGACCTCTTCACGGTTCGATCTGGTTTATGTACTAATACATTTGTATTGCACCGAAGACCTCATTATTCTCGCAAAGCATCGCTGGAAAAATTGCACCACACTTGCTCTAAGTTGTTTATCACGCAGTAGGCAGTTCAACCTCAACCATCAACCAAAAAAGCTTCACCATGTCTGACGATTGGAACACAGTTACAGTTCTGAGAAAAAGGCAGCCAAATGCTGCTGCAGCTAAGTCTCAACAAGTAAGATTTCTCTCTGAAATGCTGCGATATCCAGAAGGGTTATGTGAGATAAAAAGTTCATCATGTCATACTGTATTTACTTATGTAGGCAGTGAACGCTGCTATGAGAAGAGGTGCTGAAGTTGAAACATCAAAGAAATGTAAGTCAATATTATTTTGCTTGCGATCTCTGTCAGTGGGTTCTGCTCGTTTTCAGTCGCATGTATGCATCGATGCTGTATGTTGCATCGTGACCATTGTCAGATTGTTATACAGGAAATTATCTCACCAATCCGTATCAGCTACTTACTAATTACTGTAACGTCAAGCTAGCGTAGGATGATGAGTAGAGTGGGTACAAATGAACACACCATCACTAGTTGGAGAGAAGGAGGGAGGGAGGGGGAAAGAGGGAAGGAGAGAGTGAAAGCATAAGGCTTATAAAATATTAGTACTAAATTGTTCACAGAGCTGTACATTTGGGCGTAGTAGCGTTCCGTCACTTCACTGGTGAGCTTCCTGAAGTGATGTAACCTCCATATCATTGTCCAAATGATTTTAGAGCATCATGTATAAAGCTGCTTAATGGAATCATTCTATGATCTAGTCAATCCTTTTAATGTACTATTTTTCTTTTTTTTCCTTTTTATTCCATAGATCACGAACGAAACTTTAATTTTATCATGAAAAGTGATACAAATACATACATACATACATACATCAGATGGGCTGCAGCTGATGTTTGAGAACATAATTTCTTGTCTGCATATGCACACTGTTAGTTTCCTCGCTGGTCTCATAGCACTGGCTGTTACTATAAATACACAACCAGTTGCCCTGGCTTATAAAATCCAGCTGCCAGTGGACTTAAAAGTGTTTTATAAGATGTCACACTAGCTAACGATAAGCCCGGAGTTGTAGGTGGGTTGATGCTTTTGTCACTCTGGTATGTTGTTGCAGAACTGGGGCAATGGACCTGTGTTATTGGGCCTGGGTTAGTGGGGATAGGCAGTCGAACTGCAATGGAGATTTGAAATTGCTTGAAGATGGAACTATATATTGAAATAGCGGAGTGGAGTTGAAAGCGAAGCTGAGACTGGATTTCCAACATCCCTGGTCTAGGAAATAGTTTGTGAGGCACAACAGCTTTCAGTGGTATCAGTTTTAGTGGACCAGTTGGTTTGGGATCTGACAGATGAACTGAATTATTTACGGGATGTAAGGATGATTTTTTTGCTGATGGTGCTATCTCCAACAAGAGCTGTGAAAATGAGATTGACAAAATTTTGCTCTGCCTTCTTTTCTCCAGCTGAATTAATATTTTTGGTTGTACATTCAGTCATCTATTTTGGAAGCCATATTGATCCTCCAATGCTGTTTTTATTCATTTTCTAATAGTTATAATAGGTCGAGAATTTGATGAGCTATGTGGACATGCTAGTTGCTAGTTACTAGTTGCTAGTTGATTTTAGATTCCTCTATGTGTCTATACACTCAGCCGAGAACTTGCCATCATCATATTGCGTTCAATCTTTTTTAAAAACTGTTTTCTCTTTTAATTTTTGGCAGTACTACAAAATATCATAATTGATACAGCGTACATCTCAAAGGTAACACAAACTGCATAGGGATTAGCTAACGCCACTCTGCCACACTCACAACATCCTGTACCTCAACGTATCAAAACCAAAGCTGTGCAGCTCATCGCCAGCGATACTGACATTGGAAATACTCCCGTCTGGGCAATATGGAGCAGCTAAATCGCGTACCAACCTCAGACTTAACTCCTTCCCTTCCATAGCCATCACTCGCCTCAACAGTATATAATATAACTCTTAGTCCCTCTCAGAGGCTAAGCCGCACTGCACTCGTCTCCCTCCTGATTATTTCCTCTATTCATTTATATTTTACATGCTGTCAGCAGTCAAATGTTTTTGTTTGCCAGCAATGACACGATAAAGGTAAATACGTACATACATATATATACTCATTGCCAATCGACTCATGCTTTGCAGATATCAAAGTCGAACCTGTATGAAATCTAGCTTCATTGATGGCGCAACCGCAATAACAGATTCCAAAGATGATTTTTGGTCTCTGAGTCGGATATTGGCTGCAGCTCTGATATCAGTTTGAGTTTTTATTTTATTTGTATTTATTGTTTATTTTGTTTGTTTGTTTGTTTTAGACGGAGCTGGAAGCAACATCCAGCATGGTACTACAAAAAATACAGCCAAGCTGGACCGCGAGACCGAGGAACTTCACCATGATAGGGTGTCCCTCAGTGTAGCCCGAGCCATCCAGCAGGGACGGCAGGCTAAGGGCATCACACAGAAAGACTTGGCAACGGTACGATATAGCTGTAATCTGATCGAGTGCTGATCGTGACTGAGAGTAGCGAGTTGTCAGTCATGTTTGTGAGACATGAGGCGGGCTGTGATTCCATAGACCTAATTTCATACAGCATCCACAATTGGGCTTTAAAAACTTTGACAGTCTCACAATGCTCATCATGTCGCGTTTCAGAAAATCTCGGAGAAGCCTCAAATCGTCAATGAATATGAGTCTGGAAAGGCGATACCAAACAACGCAATTCTTGGCAAGCTGGAGCGTGCTCTTGGTAATAACATCTCCCCCTCTCCCCCTCCATCCATGTCTCTGCCTTATGTTCCTCTCTTTCTATCCTGTTATCTCCCCATTTACTTCTGCTTCTTATGACAAATTTTATCTACTTATAAGAGATTATAGACGGATGTTCTACCATCCACAAACATGTTAATACTCTGTCCCTTCAGTCTGTGTTTCATAGGGTCTGTCTAGTTATATACCCTGTGCTGCTGTAGGAATCAAACTGAGAGGCAAGGATATCGGTCAGCCGCTAGAACCACGCGGAAAAGGAGGAAAGAAATGAACAATCTGGAGACATCTCACACACTTCCACATGCATGCAATATGGCAATTTTAAGTTTCTGTACGGCTAAGAAAAGTTAATAAAACATCATCTTATTTGTCACTGCTATCCGTTTTCTTGTTCGTTCACTTATACTGTTGCTGCTTGTATTCACAAACTTGCAACGTTGTCATGACTCCCATCACTCTTTCATACATAGAACAGTGCCTGATGAAACGAGTAGATTCTTGATCTGCATGAGTGGAATTCAGCACACTTGATGTCATGGCTATGGGTGGAGGAAGTCCGGACGATATAAATTATATGAAGTCTTCCGCTCTGCTAACTGCACGGCTCACGTAGGAGTTTCTTTCTCTTGACATAAGTACGCTATCTCTACATTGTGTGTTCTCGAAGTAACAGGTGAATTTCGAAGGAATGTTTTTCGAAAGCTATGACAAACTTTCAGTGAAATTAAAATTCGGACTGATATTACCAGTTTTCATTTTTAAATAAACATTTGCGTTTTATATACTTCGAAATTCTCAATAACCGCAGAAATTGCTGTCATCGCCGGATATAGTTAACTCGCCATGAATACGGCCGCGTCGAAGAATTTGTAAATAACTGTGCTGCATTTTTCTGTGCTCGTGTTACTAAATCCATGTCTTTCTGATGACTACGTCGGCTAGCTGGATCCACATACCTCGTAGGCGTGTTATTTCATAGCTAAGTTAGTAAGGTTTTTTCCAACAGGCGACAGTGAAGTTCTTCGCTGCAATGTCTAGTCCAGAAGCTCAAGAGTTCCAGTCGTCGCTGTGCGATTTGACCGTGAACAGCAAGCCACTCATCAGTATGCTTACCATGTTGGCAGAAGAAAACCAGCAGCATGCCAAACAGATAGTCGAAGTTATTGAACGCCACATTCATCAGGTTACACATACGCTGAATTTTGCAGAGTATCCGTGTCTGTGTTCCATCATTGTATAATTGAACAAATAGATAAAAAAGTGCTCTACATTTTTTCATTGTGCCTGAGCCATATGTATATGCTCATTTGCCCCAACTGATTCTGTCTTCAACTTTTAGCGATTTCCATGTTTGCCTTTTGATGTCATGTAATGTTCATCTTACATCCGTCTTGAGCTGCTGTCTGCCTAGAGACTGGCACCATCCACTTCATCTGTTGCCCTTCCTTCAAATCAAAAGCAGAGTCAAGAAGTTCTCATCTCATACTTTCTGTCCACTTTCCTATCTCGATCTTTCTGACAACTCATCTTCTCTGGAGAAGTTAACGCATATTTGCTGTTAGGCAACATCTATATGCACTTTGGCTCTACTGATTGCTCTCTATATCTGTTCCTTCATCTAAAGATAATTCGTTGTCTGAGGTGATCACATGCTGCTGGCTGTGGTTTGCCGGTTTCACAGAGAACTGGATGTTTGTGTCTTGCTGGCTGTACACCTGGTGTGAGGTGGAATCGGTTCGCCCAGAGAGCCAGATGACTTACACTACCAGGTCATCCCTAGCTCTCCCTGCGCACAATGAGGCAGAAAAGCATGGATGACACAAGACCAGGATTATGCTGCAATCCGCTGCTGTTTTATGCAATAAAAAACCTGTTAAACTCATTCTGCGTTTACATCTACGCTATACCCATATGTTGAGTCGTTTACTGTGTCTTTTATCTAGGCAAAGGCCACAGAGAAACTCCCGTCGTTATATCTCATTGACTCGATATTAAAGAATCTGAAAGAGACTAGTTACGCCGGTTTTTTTCAACAGAATATAGTAAATATATTCTGCCATGTTTTTGAACAGGTGAATATATGCTTACATTTACTAGAAATCAGTTTTCAGTTCAGATGTACTTACTTCAGTCAAACAAAATTATATTAAAGCATAGACATTAGAGCTCTAAGATTTATGGCTATCTTGTTTGCTTTGGAAGGTGGAAGAACGAACGAGGCAATCCATGTTCAAACTGAGACAGACTTGGTCCGACCTGCTTCCAGCTCGGAAGCTCTATGCCCTGGATGTCAGGGTCAATCAGAAGGACCCTGCCTGGCCTGTCACGCCATTAGCCGCTGACACTCCTGCGGAGCCTAAATCTCCCAGCTCAATTCATGTAAACCCCAAGTTCCTGCAGAAGACTGGCTCAAGATCAAAGCCGGTGAGGACTGGACAGCCGCCTGCCATGATTGTTGTTGAGATAACAGCCCAAGACTTAGCTGAGCCAGCTGTTAACACCCTCTTCTCTTGTCCTTCATTGTGGGGTTTGATGCTGGAATACCCCTATAGAGTAATAGGGGAGATAACTCTACTGAGTACCCCTTCCGCTCCACATGCCTGTTGTAATTGCAACTCAATCTTCTGACAAGCCTGTAACAGTCTTATGTCCGGAAGAAATGTTTACCAAATCTAGTTGTGGCTTGGAGTTGTTCTCTCTCTGGATTTAGTGTCTCATTTGTTGGTGCTAGGCAGCGGCTGACGTTGATATACAGACTCAAGTTGCTGAGAAGAAGAGAGAATTAGAGCAGCTGCAGCAGCAGGTGGAGCTAGCAAGGCTGGCCAAGGTTAAAGCCGAGCTCGAGGCCCAGAAGCGTCTCCTGGACGAGTACACAGCTAAGGCTACGATGCAGACACCCTTACCAGTTTGTAGCCTTAGCATCTCAGAACTGAGTGCATTGTTTATGAGTGGACACAATCATCTGCTATGTATTGTAGCCATCCCAAGTGGCTGGGGCCAATGATCCCCGTCTTGCCCCTGTTGTTGGCGCTCCTGTAGATCCAAGGCTAGGTGCCCCACCGCCGTCTCAGGCTTCGTCAATGTCCGCTGTCAGTACTAGTGTGACAGTCGACCGCTCGGTGGTACCAGAGGCAGGCTCATTTGGCGCCCTTCTTGATCAAGCCGGTATCAACATTGGCTCGATTGTCTGACCCCAGCCTGTCCTTGATTGTTGCTGCACCATCGCTGTCTCGTTTCTAGCTGCCGACGCAGCGCTGAAGTTGGACGATGGCAGTTATATGAACGACAGCAGGCCAGGGCACAGACGAGGCTTCAACCGTGAGGAGAGCCGCGGTCGAGGATTCCGCGGGCAAGACAGAGGCAGGGGTACCCGGTCAGTGTCCACTCACTTATGTTACTGTGTCACATGTCTAGATCGTATATAACCACTGCAAGTGTTGTTGTCAGGCCATTTAATGGAAGAGGCGGCCGAGGCCGTGATATGGCACGTACCGGTCCCGTGAGGGGATACTCACGAGAATCAAGAATGCCAGATAGGCCGAGGCAAAGAGATCGTCCATTACCATATGACAGGCCTGGCCTCGAACCCGAGAAACCTAGCAAAGACAATCAATCCAGGTAACCATGTGGCCATGTGGACGCTAGTTCCCCTCCCCCCCCCCCACCCCCTTTGTGTCTTCATCGTCATTGCTACAGACACACGCACACGCCGTGTCTTCTCATCCTCAGCCATTGTGTGTGCATGCTTAGGAAGCGACGCGATCGGAGTAGGAGCAGCAGTCGATCTCACAGCTCCTCCGGCACTCGGTCAAGGAGTCGTTCTCCCCAGCGATTGAAGAAAAGATCCAGCAAGTCTCCAGTTGGCAGCCACAAATCCACGTCCAAACGGTCAGTTTACTCGACGGTAATAGTGGTTTTGTGTGTCTCTGTGAGCTGCGTCAAGTCACACGGGTGGAGTTGAAACAGCCTGTTTGTGTCTGAGTGAGCAAGAGGAGGCAACTCCACAATATCTTAATTTCTCGTGTGTCAGACAATGATGCATGTAGACGTTGTTTCCCGTGGCTGAAAGCAGGGATAGTGACACTGTTGGATGAATCACATATGGGACCTATTGATGCTTGTTCTGATTTTAGTTATAATGCATTCTCTCGCAGCTCTCAGTTTGGATGATGTCTTTACAGCCTTGTCAAAGAGCATGACTTGAAAACATCCTAGCAATCTATGTTCTAATTTATTGCACATGTGACGCATCAGAAATGCCCAGTGTGATTGGATTTGAATTTGTACAGAGGCTGAGAGAAAGCTCGATAAATAACTGTGCTGTAAACAATAAGAAGTTGTAAGAAGTGACCTCCCTACAGGCTGTGGATGAGCCTCAGTTATAGGAGAGTTGAGTGATTTACTTTTAAAATTAGGACACAACCCTCCAGCGCAAGTCAGGCCAGTAAGAAACCAGAGGCAGCGGGCAAGAAATCAGAGAACTCTGCTAAGGATGCAGAGGGCGCCAGTAAGAAACCGGACAGCGTGGCGAAGAAACCCGACGCGGAAACGAAAGCAGATGGGGCTGAAAAGAAAGACGTCTCCTCAGTCGGAGGGAAAGGCGAGGAGGCTCAAGGTGTGTCTCTTGCTATCCTTCATTCAATTTTCATTAAATCACTCTTCTATCATTTCATTCATCTTTCATTCCTCCATTCATAATTTCAACATATGCATTCCCATCTTCAGTTGTTCTCTTCCGTACTGTTTTCAACTAGTTTCTCTCTCTCTCTCTCTCTCTCTCTCTCTCTCTCTCTCGTCCTGTATATCAGCAGTTCTCTGCCCCTACTCGTATGTGACATCATCTGCTGCTTGTCAACTGTAGGGAGTAAAGAAACGAAGGAATCTGTCGCCGCCGATAAGACTGTATTTGGTGGGAAATTGTCTCCACCAGCAACCATAGGTTAGACTCGTTGATCTCCACCGCGTTGATCTCCACCGCATTGATCTCCACTGCATTGATCTCCACCGCATTGATATCCACAGTGTACACTGTAGACTGAAAAATAATTGCGATAAAAAAGCAAACGCTTCAATTGCAATTTACTATAATCGCAAAAAATGCTTTCGCAATATTTTCATGGGAACGATTTGAACTCGATATTAGATCACCAGCAATTGCCAGTTTTATAATGGTTATTAGATGGTTAGTGAGAGGTGGGAGTGGTTAGTGAGAGGTGGGAGTGGTTAGTGAGTGGT
>ERZ1740065.3353-NODE-3353-length-10039-cov-10.484876_pt1 | contig 10039 bp, 6 predicted proteins | sample MGYA00581738_ERZ1740065 | MGnify/ENA primary metagenome ERZ1740065 (study PRJEB43018, sample SAMN04849749) | marine metagenome | isolation source: floating plastic debris | place: Pacific Ocean | collected 2008-09-01 | study: EMG produced TPA metagenomics...
CCCCCCCCCCCTCCCTCTCCCCCCCCCCCCCCCCCTCTCCGCCCCCCCCTCCCTCTCTCCCACTCTCTCTCCCCCCCTCTCTCTCTCTCCCTCCCTCCCTCCCCCCCTCTCTCTCTCCCTATATCTCTCTCCCCCTATATATATATATATATATATATATCTCCCTCTCCTCCCATGATGTAATTGATCTTTAAATCCCCCATAGTTTATTCCAGAACTTATTTTTAACTGCTAACTTATGAGAGTGAAGATTGCTGCGATTTTTTGCGTCCTTTATCAACAGACTGCATGTTGTCGTGTTATCTTTTGCTTCAAACCACAAGTACTGGGCATTTCAATGTCTTCAAAGTTTATTCTTTCTAAGAAAGATACCAATAAGATGAACAATTACTAAGAAAATAAATACGGTATAAAGATGGCGCTATTATAATTGTACATACTGACAGTCTAAGACTAGTCCCCTCACTGCGTCTGAATATGTGTGTTATGAGATGAATCATTATTACGGAATGAAGTTGTCTCTGTGGTGTGCTCTCCCTCGCCGTGGTGGTAGTGTTGTACCGTTTTAGTGGTAGTGTTGTATCGCTGTAGTGGTAGTGTTGTACCGTAGTGGTAGCATTGAATCCTCTATTGCTTGTTCTCCTCGCCGACGATGTGCCCCATCAGGATCATGCGGCTGATCCCTCCGTCAGGTAGTATGGTCAGTCGGACGTGGTTCACTTTGCCAACGGCTCCAATATTCTCCTTTTCGAATAAATGCTGAAAGTGGCCGTGTAGCTCAAACCGTCCCAGGATTTGTTTCCACTTTGCAGTGCGAAGTTGCTCCTCCGAAGCCAGTTCGTCTTCGGAGATGCCTTCTATAATCCCAAGAGTACGATAATTAATGGCAATGCCATCGAAGACATTATAAGCCTAATGCGTGTGTTTAGGACACTGCTGTGGAATCCCAAGTCAGCACAGGTATACTGGTAAGTACCTATAGGACAAAAATCTAGGCTACTACATGTTGATACCGCAGAAAATTCTCAGCTTCTCCGCTGTATAGCTCATTGATAGAACAGGCTAGTCCAAGGCTGGTCCCAGGCTAGTCCCAGGCTAGTCCCAAGCTAGTCCCAGGCTGGTTTGGGTGTGATTTGCAAAGAAGCAACTGCCTAGCAGTAGTATATATAATAGTTGTGAGTAAAACCGAACCCATCAATCATGTAGTTTGCCAGCCGCAATAAATCCACTCTCCCACTCAGCGTTACAGAATCACCGAACCATGTCTCCAATATCAGCCATACACAGAGACCTAAGACGTCTCCAACACAAATACTCGCTAGCAGCTCATATTTCTCAAGAATCGAGTAACTCTCAAGTTGTTTGTGTGTCATTGGCTGACAAAGCATGAGCACAGTCCAGTTGTCTACGTGCATCTATGGACTGTTGCTGAAGTTAGTAGCTTCGTTAGCTTGCTTACCCAAGTGCGCTCCTGAAACAGAGAAAAACAGCAATATTATTTATCATCTTATGAAAAGTTGCAGGTTCTGCACTTGCGTGGGTGGCTTGTAAGGTGTAACCTACCTTCAAGCGTGAAAGAGTGCGGGAAGTTTCCTTTGAAGTGATTCGTATCAATCTCCACATTCTCGATGATACCGAGGTGGCCCAGTCGGTAGATGGCCCATTCACCTCCGAAGCTCTGCAGCAAGCTGCTTGTCAGGATAGCCGGACGATCCAATCTTCGTGCAGTCTCCCAACCTGCCAAACCGAAAGTGGCCTTTGTTTGTACATTGTCAATCATGTTTCAGTTTTCTGGGAATGCCGTCCAAAGGTTTCCCTCGAAGTTTTTGGCACTTTGCCCATGCGTGTGTGCGGTCATAGATAATGCGTACCTTCATCCATCTTCCTCGCCCTGCCAGGCGCAATTACGTTCCTTGCGTGACCATAGTGAGCATCACTGTAGTCTACGCAGACGCCGCCATTGACCATGGCTACCAGATCTATTTTCTGTTCCGGTGTGACCTTTGCCCAGTCTCTTTTCACCTCTCCATAAACTCTCAAGCGTGCCACTCCACCATCTAGAACCAGTATACATACTGTAAACATGGCCTTGTCGAAATGTCGGTATCATTCATGGCTGGAGTCTAGAAAATACTTGAGTCATACTCTAGACCATTCAACACCCCTCCCCTCCTCCCCATTGGCAGCTTTGATCTGGACTTGGAATACAGCTAACCTCATTGCATCCCTTCCAAACGTTCCAATTTCACCCTCTCTTGGCTGTCTTCCTACTAATTTCTGTTCCCCCCTTCCCCTCCTTGTCACTCGCACTCTCCCTTACTTCGTCTCTCACTCTTCCGATCACCCTCTCTGACTTTTTCCTCCCTTCTCTCTCATCCTAGATTCTGTCATTTCACAAAATGCATTTAATGACTCGGATCAGATTTGAACAAGCAGACAGATACTAGTAAGACTATTGCTGGTTGATTGCGTTGTGATTGCTTTGAGGACAACATGCGAGGTCACTATCTGAGTCTGCTTAACAAGGAGAGTCAACATTGGTGCCAAGCCGAGCGCTGATAACCAGAGATCTCACACATGTTTCGAGGCACTTCAGCTGCAGTTTTTCAACTGGCGTATGCTGCCAAATATTTTAGCGGTGATTTCCTCGCACGTGTGATTCGTGAACTAATTCAGCACCCATGCTTACTAGACGATTGCTGCGAGATATGACTTACAGTGCAGCAATACAAAGACTGGCATCTTGACGTCATGGATCAACTTGATCTGTTCAGTTCCCTCAACCATCTGATCATGCGACCTCAGCACTTGCATACTCGGAAAATTTGATTTTGACTGGCTATCAATGCAAACGTTACCCTTTAATTGATCTGACCTCATTCCTGCTATTAAACCTATTGATAGTTTTGAGGCTTCAGCAAAGGTTCAATGAATGCCTATTGGCGATCAGATTGCTTAAAATTTGCTGAATTTATATATAGAGGCGTTGCTCGGATCTGTCCTGTCGTATCGCAAGCAGTGAAACGATTGGCCAACAAGTGACAATCCCCCCAGCCAGCTAGAACCAGATTTCACTAGACCTACCCTGATGCAATTACACCGCAAAAATCTCTCCTGTCCTGACTTGATCTGTTCCCAAAGCCCAGATCATTGTTTTCTTGTTACTGTGCCAAAAATGTTGGAGACATAGTTGGCCACCTCAATGCCAAGCTCTCAGGGATGAGGACATACGCCCTCATATCCCAGCTTAGCCTAGAGCGTTTGAGGACCCAAGCAAGCTAACTCACGATAGAGTGTTGATAACTGGTAACGCTCCCTACCTATCATGCATTCTGAGCATGGCCTCTACCGTGACCTTTGTCACCTCAGGACCGCCAGCCCAACTCATTTTTTATCTCAAAATTCCGTTGTTTGACAGATGATCAGCAAAGTCGTTCGTGAAGGAATATTTTGGTTCTGACAAAGCGGCTGTGTGATAAGAAAATGAATGATTATGTACCAGGCTCTTTAACTGGCACGCTCATGTTATTCACCCACAGCTTTAACAAGTGTGAACACAGCTTTTACCTTCCATTGTTACCCTCTAACCTAGACCTACCTGGAAATATGTTTAGACGGATGTGTGTGATTCGTTTCTTTGAGTTGACAGGGAAGAAGTTACGGTGTGTGTCCTTATCTCCAGGCTGTAGGTCAGACGTGGTTACCAGCTCCTCCCATTGCTGAAAGTCAGCCAAAAATCGTTGTCCGCCAATGGTACAAAAATATCTGACAAAAAATTTTTTTCTGCTCGTGTAATGCTGTGCATTTCTTCGCATCACCAGTTGAATTCAGTGTTTTGGAAGCTTGTGCCGGTATGACACACAAGATCTCAATCTAACTTTACCTCTGAGTTGAGTTTTTCAGCCTCCTGCAGTTCTTCTTGTGGCGCAGCAGTACCGATTCTATCTGCAGTCCTAGGCTTGGGGTTTTCTGATAGTTCTACTCCTTGGATAGAACACCGCGGTGGGTAGTTCCCCGTGAAATGCAACGTGCTGAGTTCAATGCCATGAATTCTGCCGGCGCAGCCTGTAAAGTTGACAGTGTGACAGAGTGGTATATGTGACAGGGTGACAGTGTGACGGTGTGGTATATGTGACAGGGTGACAGTGTGACGGTGTGGTATATGTGACAGGGTGACAGTGCGATGTATACAAACGATAACAAGCTGTAACTAGCTACAAACTAACCGAGTTGGATGATGCACCAGTCGTGGCCGGGAGATCGTCTTCTCCTGGTTTCCCAACCATCCATCAATTTTCCGTACTCTGTGAAAACATCAGGCTTGAAAACTCCATCGCCTGCCTGCAATGGAGGTTTGAGTTCAACAGAGATAGCTGTTGTTTTCGCTGTTTTGATTGTGACCAGTGATTAGTTCTACCTTCAGCATGTTCTCAGCAGTCGCAAACCAGTCATCCGTGGCAAAAATTATCTTGCCTCCGACCTTAAAGAATTAGACAATAGTGTGGTGTAAAATTTGTCGTAAATTTCACTCTCTATGAGATGTAATGTGTGATAGCTAACGGCGCATCTGATTCCCCAGGATATAGTATATACGAGGGAGTATATGAGGGATTATACGAGGGATTATATGAGAGATTATACGAGGGAGTATATGAGGGAGTATATGATGGAGTATACGAGGGAGTATATGAGGGAGTATATGATGGAGTATACGAGGGAGTATATGAGGGATTATACGAGGGAGTATATGAGGGGAGTCACGGTATTTAGAGCTCACCATCTCGGAAGCCAGGTCTGAATAGTTGGTAAATGACGGTAGTCCTGCGTGATCGCTGATCTCATGCTTCTGATAGATACTCTTCTTTACCTGCGTGGAATATGTGCAACTCAAAGTACGATTCCCTTACGCTTCAATACAGAGAGTGTAGCTACAAATCGTACCATGTCTTGAAGAGTCGACAGCTGTCTCAGCAGAGGGTGAGGTCGCGAACCCTGCATCGCAGCCCTGTTGGCTTTCCCAGGTTTTGTGTTGTTATTGTTGTTGGTATTCGTCTTCATGATGTTTTCACCAACCAACGTTTCGTCGCGGATAGTTTCCATTCTGCTTCGCTGAAAGTTCCTTCTCCAACCGTATTCTGTGATAGATTGAATAGATAGTTGAGGTCCGCTTTGTCTTTTATACTGGATTGAAGGTTCACCACAGGACCGCTGTTAGGCGGCGTATCTGTGATTGAGTGATTATCCGCTTAGCCCGTGATCGCCGCTTTCTCTGTGTCAAGAGTTCAAGTTGTACCTTAATCGTACTGGCTGGTGATTGGAGCTCCTCTAGCCGACTGCCATCCATGATTACCTCCCTAAACAGTGCAAAAGCTTGCAGAACTGAAGCTATACTTAGAGATCAGGGGGAACCCTTTAAAGACCCTACACTGAGTGGCTGTAACCAACTGCATGGAATGTAATATAGTGCCTGTGATACAATCCAAACCCAAGATTTAAATAACTGTGTCGCACGAGCTCTGCGGGTCAGATCAGAAGTAGCCATGCGATCGTTCCACAGCGTGTCAAAATTACTTCAACTTACGTAATCAAGTAGTGTAGATTTATAACTCAACCAATCACAGCTGAGACAATAACGCCCAATCAGATGTCAATCAAATTAGTCTGAAAAGAAACTCACTTGACATGTCACGCAACAGGCGGGTGCCGGCAAATGCAAAGGTAGCCATCTTGCCCCCATGCAGGTCAGCTGAAATCCTCAGTAAGGCAGAACCAGCAGAGACACGAGATTACTGCATTGCTGAAATCCTACTGCTGACATTTCTTTCTCTCTAGAAGTCAATTTTGTCATTGGAACTGCGCCAGGCAGCCAGGCTCCGGTAAATGTGTCAAGGTAATTGTGAGAAAGCTTTCATGCCACATGTTAATCCAGATGAACGAAATAATGGGAAAATCATGAGAACATGACAGGACCAGCAAGTGACAGGTAGAATCCTTTGGTTCCATATCGCGTACACGCACCCGTTCTGTGTGTATGTTGGTCACTCTAATGAGGAGGTTTAGGATATGGAGAGACCATCATTGATACAATCAGGAAAAGATGGTGGGTTTTTGTTGGATAAGAGCTGAGAAACAATGAAGAGATGGAAAGGATGACCCAGGCAAAACGGACAGGAAGGAATTCAGGAAGAAGACGAAGGTTGATTATGCGGAAATGGAGGATGAAGTAATTAGGTGTCAGAGATGAAAATCAGCAAGATTGTAAGAGACAGGAGGGGATAGATCAAGAAGGCCTCGTCATGATTCACCTACAGTTTTTGATGCTCAGACGTTAGAGGAAGAGAACCATCTTTTAGCTATGTTTGAAAATAGTTGAAGGTGCAATTACATCCTCGTCTGGCATGGTGGATAGCTTATGACCTATGGCACCTGCTCTATGGGTGTCACTTGTAATTTTAGGCTCCTTGTCTCTCCACCGGAATAGTGTTCATCCTCTATCCAAACATAAACATTCATTTACTTCCTATGAAGTGTTATTGATGATTTATTGACGATATATTGACAATTTATGGGCTCTCGTGCGGAAGGTGGCCACACGGTACAAAACGTCAGTTCATAATTTATATAGTTCGAGGGCAATTGATTAGGATGTGCTATTCTGTTTGCTCCCACTTGTTCACCACATTATTACTTACCATTGCAGCACCGACTACCGCTTGCTATGCCCCACTATCTCGCTACGATAGTTGGGTGTGAGATTGGTGAGGCCAGAGTAAAAACCATTGACTACAGCCATCATACTGGATGTGTCAACTTTCCTGGTTGAGAAATATGATATTTTTCAGCTATTTGAATGCTGAGTATGTCAGTGCTGGGGCCTATATCTGAATTTCGCTCAACTAACTTTTTACAGGCCAAAATGAAAGCAGTGGCATCTGATCATGGAAGGAGAAACATCAATCCTGATGGCTGGTCTTCTAGTTTTCTTCATCCTAAGGTTCAACGTTTGCCTCCCTTTATCATCCAGTTCTCGTAATTAAAGTCAAAACCGAAACTATTTCCTTGGCATCCCTCGCCTGATGTGAGATCAGTCAATAATATGATCACCTGAGCGCAGGTTTCTAGATGATTCTAATTGAGATTCTTCTACTGAATCGCCTCTGTAACGCCTCTTATCTGCTTTGTGTTCCCCATTGAATCCTCCTTTAGTGTAATCGTGATTGTAGATGTCTGCACAACGTCATTGTTTGCGTACCCAGACTATTCTGTGGCAATCAATCTTCCTCATTGTTTGTGTTTCGTCTATTAGATTTTCACACATTAGATGAAGTTTCAGCCTCACCTGATGGACTTCAGGTGTGATGTTCGCGCGTTTGTGATGAAAACACAGGCCCATGTAGATGTCGTAAACAGCATCCTTACATCATTACCTGTCAACCTGCCAGGCTAAAAATTTGGTTTCTCATGACTAGCTCACAACCCCTATCCCTACAGCTATACCGTTCTGCTATATCTGACCTCGGCTCAGTGAGGTCTAATAATAAGGCACGCGAGAATGTCCTGGAAGGCTATTGGCCCTATATATTCCCATCTAAAATGCTGGAGAGTTCCAGGAGTACGGGAGGTATGCTCACAACATACATGACCTGCCGATTTTCGTGCACACTCCCGCGCCTATCCGCTCTCCCTCCTGCACCTATCCGCACTCACTCCAGCACACTCCCGCACGTGATAATGCACGGATATTGACAGGAGAATGACAAAAGCCCTAAATTGCCGAGCAGTGACGCGTGTATCCATCTATCACAGACTTCAGCATTTGGATGTCTATGTCAATGTCAGGGGAACAGATTTAAAGCTGCAGGGGTTTCCTCACTTTTCCCCCAAAATGCAACTTTGGTTTTCTTCATGGAGCTGTTCTTACTTGGAGCTGAACATGCAGCTTGGTCGTGAAGAAATGATGTCATTCTGTTTGATTTATATGAAAAAATATACTCAGCTTACATAAGCAAAAATCCTGTCATTAATCTCCTAGACGCGCACCATTTTGACTTGCACAGCATAGGTGACAACTTTTAGAGCGTGAAATAATAGAGATTCAGTTTTTCTGAACTTTGAGAAGCTATTATTTCAATAACCCAACCCCCTACGGCTAACATCCTCGTAGCTCAACCCAGCAAGATCTAACCAATAAATTACAGCAAACCGATAATTGAAATTTCAGCTCTGAGTTTTGATGGCTAGAATGCTGGAGGCTCCAGGGAACTATGAGAAAGTTGTCATGTATATCCAACCTAACTAGTGTAATGAGTAGCTACTTACTTGTACGTATGTAACCTTATATTCCTCGTCTACTGTAGAATGGTACAGATGGTAATTCCTCGTCTACTGTAGAATGACACAGATGATGTATTGCTGTAGTCTTTCTGAGATGCTATGGTCTCTGCGTGATCAGCTGATGGTTTGGTACTGGTGTACCAGTTCGCTTATCTGACAACAGATCACACCAATTATAGCGGCATGTGTCTGAGGAAGCCTTACAAATATCCCGTCTGCTTTGAAATTGTTGTATTAAAGTAACCGAGCTGTCCGCTTGGCACCGCTGCACATTTAGTATAAAAGGAAATGCTAACGAAGTAAAACCTGATGTCAGACGCGTTGTCCTTATGAATTATGCCATCACTGAAGCAAGGAAAATTTTTATTTAGATCTCAGACTCAGACTGCCAACTGCTGCCGTTACCAGATAGAAGTCATACGCAGATGATACTTGGTACAAGCCACCTGACGCTGAAATTATTATTTTGTTTCTTCTAAATGCGGCTGTACGTTTTAGCTTTCGTCATTCTCCCATAGATATTCATGCATGTAGCACATGCGGGCACATGCGGGAGTGTGTGCGGAAATCGACTGGAGAATGACAAAACCAATTATTCTTACAGGAACTGCATTCCTTCTCATTGCCTCTCGATCTGAGCACTGTCGCTGCAGCCCAGCTCTCCAATAGAAAAAGTTTCAGCAGTGCTTTTTCGCTTGCTGAACTTTGATCTATTTCAACTAACATCATAATAGTCATTTACCCTTGCTGTTTTCTTGTATCTGCTTTGTCCTTTCAGAGACCAGACACCACTACAAGGATTAACTGGTTGTGCGTAGCTATGAAAATTAAAGTGAAGTTGCCTATCACACGGTTACACCAGAAAAACTGTGCTATTGTTGCAACACCTTGCAGGATGAGTTATTATGTTGGTATGGCATGCCATGATCAGCTGCCAAGGTAAACTGCCTGCCAGTTGACATTGCCCTGAGAGTCAAAATTGGATGTATTTACAATGGGTGAAATTCCACGTCTGAAGATGTGGCAGTTTGGTTCTGTCAGCAAAAGACTGAGTTCCTTCAATCTCCACTTATACTATCTTTTCAGGAACTCAAGGCGTCTTTCAGGCGTCTTTCAGGCATCTGTCAGGCGTCTGTCAGGCGTCTGTCAGGCGTCTGCATGTTTGCACCCTGTCTTTCAGCTTTGCACTCAGCACCCAAGACCTTATTCACTCATGTGAACAGAGCAGCCAGTCAGTAACTCATCTTAGCAGCTGATTAATGATAGCATCTTGCGGCCAACATCCAATCATTTCCAACGGTTACATCCTCCCTCTGCTCCTCTCATTCCAACTGCATGAAAGGAACTGAATGAGTTTGTCTTAAGTCACCTATCAATCAATGGCAGTCAAGTCAGATTTAGAAGCCACAGACACACACTAGCTGCTGTTATGTCTGCAATCAAACTAATACTTACTGAAATGGGTGTATAATCACATAGGGTTAGGCACATGATTGCCTAAACTTCAGCACTCGACTATATCATATACAAGCGAGACTTCCATCAAGATACTTTCCTTCATAAACTTCTGCTCCCTCTGGTATAGCTCTGGCTCCCCTTCTTGCCCTCACCTTGCCTTTCTATCCTTCCTCCTTGTGCTCACCCTACTCTCCCTACTCTCCCTACTCTCCCTACTCTCCCTACTCTCCCTACTCTCCCTACTCTC
>ERZ1740065.3355-NODE-3355-length-10037-cov-11.444700_pt1 | contig 10037 bp, 11 predicted proteins | sample MGYA00581738_ERZ1740065 | MGnify/ENA primary metagenome ERZ1740065 (study PRJEB43018, sample SAMN04849749) | marine metagenome | isolation source: floating plastic debris | place: Pacific Ocean | collected 2008-09-01 | study: EMG produced TPA metagenomics...
GTGAATGTTACGTGTGAATGTTACGTGTGAATGTTACGTGTGAATGTTACGTGTGAATGTTACGTGTGAATGTTACGTGTGAATGTTACGTGTGAATGTTACGTGTGTCACTGCACTTCGAGTATAGATATGTACGAGTGAAATATACCGGTAGGTTTACATTGGATTGTTGCTCTCTCTGATTCAGCACTGGATGGAGAGGAGCGTTGTAACCTTTTAACCCTTGGATGGCTGAATCAGTTATGAATAAGTTCTACAAGCCTATGTGGGCGTATTGATATGAACTCAAACGATTTAGGTGCTGGAGAGTACGATGTCATAGCCATACTCTTTGGATCAAAGGAATTAACACGATTCATATCGTGTCAAAACTACTTGAAATACTGTGATCTCATATGCTTTTGCACACGTCGACTTTTAAACTGCATGTTTCAGCAGTCGTTTAGTTTTCACCTTCGCGTTGGCAGTTCTCTAGTTGTTTCGCAATTTTCATCCATTGTATCGTAGAGCGAACAGACATCATCGCAGAAGCAGCTGTCAGCTATCGGAATCTACCTGGAGGCAGCGCAGAAACAGCTTACTTCCCTCATCGACGACTCGGCAGCATCGTGACACCGTGACACTGTCACAGGTATATAAAGTCAACACTGATCTATGCTATGTGAGAGAACCTGTTACTTAGAGCCCCTAAAACTCGACAGACATCTGTTCAGAGATCCTCACTGACTTCTTTATACACTAGAGAGTCAAGTACTGCTGGACTTTGTACTTCCCTGTGAGTCCGTTAGTGCTGGGGCACAATGAGATGCTCTCTATGAGGGAAAGACTTCCTTATCTCTAGACTTTCATTACTAATTATTGTTATTATTGTCCATATTATTGTCCATATTATTGTTCATATTATCAAACCCTTAGTAGTTCAAACCCCGATAGAAAGTAGGTAGCTTTCATTTTCGTTTCATTCATCCGATATATTCCAAGGTTTGTTGGAGCTGGAATATTAGCTGGCACGTTTGAGGACCTGAAAATGGACATTACAAAAATCATGCTTGTTAAGTTTTATGTGAAATGGTGATATGAAAAGATCTACATTTTTAACTTCGTTGTTAAATTCATTTTTAATCCCAGAATGCATGGCTTAGATCACCAGTCAATGATAAACAGCTTTCTTTGTGGATCACCAGATAATTATTGAGCGTCAGAAATTTGTATGATTCTCCAACTGTATTTCCTATGGTTCTATTTCTCTTACAATTTCTTACCACAGATTTTCCAACTAATACATATAATCGGAAGCACCTATGGAGTTTTACTGCGTGGCGTTGTTATGATACAAGCAGTTTTTTCGTATAGCAGTTATTGGGGGACAACTCTCTACTGCCCCCATTGCTGGCTGGTTGGCACTGCGGTCTCACATGTGAGATATCTCCTGGTCAAGTCCCAGTCATGGTGATATCAGGAAGGGCATTACTCCTGTGTTTCAATGAGAGCTCCCCTCCCCTACTGGAATCCTAGCCTGTACAGTTGCAGAGCAAATCTATTGCCCCACAAAAATATGCAGTGTACAGCCATAACACAGGTCTTACCACACCTTCACAGGATATCAATATGGGGAACTCAGCTTTTCTCAACTTTGTTATTCTCAAAATTATTATTGTCAGCACGCAAGGATTGTTCAATATCAGACAGTGATACAACTTGTACTGATCTTTCTACACAGTTATTACAACAGTAGTTTAACGTCTTAAGGCTCATTTGACTTTGAACTCAATTGACCATGACCTCATTTGACTTTGACCTCATTTTATCTTGACATCTGTACCAAATTACTAGTGTATCGTATATCAGCAGAATTTTTTATCCAGAGCGATGGCACTTTCCGGCTTTCTTCTTCCTCTACCTGGTAGCAATTCCTCTCACTTTCAAATCTGTCAGTTCAGAGGTGAACAAGCATGGTCTTTAATTGTTAGCTTTTTCAACTTTGAGAAGTCGTGTCTCATAAATTCTACCCTCTACAGCTACGAATGTTCTTCTTGAGCTCAGTCCAGCATGATGTAAGCTATGTGAGAATGTTAGGAAACTGGTAGTACTAATGTCACTATGTTTGCCATATGAAATGCTAGAGGACCTCGGCAATACAAGAGCGTTAGCAGATGTAGTCAGTCTCGTAACTGACCACACTCGTTAGATATGTCAGCTATTCTTGTATGAGATACCATGATGACTCTCTTGATTCCATACAATGATAGTTATGAGTGGTTGACTAATGGTTTATACACGAGAACTTAGGATTGAGAATATATTTGTATTGTGCAATCGATGATATAGAAATGATTCTATCAGTAATATCAATATATCACACTATTTCAGTGATGGCACATAGCAGTGCAGCTCTGTCTGACTATAGTTGGGCTCAATAAAACCTCACCATATTATAGAGAAGGTATGGATGTTGTGATATTTTGTATCAAAAGTTCATAGAAATTATGGAATGCCAATGGGTGATGCTAATTGCCAGTTAATATTGTGTAAGCAGTATGTTTGGAGTTGTGAACAGACGGGTGTGGTTGTGACAGGTAGATGTGGTTGTGAACTGGTGGGTGTGGTTGTAAAACAGAAAATTTGGAATCGTCAGGATTTCAACTGTAACTATGTCCAATACCAACTGGCATGTAGCAAAGCACATCTGCATTCTATACAAAGTGAAGCAGCAGTAGTTGATAGTTGACGGCTGTCTCATCGTCTCCATCTAACCCAACATGTAGACAAAGTACCAGCTACTAGTAATGATGAACCAGAATACGAGACTCGGTCTGGTGTCCAGCAGGTAAATACTGATGGACAGCGGTATGATGACTCCCACTCGAGTCGTGTACACGCCCATGGCTATCATGATGAGAGTGACGTACCACGTGACCAAAGTTGACAGCATGATGAAACGGCAGTTGCATGATCGCATCCACATTTGGATTTGGTCGGTGTTGGGTATCGATCGTTCCTTTTGGCCACATTGTGCTTCCGTTATGGTTGGAATAGCTTGCTTGGATTTCTTGACTATAAGTTTGTCGATCAGGTAGTGAAACAAGCTGCCTACTAGTAGGTTTGCCACCGCAGTCGCCACAGGAAATAGACCGGCGATTTCTGCAGATGTTTTTGCATCCTCGGCTGCCGTCAGTGCTATCACGAGCGATGTGACAATCTGAAACACAGGCCCAAGCAGCTGTTTGCAGCTGTGACTGACAGGTAGTTTGCATGTGCATGCGGCCTCTTCATCTCGCTTTCTCTCAGCTGTCTTTGTTAACTGGGACTTTGTGAACTTCAGTCCCGATTTGAGTTTGGAGCTATTCTCCCTGGGTGAGAGGACAACTCCTGGCTTGGTTTCCAGCTGGATATCCTGGAGCAAGGATTGTTCAATATCAAACAGTGATACAACTTGTACTGATCTTTCTACACAGTTATTACAACAGTAGTTTAACGTCTCAAAGCACGAATTGTTGTATAACATTATTGTTATACTGCAGTATTGTAGACTGGAATTATTTTGCACTGAAAAATATTTGTGAAAATGCCAGGAAACCTTGATGAAAACGTGTTTGCGATTGAAAACCTTTGGCGAAAATTCATCACAACTATAATCACTATATAACCACTGAATACTTTTGCGATATCAAACATTTGAACATTGTTTAGGTGTGCCATAGGCTAGCTATCCACCCTTGGAATACCACCACGCATGAGGATAAACCAAGAGTGGGTTAGCCGATGTACCTATATTATAGTTACCCCCAGGAAACCTGGTTGAAACACGATCCTGGGCTAAAACCTGGGCACAGTGCTGAGACCCCCACGATCCGCTCGTGATCATATGATTTGCTCGCTGGTTGACTCACTGACTAAATGCCCTGTTTGCATGGTTCGCTGACCGTTAACTGTTAATCCATGCATTTATTAAACACGCCTCGGTAAGGAACGTACATGTAGCTCGCCAGCCCTGTCCCGTAACCCTGGACCAGGGACCCATTCCCAGGTACTGTCTGCTCCGGTTAGCTGAGACCGGGGACTCGATAGAGGCAAATTCATCAGGCTTTGAGGCGCGCAGTGCCTTTCTATCCCTTCAGTCCATTGATGATATGATGTTGCATGTTGTCCATCACAAGTGGCCGCCACCAGAATTGCATCATCAGTCCTATCACATTGGCATTTAGCTGTCCATCAGTGCTCATGGATTCTGAGTTGTCTGCTCATGGATGCGTGTCCCGGATGACCTCATCAAGTTGGTTCCTCAGCTCAACTTCTTATTGAGGTATTCCAGTCGTTTATTCATCACATCGCAGAGATTTTCGATTGGGTGAAAATGCCGAAACCGCTAACATTTCTACTTGTAAAACTTTTACTGTTTACAGTACCTCTCAGTCACTGACCAGGTGAACTGATGTACTTTCTATCAGATCGTTACTTCTATTTATTGATTTCATAACTCCTAGATTTTTCCATACCAGCGTTGTCGATGAAGGCTCTGGGTCTGGGGCGCATAATTCCAGAGTATCACACTTATTTCGAGCTTCTCTCCCATCATCGCTACTGTCTTAAAAAGAAGTTTCCTATCGCTATCACGGATATGATACACGATTCAATAACTCATGCTTTAGGCTAGTTGATACACCAATGTTACACTGGGAGTTGTCTCCTCTTTTTATGGAATGAGTACCAAATTCCTGGACTCTCTGCAAACATAAATTCCTGCTTAACTGGTAGCAGATTTACTGTAGAACAAGGTTTTATAGTAACAGAAATGTTCGTGTCTTCAAGATCATCAAGAAACCAAAATGATAGCGATCTGACAATAGTGATCTCGTAAATGAGAAGACAACTCCTACATGAGGTATAATGGGCATAATTTCTATAACGAATTCCAATGATAGCGATAATTGTCCGTCGCTATGTTCACAGCTGTTATACTGCTGCTATCAAATCCAGTTCTACAGTAATACGGTACCTTCTGTCCTGTACCTTCGTCCTAAACTCCGTACCCTCCGTACCCTCCGTACCCTCCGTACCCTCCGTACCCTCCGTACCCTCCGTACCTTCCTCACCCTTCATCTATGGTGGACTATGATGGTACAGGTATTTACCTGTAGCTGTACCTGTACCTGTATTTACCTGTAGTGGCAGGCAGGATGTTTATGGTCACTGACTTCTCAGCTGAAATCTGGTCCTCCGCCTGACATTCCTCAATGGTATCTAGAAAAATCAGCAAAATTTCAGCAAATTTCTAGTGAATGGAGTAAAACCACTTTGGTCAAAATAGATTGATTAGCCTAATTCCAATTGCTCCAACTAAGCAAACATGGACCTGAGTCTAAGTGCCGGTATTCAGCAATCGCCCTCAATTCTGGAACCTACTAGAAACAGGGTGAGCTACAAGGGCAGGTCCATGCTACCGCCACTGGCTCATTTTCTTTAGTCAAGAACCTATACTTTTTCTTTCACTAATCGAAACCATTACTGCGCTCGTTACACTGGCATACAAGCCTCAGTCGCTGCTAAACTATCAGTTCTGTGGTCCACAGACTTGAACTGCCCTTCAGAGAAGTATGATTTGTTGAATTCTGTGGCAGTCAAGAAAACTCCTGGATCTGTCCTGACTACAAAAGCTCGCCAGACAGTGAGGAGTTTTCCAGCCGACTAACCCTTCATTCTGCAAGGTTCAAATGTGATGGTTCATGGTAAGAAAAGCAGTGCTTCTTTCCATCCTGCACAGAGCATCAGAGATGTTTTACAACAAATTCCATTGAGTCATGAATAATAAGGATATCTGATATAATAGTGTGCCAGATTTTCTGTGGTCGAGTAGAAACGCGTTTGTCAAGTTGTAATGCGATGGACTAGTAGTATAACCAAGCCCTCTGACCATGAGAGTACTGTAATCGCTCTCACCCATGCCGAAGCTATAACAATGTCTCCTCTGGTTGATCAACTCCAGCCTGCGATTGCTTGTGAGAACTGCTGCCATCCACTTTCTATTTTCAGCGTGAACTGCAATTTTAGAGGAATTAAAAACCAGAAAGCAATGAAGATGAGAAGGGAATCGAATTCAATCGCTCTATTGTTTATTTCATTCAAGTAAGTTTTGTACAAGTTATAAACACCTAAACAGCGTAGGCGGAGTCAGATGGAATCGGCTGACTTATGGGCGGAGTCCAGGTCGAGTAGGGAGGAGTCAGCTTGAAGATAGGCGGAGTCATGGTGAAGATAGGCAGAGTCAGTATGAAGATAGGCGGAGTCAAGGTGAAGATAGGCGGAGTCAAGGTGAAGATAGGCAGAGTCAGTATGAAGATGGGCGGAGTCAAGGTGAAGATAGGCGGAGTCAAGGTGAAGATGGGTGGACTCAAGGTGAAGATGGGTGGAGTCAAGGTGAAGTGACAAGGTGAGAAGAAGTTGTGGCACACCGAGGATAGCTGTTATCAGAAACATGACCAGCCAAACGTTCCCAGCATTGAATTATATGTCGTTAGTGAAGAAATCAAATCTCCACTGAGAAAATTGCTTTAAATGAACACCACTAGCTTCATCTGCCAAAACGTTGTCTTAAATATCGTGAGCAAAGCCGAACTTTACAAGGAAATACTGTTTGAATTCAAGTCTGTTTTTTATTTTGTTTTCCATGTGGACTTACGCTGACAAAAGCGTGTGACACTAAAAACTGACCGCCTAGACATGATGAGTAATCATTCATCACGATTAGGACGCGTGACTCTGAAAATACCATGACGTTTTGACAAAACGTCACAAGCACTAATCACAACCTGCAATCACTTCTAGCTTGATTGGGCTGTATGGTGCCAAACTTCAGTGTGCACCTGGCTTTCATTGTACCGGTGTGAAAAACTGGTACAGTCTCCGATAACTCCGTATCACATAGAGATGCACGTGTAGAGATGTACATGCAGAAACGTACATGCAGAGACGTACATGCGGAGACGTACATGTGGAGGTGTACATACAGAGACGTACATGTGGAGGTGTACAAGCAGGCTTCCTTGAATGCACAATGAAATGTACAAGTACATACAGGGATATACAGATGTGGAGAAGTACGTGTATGCGTGCGCATGTGAATGTACATGTACATGTATGAAGATGTATATGGAATTTAAACTCTACTGACATTGCAAGATGTATCCTGACAATAATATAATAATTACATAATATTTAATATATGTATGATATAATAATTACATAATATTTAATATATGTATAGTATAATAATTACATAATGTATAATATATGTATAATATAATAATGTACAAAGTCTGTTTGGAACCTTGCCTCATGTCAGAACGCCATGTTCATCCCAATGTCTGATCCTGGCATCAAAACCGGTAACTATGGGTGAAACGATTCAGGATTTTGGGTTTTGATTCGATTTTGATTATTTCAATTATTTGATCACTGAAGTGCCAAATTCATAAGGATGAAAAACTAATCTGATGCATTCTGGTAAGAAGAAGATCACAAGCAAGTCAAAGCTATACCATTCTGAATGTAGCAATCAGAAATGTAAAAGAATCAGATCTATAATCAGAGGAGGATTCAGAGGGGGGGGGGCAGGCGTACCCCTCTTCGTACAAGCAAAAAAAACTTTGCTTACCCGCTATTGATGCTCTAGAACACTATAGTATACATGTGTTTTACCTTAGATTTATCGTTGGAAGTACTACGTGCAGCATTTTCAGCAAGAATAATGAGGGTAGATGATTGTATAGGGGTCACTCCATAGCATTACAGCCCTAGATTTATATTTTCGCTTACATGAATACCAGTAATTGGCAATGTTATTGAAAAGTGATCAGCTTGAGCCGGTGGCTTTGACCTTCAGACAGTAACTGGATGCCTAGCCACGAGGGGCACATTCTAGAGCAACTAGGCACTCATTATGTGGCTATGATCTTAGTGTTGTTAGTGTTGCAATCAAACTGTGATGGAAATTTCCAGTCTTCAGCCAAACAGCGCAGCGAATAGACGCAGTGACTATGGAGTAGACAACACTTCCTTCTTGCACTGGTGCATTGGTTGGGCAGCTCCCTAGTTCAGTGATGGCTGAAATAGCTGCTGGCATGAATATAGCGTGTCTAACTCATTCTAATCTTCTTTGAGTTTTATCCTGCACACTTGGCTTAAATTGCGTGAGATGCGCTCTCAGGGCATTCCCAAAACTAAAGCTTGGTTTTTGTCATTCTCCAGTCAATTTTCAGGCACACTCCCACCTATGTGCGCGTGCACACCCGGACTCGCACTCCCGCACGTGCTGATGCATGCATATTGAGGGGAGTATGACAAAAGCCCAAAGTTTTTCTGGGAGAGGCTTCCCAGGCTCCCCCTCCCCGGGCCCCCCTCTCACACCCACCTCGGCACCTTTGGTGCTGTTCAGTAAATAATCGACGATGTATCGAATCGACGATACATCGTTGCACCCCTAATTATCACTGATGTTAACTCATGAACCAACGATCATACCCAAGATCATGAATGGTGACACATACCTACTGACCCCCCCCCCAACCGGCACCCGCTACCTACCCCCCCCATCCAGTAGAATCTCCTTAATGAAAAAGTTATAGAACACTACTATAATATGCCAACTATTTATGAATTTCAATTCAAAAGTGAATATATGGTATATGATGCGCACGCGCATTGATCTAGGAAGTGTTATCAATTAGTGCATTCAGGTCAAATCTTACTAGATAAAATTGTCGACTCATCACTTCTTGACCCATTCTTATGATAGGAACAATTGCCAAAGGTTCTCTCATAATTTTCTCCTATTGTATGACACACGTACGGAGTGACACAAACCGAGTGACACGTACCGAGTGAAATGTACCAAGTGAGTCACATGATGAAGAAAGCTTGTTTTTACAGACTTTTAAATATGGAATATGGATAATACGACAAGTCTGAAAGAAACCGTTCAAGTTCTCAAGTTGATAACTAAAACATGAGGCAATAGATACGTACCGGACGGCTGAATGAACTTTTGACTTCTCTCAATAGGAATGTCTGGCCGGCACACGATCGCCCGCTGATATAAATCTATCCCGGCATCACAGCGCCATCTGGTTACAAACCCCCCCAGTTGACCAGCCAATCATGATCAAACTCTGACACTACCAGCAGGTCCCCTGGGTCAGCATGCTATAAGACTAGAGGTCAACTTCCCTGTCTGGGTATGATTACATGCTACTACAAGCTGCCTGCAGACAATCACAGTCACTACACTCACTCAGGGTCTCATGACTGGAGGTATTGACAGTGTTTCTGGCTCACTCTCAATAACCCAATCTTGAAGCAAGAGTTTCCATGGGAAGCCAAACGGTGGTGATGTTCGTATGATTTTGGAATGTTACTCCTTTCTTAAGTGTGAACTTTCAAGGGCACATGCAAAATGCTGATTAATGGGCCGTATGGTGACCTGTGACCTTGACTGCTGATATGGCAGAAATTCACTGCTGAGCTGTGGTAAAACGTCATAGGGAAGTACGGTGTTTGTCATTCTCCTGTCAATTTTTGAGCTCACTCCCACGCCTCTCCATGGTCACTCCCACTCACTCCCGCTCACTCCCGTACGTGCTGAAGCACAAATATCTACAGGAGAAGGACAGAAGCCAGAAGCACAATACTATCAATGCTACAAAACCTAAGAAGGATTGCTGAAAACTGTGAAATGGAAATTGTGAGACTACCAAGCCATTAGCTGGATACATCCTGTCTTCACGACTGGGCCATGTCGCATTGTGTGCTCCTTAGTTTCGAGCCCTAATTCTACATGTGACAGTGAAGTAAATAATTGCAATTAATGAAACTGGATGGGGAAACTTTGAATATTACATTCAAGCCAGTCAGAGTAGTAGTTTAACGGGACACAGGCTGTCAGATATTTGCTCGACAGCCGAATTTTGAAACTAGAGTACTAGGAGGCACTAGGAGGCACTAGGAGGCACTAGGAGGCACTAGGAGGCACTAGGAGGCACTAG
>ERZ1740065.3356-NODE-3356-length-10037-cov-11.285514_pt1 | contig 10037 bp, 7 predicted proteins | sample MGYA00581738_ERZ1740065 | MGnify/ENA primary metagenome ERZ1740065 (study PRJEB43018, sample SAMN04849749) | marine metagenome | isolation source: floating plastic debris | place: Pacific Ocean | collected 2008-09-01 | study: EMG produced TPA metagenomics...
TTTTGTTTTTTTTGCTCCCCTCGGTCTCCTTCTCCTTCCTTCTGCTTTTTCCTCTCTCGGCTGTGGTTTTTGCGCGTGCGTGGTATAGCGTTATTGGTGAGAGGGAGGGGGAGGTCTATAGGTATAAAAAGAGAGAGCAAAGCTAGGGAGAGGGGGGAGAGGGGTACAACGGAGCCGTGGGGATGAAGGAGAGGGAGAGATGTATAGAGAGGGAGGGAGAGTGAGAACACTAGAGAGATGGACAGGAGGGAGAGAGAATCAAGAGGGAACCGTGGAGGATAAGAGAGAGAGAGAGAGAGAGAGAGAGAGAGCAAGGAAATAGGTTAAGAGTAGAGTTAGAGAGAGTGGGAAGATAACAGAATAAAACAACACAAGATGAGAGGTGAAGGAACAAATACCTTGCTGTATGGTATATGGCGAGAGGAGTATAGAATGACAAGAGTCCGGGGAGACTACCAGGGGAAAACCCAGTACACAATGATGATGAACGATGACCATAACTTCCAGGGTGTCAGATGAGGCGACTGGTTATCGACTACACTATGACTCATACAGCGGCACAGCTGGTGACTCGCTGGCGTTGGCTAACGGCATGAAGTTCACCACCTATGATCACGATCAGGACAATTCATTCCTTTACAACTGCGCTGATTTACATAAGGTAGGAGGATCTGAGGCTACAGATAATGTATACCATAGAAGTGGATTTGATAGCAATGGTCTAACGGCCACGAAAATAGCCACAAAAAATTACCACTATCGTTGGTATTCGCTATAGACATTATGCCCATGATACCTTATATAGGAGTTGTCTTCTCATTTAGGGGATCGTTATCATTAGATTACCATAACTTTTATTTATTAATGATTTTGAAAGAAACGCTGACATTTCCGTCGCTATCGAATCCGGTTTTATGATAAGCGGAAATATTAGTGCAAACATTTAACGTTTTCCTAACATGAGCATAATAGTGAGAAGATATGTTAGCGTTTTTGTATGGAGTACACTTCAAAAACAGAGTAGAAGTACCTCCCCACAGCAATAACCAGCATTTATTAAGTCACAAATGTGCCTACAATCACGAGAGGTTTATACTGATTATGAGATGACAACTCCCAAAAAGCTTCCATGATGTGACAACTCCCAAAAAGTTTTCATGAGATGACAACTCCGACAGAAACTAAGCTGGATTTATCATTAGTGATCTATTGTAAATCACTAAATGGATATTTTTCCACACTAATAGTAAAGTGCAGTAAAATATGAAACGTCAACAGGACGAGCTAAAATACTGACTATGACTATGACTGGAATAGAGTAATTAAAATCGACTACTATTTGGGTTTGTATATAAGATGAGATGCCTCAGATCTCAAATTTTGAAATTACAAAATTTCACAGAATTTCAAGCATCAGCTTCTGCTGTATTCTAGTAAACTTTAGCTGAACGTATATGAAGGTACCCAGGCAGTGAACCATAATAGCAACGAACAAAAAACTCAAAGCCTTCCTCAGTCTAAACTTCATAAGTACTGTAGAACCAGATGCGATAGTGACAGAAATGTTAGCATTTCATTCAAAATCATCAAGAAATCAAAATGATAGTGATCCTATAAAAGGGAAGACAACTCCTATATAAGGTATAATGGGTATAATTTCTATGGTGAATTCAAACTATAGGGAACATTTTCCGTCACTATTTTCACGACCGTTAGATCGTCACTATCAAATCCAGTTCTGCAGTAGTACTTCTCATCCATCATACACTGCGGCGTCAATCGCAATGCCATTTCTCGATTTAGGGAGCATTCTGGTACAACCGATGCGGGAATGCTAACCTGAACGGCATAGAATCAGACGGCAAACAGCACATGTTCAACTGGCAGATGATAGTTTGGTACAGCTGGCACAAGGACCTCCGGCCATTGAGAAGAGTGAGCATGAAAATCAGGCAACAGAAGAGCCAAGGGTAGAAGTAAAGTACAGTCGAGTGAATCGGGTCCGCCTACAAGCTGCCTAGGGGCTGCGCGAGGTTACCTACAGTGAGCAATGACCCACTCCATATGCACCTTAAACAGCCTCTAAGGTAGCCCTCAGGCGTACACCAAACCGTACTTCGCTTTCACCCAAAGAGCAGTCATAACGTCGGCAGTGATTGTACAGAGGTTGCTACAGCAGCTTTTATCACAACTTTGGATCAATTCAACATTTAGTGGAATTCAGATAGATTTACAGTAAAGAATACAGAAAAAAACATTTCTAAGTCATAAATTATTATACAAAATATATGAAGTGGGGTTTATCTACCAATGAGGACTTTTTTTGCCGCTCAAAGTATTGTCAATCAGCCAATCAGCTATCATCCTTCTGCTGAGCTTGGATTTCCCGTGAGTCTTCCCATGGTCTTGGCCCTCTAATGTTCTTCCATTCACCCTTAGCAGTCTGCCTTGCCTTCTGCGGGAATTAGACGTGGCATGAAATAAATGGCCGTTGTATAAGGAAGAATCAGATGAGGTACAATAAATTCTGATTCAAAGTGACTATAAATGAAACCACGAATCCAGATGTGTGAAGGGCTGATGTATCTCATGATATTTGGTATCCAGTACCTCCCTGTCACGTCTCCCGTACTCAGAGCTGTCACGTCTCCCGTACTCAGAGCTGTCACATCTCCCGTATTCAGACCTGTCAAGTCTCCCATATTCAGACCTGTCAAGTCTCCCATATTCAGACCTGTCAAGTCTCCCATATTCAGACCTGTCAAGTCTCCCATATTTACCCCTCCAGTATTTTAGTTGCCAGAGTTTAGGGCTAAATATCATGTGTTATTGTGTTATTGGCTTCCTAATGTTATCTTGTGGCTTAGTTAGAGTCAGAACCTGCTGATCTGACTTCAATTATGGTATAACATTAGCTGTATGGTTTTGACTTCTCAAAGTCATTTTCTATCTGACAGGTTGACAAGTATGATTCAGGACGGCATACAAAACTGAATTCTTACCTCCAAAATAATATTAGTCTTTTCATCAGTTGATACGCCAGCTTTACGTGCCTCAGATACCTCTTCTACTCTAAGCTGCTCACTCCGCACCATCTAAAAACGTGTTCAAACTTATTCACCGATAATTCACAAAGAGAAATCAATTCGTGACAGATAGATAATTACCATATTTGAGCGCTTGTACTCATATCTGATAGAGCTGAACTGCTTCATCATAAAGGGAGCACCCACAATAAGAACCTAAAATGGTTGAATAGACATCAAGTTACGAGGATGAAAACGAGTTTGTTGCTAAAACAGCATCGGTTTCCTGGCCTCAGTACATTTCACATACCATAAATGGAATTCCACGCTTAACGAAGTTGTTCATGAGTATTCCGTATAAGTTTATTAGAATATACTGTTCAAATCCGAATATCACAACTCTGCAATAACAAAGTTGGCTCAAGCAACAGTAAACTTGGAGTCCACATGAGCAATAACGAACGAATGACGAGAGAGCGGCATTGAAAGATGGCCATGACATTGATACTAAAGATCCTATAATTAATTGTGAGTATGCGCGGCGTGTGGGCAAAGAAAGTAGTGGTTTTATGAGCGCAAGCTATTACAAGGTCAAGGCCGTAGCTCGGTGTTCGTCACGTGTTTTTCGGTTGCGTCTGCACTAGGTGCGCGTGTAGTGTAAGCGCTACTGCTACCCTTTGTCATCTTTTAATCCCTCAATCTTTCACAACAATTCATGCTATGGATAATGCTAGTAAGTATGATAATACGTGCATTTCACCTCTTTGTGAGAGTTTTAGATGATTACAGCGGCATCTCTTTTTGATCTGATAATGATAGATTGAATGAGACTAAATGTGTGATGCCTATCCCTTTCTTATCGAGTTCAGACTTAAAATTATCGTAATCCGTGGTTAATCTCATGGTTGGCGTGTAGTTAGATCATAAAATTTGTTCTATCCTAGACTTTTTATATTCCATAACAATAACATGGAGGAATAACGTTTTAGCCAAATTCTTATCACACTCTGGAGAAGGCCAGGCAATAGGACTCCCGTTGGTCCACGCGTTCACCTTCGTCTATCTGACCCTTTCCATTGTCATCATCACATCAAAGCTCAGAGCGAACGATCAAGGTCGTACGAAGGTAACCATATAGACTTTGTATCTTGTGTTGAGGTCGAGAGATATATGCTATCAGTTTTGCTTTTTACTCCTGGATGGCCAGTATCATTCGGCTCGCACTGCTAGGCACTGGCTGGTTCCCCTGAGATAACTTTTATAGGGGGGAGGGGGGGATTACTGGGATATTTTTTCGCTCGGGTTGGGGAGAGGCCCTGGTACCATACTGGCAGTATGGTTCTGGGGACTACTGACTTGGCACAGGAGCAATTGTGATCGGGTGCCCTTCCTGACCGCCGCGGTGAATGAGATTCAAGGCGGAACCCCAGAACTAACCTTCAGCCATAGCTGCTACCCCCATACATGTCATCATTATGTGAGAAAAATTATATTCACAATTTAATTTTCATGCTCATATGCTTCATTTCTTGTCCCTAGTGTGAACTGACCTACAGACTGCTTCTATATATAGGCATGATCACTGCCTGCAGGAATGCTCTGGCAACGATACTCAGTACGGATGAATTAGTCACAGGTTGTATTTAACAGGCTTTGGACTTCAACAAATACACTGCATGCATTTATTCATGCCATTATTCTTATTGTATTATTATTTTGTTATTTATTTTATAGAATTGTTTGGCGGTGTACTCAACATCTTGATATATTGCCATTGGTACAGCCTCTTGCTTCAAAGATTTGTGTTAAGAGTACATTGGTCGCTAGTAATGATAACGATAACGTACTGGTGGATAGTCAACGGCACTGTGAGGCAGCTGGTGTCCGGTAAGTCAATGTATATACATGTAAGTACGTTGTAACCATGTGGTATGGTGATATGGCGGTGCGTGCAATAACCTGACCTGTGGCCTATGCTAATACTAAGAGATGATTGAAGTTCATTCTCGTACACTGAGTTGTTTTAGAGATTGCTTGATATACACTATCTCTCTCCCTCTGACTGCATGGTTTACTGACTGATAGCCGAAGGATCTGGCCTCGCAGTCAAGGCATGGACAGACGTCTTTGACGATGCTGCAGCCCACCTGTTTGGAGTCGTCTTTTTATTCCTGTCACTGAAGTGGCAGAAGAAGTCAATAAAAAATGGCATGAAACGTTCTGCTAAAGTTGACTCAGGCAAGATCTCATTGCTACCATTGCTCATGATTTCATTGCTGCTGCTGTCGCTACTACTGCCGCCGTCGCTACTACTGCCGCCGCTGCTGTCGCTACCGCTGCTGTCGCTACCGCTGCTGTCGCTACCGCTGCTGTCGCTACCGCTGCTGTCGCTACTACTGCTGTCGCTACTACTCATGATCAGGCTATGATATTGATCGTTTCAAACAGGTAAAAAACTCAAAGCGTCGCATGACTCTGCCATACATGAGGAAGCCGAAGAATGTACACCTGCGGAGAACCTTGCTGCCACACAGAAGTGAGTGATGGAGATACGCTGAACTCACTAGAGATTAGATTTTTTTATCAGACTCAATGCTCACATTCTGAGTTATAGGGAATTTCCAGTTCATCCTGTATTATGAAGCTGTTGGCTAGTGTCATACTGCCTATTCTGATGACTTGTGCAGGCCACCAGAAGAAAAAGAAAGTGAGCCGCGTTGTCCCCATACGACTTACACGGTCAGCGAATCAGAATCGCTGCTGCAAAGACGATGCCGGAAAGCCAGACAAAATGCAATGGAATATTTTCGTCATGGGACAGCGGGCCTCGGTTAGTTAGTACACGGTATTCCCGCAGAATTAAGATATGCGTCTAAATAGGTGCCAAAATGAAACATTCACCCACTGCTTCTAACATTCGCTGTAATACACTTTTACATACGTGAAGTAATGTGAATGCTGCGTTTATACCTCATGCAAAACACGGCTTTCCTGAGCACTAGTACGCTCATCTGAGGGAACACAGTACTGATGGTTTCCTCTGGTAGCATTCACTCTACCTACACGGCAGTAATCATCATCTCTGAACCACTTATTACTGCCCCAGTAATTGTCTAGTTCCCCGCCCTCAAAGTTCTTGAAAAATTCTTCAAGAATTCCTAAAGAACTCTTCAAGAATTCTTTAGAAGTCTTGATGAATTCTCAAGACTTCATCAAGACTTCTTATTTTGAACTATTTTAGGGTGGGGAAAAAGACAACTACCACTGTTCCTTCTATCTTTGCATTCTTTTTTATTTCTCCAACCCTCACTGATTGTGATAGGAACTGAGGCTATGCGCTCAGACTCAGCGAATCATGGCATCCCTAACTCTACCCCAGCTCACACCGAGTCACTCAATGACCAACGTCATCCAACAAGAACAACCATGACACTGCGAGACCGCACGACTTCACGAGAGGACAACTCCGCTACCAGTGACTATTGGTCGGCCAAGAGATGCAGACACTCTCCAACGCATTTGCCGTTTCCACGGTTACCTGGTATTGGTCAGTCGATTAATCTTCCTTATATTTGACATCTCTACTTGTATTACTGAGTATTACTGTGCTCTATTATATCATAGACTGTAAACAGAAATTTTAGCAACCTCACTATAATAGCCACTCAAAAAACGCTATATTTTTTATAGCTCTTGATGCTATATACGAGCTTGAGGGAAATCGCTTTAAATTCTAGACATTAAAAATACTGCTGATTGGAGCTCAACGCTCTAATATTCTCTCTACTAAGATATCTATGTCGAAACTATAGTTGAATACTGGAGAACGGGATTTGATAGCGATGGTCTAACAGCTGCAAAAATAGTGACAGAAATTGATCGCTATCGTTGGAATTCGCTATAGAAATTATGCCCACAATACCTTATACAAGAGTTGTCTTCCTATTTATGGAATCGCTATTGTTGGATCGCTATCATTTTTATTTGATGATTTTGAAGGGAACACTAACATTTCTGTCGCTATCAAATCCTGTTCTATAGTACAACATACGGCTGTCATAGTATTCATACTACTCTCAGTGACTCTCATCTCATGCGTTGTCGTGATTCCGTAGGGTCTCCATAGCTGGGTTCTGCCTAGTCTGGTAGAGCTGGCAGTCAAACATTCTACCTACGCTCCCACCAGATGGCTATTATTTTACGTAAGAGATAATATGTCACACACCATCTTAATATTGTGATAAGAAATGAATCGCGCATGGGTATGTGTACTAGGAACCATGATGGGGAGCGTGGATTATGAGCGGTGTTAAGACTAAGGTCCTGGTCCTCACCTCTACCAGACTGCTCACAATCACTCGGTTTCCATGTTTCGAATCTATCAATGCGGTCAGGCTTTTGTGTTCTGTGGTCTGTGTTTCCGTGCTATGAACAAACTCAAACTCGCTGACTGCAATTGGAGGAGTGCAGGTGGATGATAATTAGTGCTGACCAATCACAGGATGTGCTGGAACAGCAGCAGTCATAAAAAATAGAAAGCTAGCTAGCTCGAGTACAGTGATAGATTCGAAAGCATTGTTTCCACTTTTCAAAAACATTAATAGATCTGAACGAACTGGGTTTCATAAACCGGGATGGCTAAGGCTTGATAGTTTTGAACCAATCAAATTTCAATTGTTTCGATTGTGGTCAGATATCAAGTTGGTTCGTAACATGGAAACGCAGTGAATTCTGGGCACCCGTTCCCCTCTCTTCCTCAAGTCAAGGATGTCTCCCTTCATGTTATATTTACAGATAACCAGGAGGTATGCAGTCAGCTCGATGTTAGCCATTGGATAGCGTCAAGGACCACGTCATCCAGGCAGCCTCATTCCAGTGATAGGCAGCCTGTAAGAGAGCTATAGTACTGTTCTCCCTTTCTATATTAAGGAAATAGACAGGCACTGGGTTCCTGCAGTAGTGGCATTGAGTCTTGGATACACATGTATACTTCATCACCCTCAAGCTCTATTATTGTAAAAGCGGAAATGTTTGAATGAAAAAATAGTCACTTTTTGCTCTTTATGTCGGCATGCGCATCTATTCAGTGCAAACTAAAGCTGGCTTAACTCCGATGCACTGACAGAAGAGTAAAAACCGCCAAATAATGTCTATCGTTTCTAGACATTTGAAGGAGATCGCTGATGAATAACCTAGCTAAGTTTTCTGTTGGAGTTGGCGCATCATGAAAACTCTTCGGAGTTGTCATCTCATTATGAATACAAACCTTACGGTGATGATGTGACATTTAGATGTCAATTGTTTTGGTAGTGAGGTACTTCTCCATTTTTGAGATGGACTCCGTTCACCAACATTAATATTTCGTCCCACTATCATACTTACTCGGCAAATGCTAACGATTTTCCACCTATAATTTCCACTTTTACAACCATACCAGCATACAGCTAATATAGAGTTGTCTTCTCTCTATTGGCTCTCTCTATCATGGCTAAGTCTCCGACCTCCTCATCATTCACAGCAGAGCCTAAGGAGGGAGAAGAAAACTCTTGTTGCATTTCAAAGCCTGGAGAATGAAGAGTCTCATGGCTGTGATCTTAAATTTCTCTTCCAGAGGGATGATGGTGAAGTCGCTCTTAGAACAGGCAAGGTGGCTGCTGGTGCTTGCCAAAGGTATTTCTTCCTTAGCTAGTGGCTTCCCTCAGATAGATAAACCAATAGATGGGCAGATATGTAGATAGGCGGATGGGCAGATATATAGATAGGCGGATAGGCAGATATATGGATAGACAGATAGGCGGATAGATAGATGGACGGATGGGTGGATAGGCGGATATATAGATGGACGGATGGGAGGATAGGCGGATATATAGAAGGGCTGATAGGCGGAAAGGAAAAGGAAATACTGTGCTAGATACATAGAGTGCAGGACTCCGATCAGGCATACTTCAGCCATACAAGGATCCCTATGAGGAACGGTTAGAAGGCAGTAATTGGCCTCTGGCATACCAAAACAAAGGACCAAACCTTTGTAAGACAGTTTAACACACTGGCCACTAGATGCCAGGTTTGCATTTGGTTTAAGGTTGTTTAAACCCAGGTAGCATGTTATGCACTGACTAGAACTGATTATCATTGAGGTTTTTGCTATCTTATGTGAACCTGTCGATCTGTCAACATTGATGTTCTTTGTTTCAGGCAGGCAAAACAGGTTGAAAGCGACCCTTGTCCATATAAAGCTGTCACATACACGGTCGACGAATCGGAATCATTTTTACAAAAGCGGTGCCGGAATTCCAGGCAGAATGCTATGGAATACTTTCACCAGAGGAAATTTGGCAAAGGTTGGTGAGAGGAATGTTTTACACCATTGTCACCTCCGATAGTTTAGGTCTGTCCTTGTTTCATTTCTCGTCAAGGTTCTTGTTGTCACTACTCCAAGAGTTGGAGAAAATACCAGTTTTGACTTTGGAATCTACATGTCTCCCTGACCAGGGGCGTATATTATAAGAATTTGAGTAGTCTAGCTTTCAGTGATTAAAGTTAAAAAAACTTGTGTGCACTCCTCTTCGGCGCTGGAATTTGATAGCGTTCGTTCTGGTTTGTTTGGCATCACCATTCATTTATTGTTATTGGTAGTTGGTAGCAGTGAACTGGGGTGTCAGAGATGCTTTTTCGTACAGCTTTCTATTTAAAGCTTCAAACTGTCTAACTCTGGAGCTGTCGAACTCTCGACTGTTAGACATATTCGTATTCGCTCCTGTCTATGACCGCTAGACCGCTAGACCGCTCAAAGTATTCAATTAACTATTCCTTTTCTTACTTCCGATTTCAGACACCCTCAGTTCACTGATGGCTCATGCCTCAACTGCCACCACATCAGCTGTAGCGCCGTACCGACGCCTGAGCCTCAATTCCACGCACAGCTTCACTGACAGTGACGACATCACCTGCCCAGGTCTGGACTGTGATAAGAGTATCTCTCCCCCCTCTCCCCCTTCTCCCTCCTCTCCC
>ERZ1740065.3357-NODE-3357-length-10037-cov-3.192547_pt1 | contig 10037 bp, 9 predicted proteins | sample MGYA00581738_ERZ1740065 | MGnify/ENA primary metagenome ERZ1740065 (study PRJEB43018, sample SAMN04849749) | marine metagenome | isolation source: floating plastic debris | place: Pacific Ocean | collected 2008-09-01 | study: EMG produced TPA metagenomics...
ATTACCCATCCCATGAATTCAAGCTTTAGTCTACGCCTGTAAACTTACCAAGACATTATGACACGAATATCAATTAAACATCAAGTCTACGTTAATTCTTGGTAGCCTTTCTCTTATCGTTATCTGCTTAACCATTCCAAGAAAAGTGTGTATATTGCTAGGTAGTCTGGATTTTTTTTATGCATCACCGAATCACTATCGTAGTTGTTGAATCACACCCTGACCTATCCGATCAACTCCGATCGGCTTTTTCTCATAAAAACTGCCTGGTGTTGCATACCCCTTCTGGAGAAGAAGCCTTACAGCTCAGGGAACAGTATGATCCATTTCTGTTCATCATCAGTATGACCCTTCCGGATATGGATGGGATTGAACTCATCCGGCAACTGCAGGAGCAAGACATTGCTTCTCAAAGCCACAAGATCATCCTCAGTGACCGCCCCGAAGAATATGTAGAGGTAGCCGCCTTTCAGCATGGAGCGGATGATTATGTACGGACCCCGATTCGCCTGCAAGCTTTTATCAAACGGCTAGTAGCTCTGATCCGACGCGAACAAAGTAAATGGGTGAAACAACCATTGAAGATTTCACCTACTCTTCACATTGACCCCAATCAATACTTGATTCATCAACACGGAGAAACATACACCTTGCCCAAGAAAGAGTTTAAAATTCTTTACCTATTAGCCAGTAATCCCACTCAACTATTTAGTCGTGAGGAACTGATGGCCCAGGTATGGGAAACAGATGTCGTGGTAATACCCCGTACCGTAGATGTTCACATCCGTAAGATTCGGCAAAAGATCGGTCCTCATTATATTGAAACTGTTTCTGGCAAGGGCTATCAATTTGTCTCCTCACCACCATCTAATCATGTCAATGGGCAAGAGGGAAGATAAAACATTCTTCGTTGCATCTAATAGTTTTTCATCTTGATTTCTCCCATGGCCATCCGATTGCAATCTAACAGAACCTCTTGTAATTCGCTGCCAGCAGATTTTAGCGGATTAATCGCTTTAATCAAGGCCGTTCGCATGTTGAAAAGGGTTACCTTATCTTCTGATTTTGCCTCCCGAACCATTTTAATTTTCAGTTTTTCTTCGTTTAGATTTTGCTTCGGATTAAACCAACCATTGAGTTCAGTACATTGGTGGCATATTCCATCTTTGTTGACCAGCGCACATCGTTTGTCAAAAATATCTGCCATTGTTTTTCTTGCCGTCTGTAGGTAATACTTCACCTGACCTTCACTTTTGTCAATGATTTGCATCGCCTCTGGAATGGAAAAATCATACACATCCTTTAGTAATAAAGCGACTTGATGCTCGATGGGTAAATTTTTAGCAATGCACGTAAAACAAGTGTCAATATGCTCTTTAATTTCATAAGAACCACCGGAAGAATGTTGATGTACTTGTTCAATTCTACTCGTTAAGGTAGGATTCCCTACTACTAGTGCCTTTGCCCTTTGAGATACATCTTCTGTCCATCGTTTTCTTTTTTTCAACTGGTTATAGGCCAAATTGGTAGCAATTTGAAAGACCCAGGTTTTCAAAGATGATTTGTGTTGAAAGGTTTTTATCTGGTCGTAGGCCCTAATAAACGTATCATGGGCAATATCCTCAGCATCAGCCCGGCTTGCCATGATCCTAAAAAGGTACGATTTCAGCGCGTCTTGAAAAGCGACAAACAAATCCTGAAAAGCATGGATGTCTCCTTCTTGGGCTTGCTGTATTTTATTGAATGAGTTATTCATAGCGAAACGATTAAAACACCCGTTTACGTGTAGGGTGTTTCAGGATGAATGTAAAAAATCCAGAGCAGCATCATAATCCGAGAAATTACGCAGTTCAAATTTACCGGGTTCTTGAGCAATTTCCTTGGCATTGGATACGTATTGCTCAGGCATGACATAGGCTACTTTCTCAATCCCTAATTTATAGTATCTCGGATAATGCTCCTGCTCTTGCCATTCGGGAAACTGGGGAGGCAGTTGAAATTGAAAGTTTCGTACATCAATTAAAATAGTTCGGGCTTGATACTCAAAGCCATAGCCCAGGAAATTACAGCAGGCCTCTTGAAAGTCTTCGTAGGTCATCTTGAGGTGCCCTTCTTCCCAATTAAATTGAATGGTTTTAGAAGCTTCAAGATAGTCTACACTGTATACTGAATTTTTGAATATTCTCATGTTCTTTCGATGTTGAGATTACTGAACCTTCGTTACAGGAGGGGTAAGCGATGTAGGTCTTTTATCTGCCGAACACATATCGTTGTCCGCCGGTCGTTGCCCAAAGTAGAGAAGACCGTCTTCATCTAGTGACAATAGATCATAATCAACCGGGCATGCTGATACCGATTTCCATGATGCACATCCGCTTGCGGAAATATCCTTCTCCACAAAGGGCGTAAGTCCACAATCAGCAAACCCAAATGCCGCAATCATTTGAGGATCATCTGTTTTGAGCGTGACAAACTTTTTGTCTTCCCCAAACGCTGCATGATAGGCATTTTCCACCAAGGTTGAGGCTTCCTCGATGGTGTAGGAACCGTAGGTTCTGAACTGAAACACTTGCTTTTCAAGAGTTGGGTCGAGTCCAAGCGTGAATTCTAAGGTCCAATGCCCATTCTCAAAGGTGAATATTCGTTGCCCAAAGGCATTACCATACACATAGGGTTCCAAATCTTGATACGTTCCTGAAAGAGTTTCCAAGTCGTTCTTCATCACCTCAGGAGATGATAAGTCTTCATTGGAGCATGAGAAGAATGTAAGGAAAGTAAATACGAAGGTGGACAGATGCATGATATTAGGTTTTTTCATGGTAAAAGAGTTACAAATTGATCAATGCCGACTAGCTAATTCAGTCATTTATCTCTCTGACAATTACGCACGGTCAATCGGATGAAAAATTGGGCATATTTTTCATTTTTATTGAAAAACCATCGTGAGTCGGCAGGTAGTATAGACACTAACCACCTGGGATGGATAGCAATATCCTTAGGCTCTTAGGTGTCAAACCTGTGCAGGTGATTCTAGATAAAAATGGGGGTTGAGAGGGGGCGAGCTTACCTACTAAACGGCATACACGATAAAAATACTTTTATCCTCCATCCTGAAAGGGGCAACTGGTATCCTTGGTCAGAGCATTTAGTACTGGAAACAATACTACGGCTTAACCTGCGAAAAGCAGTAGAGCATTTCGGTAGCAATATGCTTACTACGTTCATCGTAGCGACTAGCTTCTTGGGCAGTGCCGTCGGCTTCTTTAGGGTCGTCATACGGTAAAGAAAGTCGTAATACAGCCCCTGGGACAAACGGACAAGCTTCATCCGCTTGCGAGCAGGTCATAATCGCGGCGAAGCCTTCTTGAGGGTTAGTGGGATAGTCGTATTTTTTAGAATTAGCTTCCTTTTAAAGCTCGTTCCCGCCCGACCGAACCTGATAGCGAGGATTATTTCCTTCGGTTCTTTTAGCAATCGTTAATCCAGCTCGTTGCAGTGCCGCTACGGCTCTGGGATTGAACGCAGTAGCTTCGGTGCCGCCCGAAAAAGTCTGTACGTTCGGTATTTGGTAGTACTGAGCAGCCACACTGGCCCAAATCTGACTCATGTGGCTGCGGCGGGAATTGTGGGTGCAAATAAAGATGAGCTTTGCCTCTTCATTATTGTCCTGCTTTTCCCGGATGAATGCGGCTAATTCCTTCAGCGTTTCTTTACGCTCATTGGGAATTTGATCAAACGCTTGAGTAGCCTCTTGTAGGTAGGTCATCACATCGTTATTTAACTTAAATGCTGAATTCGTTGGCGGGTATAGAATATCTACCAGAAAGAAGGATGTGAGAGCATATACGGTGGTTAAAAGATACGCCTTCATATTTTATCATATTATTGTAATATTGCGATAGAATAAGATAAAAAATACTAGCAACACAATCCTTCGGATCCGTCAAACGAAGCAAAGATCGCTTCAAACTGTTGACGCATACACTGCCATACTTCCGGATTAATGCAGTAGTTCATACTCGTACCCTCTACGGTTCCTTGTAGTAAGCCAATATTCTTCAACTCTTTCAAGTGCTGAGAAATGGTAGCCTGCGCCAACCCTAATTCTTCCACCAAATCACCATTAATGCACTGCTTTGATCTTAGCAAATGCTGAAGGATAGCAATTCGGGCAGGGTGCGAAAAGGCTTTTCCCAGTTGTGCTAGCTCGTTCTGCTCAGTGGTGTAGTTCTGTATTTTGGTTATTCCCATAACTTTATCGCAATATAACGATGAAAATAACTAGAAAGCAATACTAAAGATAGAAATGCTGGGTAACCAAACTGTATCTTGCAGAGTATTCTTCTCAGTTATTTAGCACCAGACATTCTAGTAACCATGATTCGGAGGAATACTAGTAAAAATCTACAAAGCGATAAGAAAAAGCCAATAGCCTATCCTACTGGTTTTTTGATGCATACATTCCGAATTTGATACATCGTCCAGAGCAAACGTACTTCTCCAATGTTACCTTATTATTATTTGGTGGTACATCCTCTATGAATGTACCTCCGGTAAGCAATTGTTTGAATTGGTTAGGAAAGCAAAAAACCCAGCAGTCTATGCTACTGGGTTTCCTTGCTTATGAGATACATTTATCTACGTAGGTGAAGAAAAAACTGACTGCATCGCTGCCAGAATTTCTAAAACATTCCAAATATGATGGCTAAATCCATAACCGCAAAACTACTGGGCTTACATTACCCCAATATCAAGGGCAGGTTACGTTTACATCAATTTTTGATTACCCGACAACCACACACTTCATTTTAACAAACTAATCATCCTAAAGTTAGTATATTGCAAGTTTGTATATACTTACTACTATGAATGATAGAATTATCATTGTCTTAGCTGAACCCCTACCTGACCTGACCAACCAACTACAGCAAGCCTTTCAGTATATGAACTATCGGTTGATCCGTACTTCGTCTGGACGAGAGGCCTTACAGGTTTGTGAGCAATACAATCCTTTTTTATTCATCACCGATATGACACTTCCCGACATGGAAGGGATTGAGGTTATCCGACGGCTGCAGGAGCAAAGTATTGCTTCACAAAGCCATAAAATTGTGCTCAGTAATCGCCCTGAAGAATATTTAGAAGTGGTAGCTTTCCAATACGGAGCTGATGATTACTTGCGCAAGCCTATTCGTATCCGCGCCTACATAAAACGATTGGAAGCCCTCATCCGACGTGAACAAAATAAGCAGGTAAAACGATCATTGAAGATTTCATCAACCTTCCATATAGACCCTAACCAGTATCTTATTCACCAACAGGGTGAAACATTTTTATTATCGAAGAAAGAGTTTAACTAACTTTATCTCATAGCCAGTAACCCCTCCCGGATTTTCAGCCGAAGTGAACTAATTACCCAGGTTTGGGAACAAGATGTACTAGTACTACCCCGTACCTTGGATGTCCACATCCGCAAAATTCGCCAAAAAATTGGTTCGCAATTTATTGAAACGGTCACGGGCAAAGGTTACCAATTTGTTCCTCAAACTACCGTTCAATTTGCCCTTTAGAAGTCACCTAATATAGGTGGATACTTACTTCAAGTTTTTGTTAATATCGTTTACTTGGTAGCGAATTATTAATCATTAAAGCAGTGCATCCAAGATAGTGAACAAGGATGGAGGTTCAACAGCCATGAGCTTAATTGATAACCATACAAAAATACAAGAGATACGCCATAATTCAGCTACGGGCTATTCTTCTTCCCCTACAATCCACTGGTTCACTGTGTTATGCGGCCCTTCTATTATAACTTTGTGAAATGTTGATTGAGGTTCGGTAAGATCCACGGTAAGTTGCTCATTGGATAAGAAAGTTTCTCCTGCCAACCTATACTCGTCTGACTTTCCATAATCCTTAAAATGATTAGTTGAACTAAGCCATATTTTTACTTTACCCTCCTTTTCCATTGCCTTCCAAGAGACGACCACATCTGGTGAAAGCTTCCTTAGCTCCGCTGCCATTAGCTTTAACCTGTAATGATAATTTCCACTGCATTTCCAAGTGTTGATCGACATCATTATCATACGCTGAAGGTAGATTAGAAATATAGGAGCTGTGTTAGCCGAGTGTTAATTGCTAATTAGTGCATCTTATTTATGAGATGCTCTTGGAAAAAATAACGGGGTAATTAGAAAAGGATAGCATAACAAAATTAATAATTAACTAAAACACAATAAGTCATACCAAACAATTCGGTGACCTATGCTATAAGTGCAATCTTAAAATATTGATTTTCATTACTTTGCCATCTTAGTTGCAGCCTCTCTCATCTGGTTTAGTTTTCACGGGGAAGATTCACCCTTTCGTTCCATCAGATTACTACAAAGAGTTTTATAGCCTATCAGTGGGTTATTCATCAATTTGAAGTTAATTGCCCAGATACATGTTTCAGCTCGGTTGAATCAGTAAATATTACCATTTAGTGACATAAAGTTAACAATTCGATAACAACGAAAGCAACTGTGGAGGGTTGGAGTGGAATGTTTCAATTACCTCTATAAAAACATTTCACTTATGTTGACACCTGTATTTTTTCGAAAATGTTGGGCATGCTTATTTTTGTGGGGGATAGCTTTCTTATCCCTTCAGCTAAATGCCCAGAACCTGACGTATGATCTAGCATTGGCTCCCTTTTACCATGGTGTAGCTTCCGGCGATCCGCTGGCTGACCGGGTAGTTATCTGGACTCGTATTACTCCAGAAGGCGAAAGCTCCGATCAAGAGATAGAAGTATCCTGGAAAATGGCTACTGATCCGGAATTTACCGATATAGTGCAAAATGGTCAGTTTATGACCAACGCTGCCCGTGACTACACCGTTAAAGTGGATGTTACCGGGCTGGCTTCTTATACCACATACTACTACCAATTTGAAGCAATGGGTAAGGCTTCTATTATCGGTCGTACCCGAACTACTCCTACTGGTTCTGCTGATCATCTGCGATTTGCCGTGGTGTCATGTAGTAATTATCAAGCGGGTTACTTTAGTGCCTACGGACGTATTGCTGACCGAGCCGATCTGGATGCCGTAATTCACCTAGGTGACTACATTTACGAGTACTCCGCTACCGGGGAGGATTTTTACGGTGATGCCGGATTGCGTGATTCTGGTGAGCGGCGACATTTACCCGATAAAGAAATTGTGACTTTAGCCGATTACCGCACCCGCTACTCTCAGTATCGACTGGATCCTGACTTACGCCGAGCGCATCAGCAACATCCGTTTATCACCATTTGGGACGACCATGAATCGGCGAATGATGCTTACGAAGACGGAGCAGAAAACCACCAACCTGATGAAGAAGGGTCTTGGGACGAACGAAAGTCAGTTTCCCGACAAGTATATACCGAATGGATGCCAATTCGGGGCGACTTGAACGAAATTCCTCTGTATCGCACTATTCAGTACGGCGAGCTGATGGATTTAATTATGCTCGATACCCGCTTGGAAGAGCGAGATATTCAAGGTATGAGTATCACTAATGCTGAATTATACAGCAGCGACCGGACCATGCGGGGGGATACGCAAAAGCAATGGATGTGTGATCAGCTACAAAACTCCACTGCTAAGTGGAAAGTAATTGGTAATCAAGTAATATTTTCACCTTTCAACGTTTGGTGGGCAGGACTAGACCCAAACGGTGGTTTTACCCCAGATGGTATTGAAAGTGTTTTCCTGGACATTTGGGATGGTTACCCTACCGAGCGAGACGAGATTATCAATTTCATCAGCGGGAATTCCCTGGACAATGTGGTAGTGCTTACGGGTGACTTTCATTCTACCTTTGCCTACGATGTGACCAGCCAGCCATCGCCATTGAGTGGTAATGATCCCCCTATTGCTGCTGCCGGACAAGCCCCGGCTCCCGTAACTCCTCCCTCCTATCCGACTACCCGCCAAGGGTCGGCTGCCGTAGAGCTTGCCACTCCCAGTGTGAACTCAGCCAACTTTGACGAAAACGTGGGAGCCGAAGGTGCCGCCGGATTTGAATTTCAGATTAACAAGCCGCTGGCTGCTCCTGGTTCTCCACTCGATGGTATCAACCCGAATCCGCATATGCACTACAATGATTTGGATCAGCACGGCTACTTTATTCTGGATGTGAAGGAGGAACGTGCCCAAGCCAACTGGTACTTCGTAGAAACCATTCTGGAACCTAACTCACCCGAGCAATTTGCTTCCGCTTGGGGATCAGATGCAGATAACAACTATCTAACCGAAGGCGAAGAGAGTGCTGCTAAAGCGGATGCCCCTCCACTAGCTCCCGATGCAATGAGTAGTGAGAACTTCACTTTGCAAATTCTGCACGCTTCTGATTTGGAAGGTGGCGTAGAAGCCATTGATAACGCACCTAACTTCGCCGCCATTGTTGACCGATTGGAGGAAGAAGAAAATACTTTAGTGCTTTCAGGCGGTGATAACTACATTCCTGGCCCATTCTTTGGAGCGGCGGGCGACGGTAGCTTGCGCCCCGTGTTTCAGGAAATCTACCAAGAGTTGTACAACGAAGCAGGGTTGACTAACATTCGGGAAACCCCGGGGCGATTGGATATTACCATCATGAACATCATCGGTTTTGACGCTTCAGCGGTGGGTAACCATGAGTTTGATGCTGGTACCAACGCTTTTTCGGATATTGTAGGCACCGACATTCGTGGCACTACGTTAGGCGATGTTCGCTGGCTGGGAGCACAATTTCCGTATCTATCAGCCAACCTTGACTTTAGTGGCGACGGTGATCTTGGCGGATTATTCACTAGTGAGATTCAGCCTACTAGCACATTTATCTCAGCTCCCGATGATTTAGATGCGGCAGCAGCAGCTCCCAAGTTTGCTCCCGCTACTACCGTTGAATTCAATGGTGAAACCGTAGGTATTGTGGGCGCAACGACCCAGATTGTACAGTCCATTTCCTCTGCTGGAGGAGTAGAGGTTTTAGGTCCAACCGAAAACGATATGCCTGCTTTAGCTCAAGTGCTACAACCGACGATTGATGCACTAGCGAGTCAGGGAATTAATAAGATTGTACTAGTTACTCATCTTCAGCAAATTGCTTTAGAAATAGAACTGATCGGACTGCTTTCGGGAGTCGACGTAGTGATTGCGGGTGGTTCCGATGTGCTATTCGCTCAGGAAGATGATGTGCTCCGCAGTGGCGACGAAATTGAAGAAGCGTATCCATTTATTACCCAAAATGCGGATGGTGACCCCGCCGTAGTGGTTGGAACCGACGGAGAGTATAGCTACGTAGGTCGCTTACTGATTGAGTTTACCAGCGAAGGAGTACTGGTAGAAAGTTCGTTAGATAACGAAATGAGCGGAGCCTACGCCACCGTAGAAGAAGTGGTAAGTGGACTTTGGGAAACCGAAGACCCGTTTGCCGAAGGTACCAAGGGTGAGCTAGTTCAAAGGTTGACTAACTCGGTAGAGACCATTGTAAATGAGCAGGACGGAGTTATTGTAGGAAAAACCAGCGTGTACCTCGACGGTCGTCGGGCGCAGGTACGTACTGAGGAAACCAACTTGGGTAATCTCACCGCTGATGCCTCTTTGGCTACTGCCCAGCAGTTTGATGCCAGTGTAAAAGTATCACTCCGAAACGGCGGTGGCATTCGGGCTGCGATTGGTGAAGTAGTAGATTTAGGGGGCGGTAATGTTCGGTTTGCTCCACCTCAGGCAAACCCCGAATCGGGTAAGCAGGAAGGAGACATCTCTCAATTAGATATCGTAAACACACTTCGGTTCAACAATAGCTTATCGTTGCTAACGCTATCGGCGGCTGATTTACTAGCGGTGCTAGAATATGCTGTATCCGCCTCCGAACCAGACGCCACTCCTGGTCAGTTCCCTCAGGTAGCCGGAGTTCGGTTTAGCTTTGACATTACTCAGGAAGTAGGTAATCGAGTACAGACGGTAGAAATTATTGACCAAGAAGGAAACGTAGAAGATACTATCGCCGAGAATGGTGAGGTAGT
>ERZ1740065.3359-NODE-3359-length-10035-cov-11.755110_pt1 | contig 10035 bp, 13 predicted proteins | sample MGYA00581738_ERZ1740065 | MGnify/ENA primary metagenome ERZ1740065 (study PRJEB43018, sample SAMN04849749) | marine metagenome | isolation source: floating plastic debris | place: Pacific Ocean | collected 2008-09-01 | study: EMG produced TPA metagenomics...
CCCTCCCTCTCTCTCTCTCTCTCTCTCTCTTTCACCCCTCTCTCTCCCTCTATCCCTCTCCTCTAGTGCATTTTGATGGTTCTAAATTAGAACACCTCAAATTATGTCTGATAGTCTAGACTTTCCTGATCGTACATTTTTGTGGAAATTGGAGTTGGATATATTCTTCCTTGCTATAAATCTTCAGAAAAGTGCATGAAGAACTGCATTTGTTTTTAATAACAGAGACAAGTCAGCCACTGATGGTTTTTACTGAGTTACATTACCTGGCGCCAGTTTTCACACACGATCCATGCTTCGAGCACTGCCATTTGGTTAACTTGCTGCCACATGCTGTTGGAATTAGTAAGACACCATTATAGTGGAGGTGCAGATGAAATAAGTCGTTCTTTGAGAGAATTTTCTTACCTTTCTTGATTTCTATGTCATCATTCTTTTTACCCGCGTTAGCACAGCAAGAATGCTTGTGTTCTTGAGAGCCACTACAGCAGCACTTGCCGCTCGAACCCTTGCTGGCCTGAAATACAATACCATGCTGATATATTCTATTACTATTAACGAATATGAATCAAGATATCCTTACCGCAATAACTGCCAGCAGCAGGCTGAAGATGATCAGGGTTGCGCTAAACCTCATGATCTTGATTGATCGCTCCAAATGAATCTCTTGATCATCTTATCACCTCAGGCCTAGATGGACGGCACCTGATTGTGTCAACAAATTAATCAACAAATCAAACTCCAAAATGATAAAGGAATTCCTTAAGTGAGCTGTTATGAACAAATAATCGTATCAGAAGCCATAAAAGTTACCGAAAATAAAAACTTCGTCATGGCAGTGATAATGTATGGTGTGATAGAGCAGTGAGAAGCAGACTAGGATAAGGCTGATGGTCGACACCCATGATGTGGGTCAACTATCATGATTCAGAGTGGCAAAGGTAGATCTACCATATCTATGGGAGGAGCTCAACACCTTCAACATCACCCGCGCTGATATCCATGTAATGTGATGAAACAGATCAGGATCCATGCTGTTTTTAGGTTTTAGCATATGTTCAGGACTTATATCTCCGTTAGTACCATCGAATGGAACAACTATTAGTGAAGCATGGCTCAGATATATTGTCACTTACATGTAGCAATATACAGCAAATACATACAGCAATATACACAAAACTCACTTATATTACACTAGCTAGTCATCCAAGTCAAAAATCACAGCGTTATCGAACTCAAACAACCGCTTGCCCTCCGATTTTACTGCACTGATATCAGAATTTGCACTGTCAGCCATATTATCATCGTCGTCATCATCGTCATCACCATCATTATCGTTGTCATGGTTTTTTCTACTACCAGTGTCATTATCAACATCATTTGTTGTCGCCATATCTGATGAGTCGGTAATATCAACATCATTTGACTTCCTGTCAGAAGGAGAGAAGTCGCCGGCTGCCATTTCATAAACATCATCGTCGGTAGTAGAGGCTACATCGGAGCACTCAGACCGCGGTGACTCAGTAGTCATAATGCTGCTCCCATCCTCACTGGCACTACTGCTATGTCTCGATCGATGATGCTACAAGTCACACACACAGCATGTATGGAACACACAGTACAGCGACACATACAAACACACGTAACATTACAGACGATTGGTGAACAGGATTGACCAATCAACACACCTTTCCTGTTTCATCTCCACTACTGCATTCAGAATTGCTGCTATGACGACGCTGATAGTTATTCTCCCTCTGTCTTCTCTTCTTCCTCCTGTTAGACAATGTCTTGTGCATGTGGCTCACTGTTTCCTTTGATTTAAATTTGGTCTCCTCAATTTTTTCAGAGAATGAGACTGACTTTTTCCTCTATAATAGGAAGGTGACAGTGATTTCCTCATCCAATCGAGTGTTGGAATCATCATAAATGCCGAATCATCACCTCTCTAAAGACTGGTGGCTGCTCTTGAACAGGCGTCTGCTCAATCTGGCTCTCCTGAACATCACTTCCGCCATTCACATGAGAGCTGGTAGCGTCTGCTATCTCAGTGTCTGAGTTGGCATGTTTCAGTATCCCGTGGATTGCATCTGGTGTGGCCTGCATGTGTACCACTTCAGGAGTCTTAGGTTTCCACGGTTTTCCCTTTATACCCTAGGGTATAACAGGAATTTTGTCGTGAGGTAGCTACCGAATGAATCATTCACCACTCGTATGATCCAATAACTCTCAGGAAGGGAGAAATACACCAGTCATACCTTGATGTCAATGCAGAGATGTGATGAGTTCATTTCAGTGACCACCATGCTCTCTGGCTCATGTTTGCTATGCTGGTCTACAATCTTGGTTCCCTCTTTGGCCAATATCTCAAGACTCTCCAGCTCGCTCAGTATTTGTGATTTACTCAGAAACTCGTGAGTCTAAGACAGCAGTAAATCACATGTCAGATATCAGTACTCAAATACGGAATGTCGCAGGGGCTGGTCGCAGGGGCTGGTCGCAGGGCTGGTCGCAGGGCTGGTCACACACCTCCGTATCCTGACTGTTTGCTCCGCGAGAGAAGAACTTGGTCCAGATATTTGTATCGCACTGCTCCCTGTACACATTTAAGACAACATTCCTGTCTCCTATGTTTTTCTGCACCTGATCCACGCTTCCAGGGAAGATGGTGCAGAGATAGTAGTGGGTCTTAAAGCCAGTGCTGCTGACAGTGTGGAATGTAGTCTCGACCTGCAATGGAGGATTAGCTGTAGTAGATGATAAAGGATCTCTGAGAGCTCTACTCAAGTTTACAACTAACGAGGAAAACAATATATCAGTCAAATTGTCATGATGATCATCAATTGGAATAAGATATCTCTGCCCACTCAAACAATTAGTCAAGATTGGAAGTATAGCGAGTCCCATACCTCTCTTCCTGAGATGAAGAGACGCAGTGAATCAGTGTCTACATGCTGCACCTCCAGTACGAGTGTCACGCATTCATCGTCGTTCTCATAAGAGAAGACGGGCAACTTGTACATAGTCTGACCAAATATAGACACACCATCAGTACATAAAAACATGTGTTGGGAGGTATCTACTGATAGCGAGTGGCAGGTATCTACTGATAGTGAGTGGCAGGTATCTACTGATAGTGAGTGGCAGGTATCTACTGATAGTGAGTGGCAGGTATCTACTGACGGTGAGTGGCAGGTATATATTGGTAGGTATAGTGTGGGCTAATTACTGACATTAGGGTCCAACAGAGCTCTCTCATTGGCCACTTCAGCTTCTTCTTCGGTTGAGTGAGGATTTATCTTGGCTTCTTCCTAAATAATTATTCTGTTACAGTTCCAATGGTCAGGTCAGATTGATACCTGGATGGCCAGGTTCAATAGCGTGTAGAAATAAATATAATTAGCTATCTCTGATGAAGACAACATACAGTTGGTAATGAGAAGTACTGTGATGTCTCAGTCTTGTGCATACACCCTCAATAAGATTTTCGTGCGAAAGGAAACATGAAAGAAGATTGGTCAATATGAAAATATGAGTGATTGAAGGGTGTTATAGAATTCCAGACTATCAGCCAATCAGGTAGGCAGTATATTTCATCCTTTCCTTACCGTATTATTTAAGTCTCCGTAGCTGAGGTCTTCCCTGCGCTCTTGTCCACCCAACTCTACAGCAGGAGTGATGTCGGTATGGCTGGTATCTGTGGAACCAGTAGCCGGATCATGCTCACTTATCAAAGGAGAATCCGTGTACTGGGCGAAGCGATCCGCCTTTCTCCTGTTCACTACTAGCTTGACAATCTAGCAAGAGCCAAGTTGAGAAGAAAATGATTGGTCCTAGTCCTAGCATACCAAGTCAAAATACTCACGAGCTGATGTTTCGTTTTATCAAATCGGGCTGAGCCGCTATCCTCATCCACGGGATATGGCAGATCCAGTTCAAGCAGATAAGACACGGGTTTCTGAGTGGTGAGCCGCACGTGGCGCTCTGTGACATCCAAATCACAACTTGAGGCACTCTTTAATTCAGGCAGCTGCACAGTTAACTCGAAGGCAGCTGGTATGTTGGCATAGCTCTGCAATGCGGAGGACATAAAGTATCAAAGCAAGCAGCAGTACTAGCTAGAGAGGAGAGATAGACTAAGGCAACCTTAGATGACGAGGATTCAGTGAAGTCTGAGAGGTCGACGCCGAACTGACTGACTAGTGAGTGCCGTGGAGTCTTGGGGCGAGTGGCACTACCATCCAGAGACTGACTACTGTCCTGACTTGACCCAGCATTCAGTCTACGCTGCTCATCAACCTGAGTAATAGTCACCGAGGCGAGGGTGTAAAACTCGGGATGTACAGTGTCCTGCAATAGCATCTGTCATCAAACTCTATTACAATCTGATCAACTGACTGTACCTCTTTGGCTTTCCTCTCAGCCAACTCCTCCGATGTTAAACCAGATTCGTAAGGATATGGAAACTGCAGCGGTGACTCCCCGTCAGCACCTGCGCCGTCAGCACCTGCGCCGTCAGCACCTGCGTTGTCAGTGCCATTGGATTCTTGTTGAGAAGTATTCTTCTTTCTCATTATTGTAGGCTGAGCAACTCCTTTGAACTTCATCTGTTTCATCCTCACCATAGATTCTCGGTCAAACTCAATACCAAAGTGCTTTTCAAGTCCTATGAGATAGTAAGTTTCAAAAAATAGCAAACAAAAGCCTAGACAAACCTATGATCAGAAAAACACAGTATACAGGGTGAAATAGCCTATAAATGATTAAAAAAAACCAATCCTATAGGTATACTGATATATGCTAATATTAATACAACTAGTAATGCTAGTACCTCCTCCTCTGCTTCTACCATTGCAAGGCTGACTTTACTTATTATCAAAGGCTATCAGTCATGAGGGCAACTTAATTTTAAATCATAAATCTGAGGCACAAGAGACACTATAGTGGAAGGAAGACATAAGGAACCTCAGAAAGTGAGGATGCAGGCATTTAAATAATGGCAAGCGAATAAAATCTCATTCTTTATGATTGCTACCATTTCTATGGAGAAAATCGAGGGAACATGAGTACCCAGACCTGAATATCAAGTACTGTCCTGCACACCCATAACCCGGTAAAATCACTTCATGTACAATCATCATGCTAATAACCATTGTGATTCTAAATCTGGACAAAAATTACACCTCTGACAGTCTGCATGCATCTATAATTCATGACGCAGTACTTAGGTCATACTCCTTGCTATTGGCAATGACAGCTAGAGAAGTCACCAGCCTGGCTTTAGTGCATTAGCGAATGAGCTGCTATATCTTACAGAGAGTGAGACTGAGAAACGCTCAAACACCTTACCATCAAGGGCAGTATCATGGATCATCTTAAGGAAGGCAGGATTTGATGACATCTTATAGGTATCCGAATGGAAAACAACATCATAAACAGCACATTTGTCTCCTTTTTTATCGACATCATCTCTGACGGGGCTGCAACAGGATTTAAACATGTGACTAACATACTGCATTCTAGTTCATCAAATTGAAAACAAAATTAAATACCTGAAGCTATGAGGGATACTCCATTGAATGCCTAATTTCCCATTTGGCTGCTTTCTTTTCTCATTCGTGGGTTTGCCAATATGTTCATTGTGACAGATATTTACAAATATCTTTGCAGGGATTGATTCATCATCAGATTGCTTCCCAAAGAATTTCAGCACATGCCCTGCAAAGAGTTAAGTGCCGATACAAACAGCATCTATCATGTCGAGCAACTTTTAGCTCGAGAAGTTGGTAAAGGCTGGCAGACACAACACCAAGCAACACCCAAGCAGATATTAGATGATATCCTCACCAGGCACAGGGTGAATAAATTGCACATCCATCCCCCTCTCAGCTTCCATCATTGCTATCTCTTTCTCATAAAGTTCTCTGTTTTTTGGGTCTGCGATTTCTTCGGCATATTCAACAAAAAGTTTTCTGAAAGACTCATCTTTTAGAGCTTTGCCGATTCTGTCAACCTCGTCTTTAGTGATATTCATATCCCTGAGTTTGTCTTCTTTTGAAGCACTCATGTTATACAAACTTATGCTGTTGAGCAATGTAGACCAAGCGGGTAGAATAAAAAAATTGGCACTGTTATTTTTGTCCCTCAGTTCGCAAATGTTCGAGAAAAAAAGCAGCGTACCTTTCGCTGCGAGGATAGTAACAACGATCCAAAATTCTAGATAATATTAATTTAGATATAAATACTGATAACTACGGTAGATGAAGTACATTTGGATTTTTTGAGTAAACTGGAGGAAATGCATGGGATCTTTGAATGAATATGTTTAAAAATATAATAATTTGGGCTTGTCATTAGGTAACACCACCTCTCGTCGACTGGATAACAGTGAAACTGAAACAGTAGTTGTCCTTCCATGAACTGCAGCTTGACAGCCACGAGATGAACTCCACAGCAACAGCATGCATGCATCCATCACACGGAACGAGGACCTTTCTCTGGCGTCACAGCCTACCCTTCAGGCAATGCTCACTATCATACGTACGAATGGGATAGACCAGACTTCCCAATATTCAGTGCTACTGCTACCTAACACTGTGGTGCTGTTGCTGTGTAGTGTTAGTCTGTGCCTGCCTTCATGAGGCTGTCACCAGGTAATCAGTGAAATTAATCTACCAGACAAAATTAAGGAAAATCATCAGTTTCTTAAATAGCAAGAAAAGAAAGCCATACGTATGAGTGTAATAAGCAACATTTCATTTGAACAAACTGCCTTTATTTGCCATGTATGTAAATAAATCATACTGCGGCACTCTGCTATAACTAAAATGCATGTGGGTTTTTTAGATTACACAGTTCTTGATTGGCTCCCTTGAGTTTTGTCATGAATTTATGAAGATTTGTCTTTCGGATGTTGCGTTTTGGACTTAGCTTCACTATCAAGCACCCAGTCATGTTATTCCTAAAATGGTGAATGCTGCCCACTTCCGGGTCAAGATCATAGACTGCAAACGTCCCATTGATTGTCTCTCTTAAACTGTGAACATCTACAACCTCGGCTCCAGCTGTGTTAGCTATTGGCTTTGACCATACTCCTACATAAAATATATTCATCCTGAAAATAAATGCATTAAAAGGCAACAAATGACGCAAGACTAAGTGATGTTTTATCTCACCAATGTCCATTGGAAGAGTGCAGTTAGTCTTTCTCAATGATGTGAAGTAACAGAGACCATCATCAAGCCTATGGAATACCTTATCATCAGGCAGTGCTGTTGGACACATTTGACTCCGTAGATTGAGGCCACCTATATATTAGACACAAAATTGTGTAGAGAACAAAACACGAATGACAGGAATTTAGAGGAAGACAAGAGGGCAGGAGAGGGGATGGAAGAGAAGGTAAGTGATGCTGAGAAATTAGAAGAGGGAAACGATGCAGTGGTAATTGGAGGAGGCCACCATATGTGGGACCTATTAGCTATCAGTACTTACCAACTTGGCTGTTCTTTGTCTCTTTATGAATACTCTCTGCATGTTTCAACATGTCTATCAGAGATGTGAAGTTGTGGCTCGGTACTACTATTTCATCCAAGTCAATAAAGGCAATCCATTTGTAGGCAGTCATATATGTATAAAAGCAATGCTGATTGTGGGTTTTTTGACCAGTAACATGGACAGAGTCTTCATCTACTGGAAGTTTCCATTGATGGACATCCACAATACCTTGATGCTGGTAGTGTTCAAGGACAGGTTCAATCACTGCACTGTTGATGCTGTTCAAATAGAGTGCTATTTTCTCAACTCCGAGGGCTCGGTTTACTTCGATGAATTCCTTAAGCTGGTAGCTGTCATTGTAGTTGGAGGTTAGTGGTCTCACGCAGATCATAGCATCATTACTCGTCTTACCAGGCTCATAGTTGCGAATCCTCAATGGTATGGAGTTGTGCTCACTTACTAAGGTAACTGTTGATGGAGGCCGTTCATTGATGCAATCACACACCCAGACCCAAGTATCATACAGGATTTTGGGTCTATACTCTATCAATGACACGTTGTGTAGATCTCGCATGGGGCACTTGGAACCGTCCTCATACCTGCAGGAGACGCTGACATCTGTAGCAATGGACACTTTGCTCTTGAAACCCACTATCTTTATCAGATGAACTCTGGGATCATAATGCGCGCTGTAGACTAATAGAGTCTCCTCATGATCAAGAAACTTAAACTGTTCAACAGAACTGTCCTTTCTTGGTATCCCTTGCTTCGTTATATCCGAGGTCCCATCAAAATCTGACTGACTGGTGTAATAGTCGTCACTAAAGACACTTCCGTATGCCCTCTCATGATTAGATATTGACACTCTGAGAATGTTTTTCTTCTTCAGTGATGGTGTCACACGATGAAATCGAAATGTCAAGTACAACAGGACAGTAACGGTAGTAAGTAAAGCAATCAGTGCTAGCTTACCATTCACAGATGGAATCATAGTGGTGATCCAGTGGACTGAGTCTAAGATACATAACTCAAGCTAGTAGCAAGTACACACCAGCTCAATTGCCAATTGACACATCACTCTACTGTCTGCCAATACCTCAGTTGCGGAATCACCATGGCAACACTAAAAATAGTGATGATTGAGAATATCAGACATATGATGCCTGAACAAAGCTGACTGTTCAAGCGTGACTGCTAGCTGTGGCTTGACTACATGCATGACAGACAAGGAGGTGTTGCGTTCACTCAAACCTTCGAGACACTATACGATACACAGTGCATAGTTTATTAACAGTAACTTGTAAATGAAGCAATGCAACAGTACATTTACGGTATATGGTTTGATTGACATGTAGGATTATCAAAAATGGGCGAATGGAGTGAAATACAAATGAGATCAGAGCTTTGATAAAGAAAACGGATGAGTCCAAGAGTTCGGCGCAGATAAACACAATTTGAAATCAAAACCATAAAGTAATGTGCATTTAAATTTAAACTGTTATAATAATGTTAAAAAAATAGAATATGGACAATTATTGGAAGAACATATTTGACATAATTTTACTCAAGCACCAAAAACACAAAAAGTCATAAGTATTGAGTCGAAAGCTTCATTGAGGAGAAGCAACATTACTGGCTACGGTAGTACAGCACCGCGTATACCGATTCCACTTCAACATTTACTACTTTTCAAAATATTGCAAAATGTGTAAGGTTTTACCTTGTTCCGGTTGAGTGAGAGAAATAAACGGAAGAGATATGATTAAGATGAATAGCAATGTTTGGCTATACAATGATACAGTTTGCTGCAGGTTTACTAGGGCACATCCGCAACTCAGTCGTCTACTACTATACAAGCAGTGTCCAGATACAGCCCTGCAGCCAGGTACAGCCCTGCAGCCAGGTACAGCCCGTAGCGAGGTACGGTTCTCGGTTCTGTATGTCAGATAAATCAGTGGCGGAAGATCTTCTGATGCAAAGATGACAGTATGCTGCTCCGCCGTCTACCTTGAGCATTTTGTACTTGAGTTTCAGTTAGCGTCTGTGTTTGACTGCTGTCAGTTAAAGATTTACCCTCCTGCAGCTTTTGCTGTAAAAAATAACGGCATATTTTTACCTTTGGTTACGAGGCACTGGAAAGCCAAAAGCTTAGAAGGAAGACGACTGGTAGCAAAAGTAGAACGGTTTGGACTAAAATTGCATTTAGGTCCATTGGACTGACCAAGCAGACCAGGGAGCAGACAGGACTGCAGTCTTCGGAATGACCAGGACTGTAGACCAGATTAAGCCCACGGATTCCAGGGCAGCCTGAAAAAGCCTAACAATGCCTGACTACTCACAAAAACCAGAGTTCTGGACTGATCAGGCGGAGGAGCTCCAGGCCGCCTGAGAGCAGCATGCAAGCATACCCCATGCGGACCTGAGTCCGCCGAAGGACAGGAGGTAATAATATTCCTGGAAGGCTCAGGAGATATAAACGAGGGAGGGAGCGAGGGAGGAGGGAGCGAGGGAGGGAGGGAGGGAGGGGGAGAGAGAGAG
>ERZ1740065.3360-NODE-3360-length-10035-cov-11.479559_pt1 | contig 10035 bp, 2 predicted proteins | sample MGYA00581738_ERZ1740065 | MGnify/ENA primary metagenome ERZ1740065 (study PRJEB43018, sample SAMN04849749) | marine metagenome | isolation source: floating plastic debris | place: Pacific Ocean | collected 2008-09-01 | study: EMG produced TPA metagenomics...
GGCGGGCGGGCGGGCGGGCGGGCACGCGGGCAGGTGGGCGGGCGGGCGGGAACAGTCGCACACGATATCCACAATAAAGCAATGAGTTTCCAAAACGTGCTTTATGAATTTCAAGACTTACGGGAATAAAAGAATGAGGACATAACTCCCAATAAGCACTGCATATTTGTGTCAGCGGCGGGTCCAGGCTGTTTAGGGTTGTCTGGTGCATGGATGTTAGATTTCAAGTATCACATAACCATGTCTGACTTTTGTCATTCTCCCATGGATATTCATGCATCGGCACGTGCGGGAGTGAGCGGGAGTGAGCGTGAAAATTGACAGGCGAATGACAAACACCCTATGTCTGATTTCCACTACACTGCAGTGATGGTTTCACTGCCAAGATCAGAAACATAAATGGCCACGCTGGAGAAGATTACAAAAGTATCTCAGTTCCAGTGGTAGTCACATCATGCTGCTTGCTGGTCCCTAGTCTCCAGTTTAATCCCATGGCTGCAGTTCCAAGCAAACTGTATGCAGCAGATTTTTGTTAATCGGCATTTTTTACTCTCCTATCGGCATTTCACCGGTTTCATAACTGCTGGTGCTAAGCATAACCTCAACGAGTGCGGCGCAAAACATTATAAATGCTGACTAAAGCTAGTGTAACACAGGTATAACACAGGTGTAACACAGGTATAACCAGGTGTAACACAGGTATAACCAGGTGTAACACAGGTATAACACAGGTATAACACAGGTATAACATCAGCAAATGAAACCAGCGAGCCAATATGAGACTAAAAAACGTCTGTTAAATGGATAACTGAGTCACTAGTCACTAGTCACTGAGAGCTGTGTTTGTAGCTGTGTTAACAGTGTCAGTAGCTGTGACCGAAGTTGATGCATGTCATTAAGCATTCAGCGCTGACTGCATCCCTGCAATAATTACTTGCATGACATTGATATTTGAACTGGAGTGCCTGGCTGACATTTCGTTGTATATAAACCTTGTGACTTTAAATTTGAAGTCTTCAGACTCGTTTATTGTGCTGATGCAACTTTTACAGCATCTAAGAGCGTAAAGTCTGGTTCACACACATCTCATAAGCCCTAGTGAGTGAGTTATGTGATGGCGAGCTAACCAGCATTTTTGTGAAATGCAAATGCTTTCGCACGATGGCGCTACCGCAGGAAAGTTCAACCAGCTAACTTTCCTACCCAACTGCTTATGGCTGCTGAGATCATAGATCCAATCGTAGTACTAACAGCACTGCTCCCAGCGATTGTGCAATAGGCTACAAACAGGCTTAATGGAGAAGTGATTAGGAAATGAGGAGAAATTACTATTGCAGCAGAGTTGTCTTCCCGGAAAGACACTAAAGAAACCTCTGATCCACCTGACCTTGGTGATACACATGAATGACCTTATGAGAGCTTTTATATGAATAGAAACCCATTGATGTGAAAGACCCCTGATACAAGGCACCGTAATCCATACTTGTGTGCAAGCATGTGAAGTCTTACTGCAACACTGGTGCAATGGCTTGGATAGCGGAGTATGTAAAGTATAGGATCAATCAAGCCAAGGCAAGTACCTTCTGGATATGGAATGTCTGGGTGACACCAATACTACTGTGGTTGTCTGGTATGTATGAAAGATTTGCTGGCTTTCGTCATTCTCCCGTCGATATTCGTGCAGCAGCATGTGCGAGAGTGTGCGCACGTGAGCGGGAGTGTGCGAGAGTGAGGACTGATAGGCGTGGGATTGAGCGTGGATAGGCGTGGGAGTGAGCGGGAGTGAGTGCGGATAGGTACAGGAATGTGCACAAAAAATCAACAGGAGAATGACAAAAACCAATATGCTTAGCTTAATTAGAGAGACAGGATCACACGTCTGCTAAACTTACAGGTGCAAATACTAAGCGATCCAATGACATGCTCCAGGTGGTGAAAATGAAGATATGGCTCTCAAATACTGTCATCTTTGCACCAAGCTACTTCGACTTCGTATCAACCTACTGCGAATCCATCACTGTCAAAGATCTGATGAAAAGGCTCATAGTTTTACACTCTGTGTCGTTGGACACCAAATCTGCGTACTTTGTCGAGTTTAACGAGGGAGACAATCCGTACAATGTGAGGAAATACTCACTGCTGCAAGTCAGTCAGAAAGCTCACTCCAAGTACCTCTACATCATGTCTCTGGATGACTTTATCAGCTACTGCGACTCTCTGGACGTAGCGTGGCGCCGTGTGGTGTGGTTGAGTCACTCGGCCAGATGTGGCTCCACTCTATGGGGACAGATATTCAATGCTCTCCCTGATTGGGGTGTCGTCTCTGAGAGCAGCTTTGCTGATCACATTCTCATCTATGAGAGACCAACTGAAGATCTGATTGCTTACAGCAAGTCGAGTGAGTTTGGACGGATAGCCGTAGCCGGCTTTAAGTTTCATGTGAGCCGATTTAGAGATGATCAATCTGTTCTGTTCAAGACAAGCAGCTTAGACTCTCACATCCTCCCACACATCCACCTATACTTTACTAACATGACCGTCCTGCACGCTTACCGCAATGCTCTGCCAAGCGCAAAGTGTTGGTACAACTCGTCACTTTCATCGATGACACAAGCCCTGCCCGTCGACTACATGCACAAAAGAATATCAGATGTGGAGAATCGCCGTGAGTACATTCTGACTGAGATATTTGACCTGTACTCCCAGGCTATGTTGAAAACTAAGTCTGTGATTGACAAACTCCGACCTGAAGGTTTGTTTGAATGGTATTTGTTTCTCTGGTGCTCGTTCAATGATGCGATCTGTGACGCTGAGCGCAATGGAATCAAAGTCAAGTATCTGAAATACGAGAGTCTCATGGAAGACAAGGAGACGTATATCAGGAAACTGTTTGACTACCTCGACATCCATCAGGAGTTGGTAATGAGTGGTCTAAAGGTAACTGAGACTGACAGTCAGGCAGACACATTCTTTAGTCATGAATCACGGAAGTTTAACAAACAGTGGACTCGAACAGAGGAGGCTGTAAGGAGAGGCAATCTGATCCTCAACGGAATGGGTTACCCAGACCTCGACGGTGATTTCGTGTTTGAAAATACTTTATAGGGTTTCTGATAGGAAAAATTATGTTATCGGTTGTTGCTAAGACTGGTTCTTCAAGTCAATGTTTCTTGTCCAAGGTCAGTGTTTGCTTATATGCTGGCTCGTTTTTATGCTATCCATCTTTCGACAATGACTTTGCTTGTAGTTTTTGCTAGAACTTGAGTGAACTTGAGTCATGATACCAAACTGGCAAAGACACGATGATGAGTTTCCACCCATCCATAGTATCATTTACTACAGTTCAAAGTGAAAATAAGTCAGGGATCTCAACCTAGATCCAGTAAAATTCATTACAGCAGGTTTCAGAAGCTCATTGTGTTGGGCAATATTATGACGTCATAAACAGCTCAGAATTGTCATATAATTGTCATATAATTGCCATCTCTTTTTCATTTGCAGCATCAAAAACTGGTTTTTAGTTCATTAGGGTGAAGGTTGGAGACACATTGCTTACTTATGATATCATTTTACCGAGGGAGGTGAGTGATAACATCCAAAATACGAACTAAAAGACAAAAATCCGAGTGAGTCAAAGGAAATCCTTATGCTGCATGAAATCCGCTCTTTCATCCTTACACAGGCTGAAAATCCGAACAGTAAGGATAAAATCCAAATAGTTGAGATCCCTAAATAAAATCTATCAATCTTGGGTTTCAAGACTTTTCCGAGTTTTTCCATGGTAAAGTAAAGCCACAATAGCAGCAGTCAGTGGACGGTAGCAGCTGTAGGCCCTGCGACAGTGGGAGAGCGGTTGATCATTTCTCTTTTCTGCCTCCACACCGGCCAATGCATCTTACTTATTTCAACTTCACCGCATGTAGCCAGTCAAGTGTGAATTCTGAACCATAATCATTAGCTATTTTGAGATCATCATTGAAATGGTTTGAATAAGCAATATACCGGTGATCAATCAAATAGAGAACATTGGAAATCCCCCAGCAACCATCTGTGGGTTTATCACTTAGGGATGTGTGACTACGCTTAGTCGAAGAAGTCATTATACTACGTCACTGTTGAGGAACAAGTAACTGTCAACTAGAATTCGTGGGAAACAACTGCCAGTGGGAGTTTGTACAAAACAGGCGAGTGCGTTTACCCTCTACACTCTACCCATACCCAGCAGTCACCAATTCCATGTCCCGCTGATGCTGCTCACATCATTGCAGATTGCTGACAATCTACAACTGAAGTCATAGCTGCAGCAAATATCTCGTTAACCAACGAATTTGATCCTTTCTGCTGTGCATCTTGCCTGTACCACTGCAATCTATCTTGAAACTGAATGGGCCGCCGATATGTTGATCAGCTGTTTACTGGAAGTGGGCCAGAATCAGAAGCCAGCCTGTGGCCTTTGTCCTAAGTGTGTTTAGTTACCCACAAGATGCTTCGCATGTATAAGTACTGACGCGGACATTCAGAGAGCGGTTCAGACACTTTTTACATTGTCAATGCGATCCCAACAATAAGAGCTCGGTTGGAAGCATGTGCTAATAGCTATGCTACATTTCTGCCGTTGGTCCTATCTGTATGTACAGTATTCTGTCACACCATAGAAAACACATGGTATGTTATCGCTTCAACGAGACTGCAGTCAAAAAGGCAGTCAGTCAAGCGTTATAATTCTCTTGCACTCTGAACACGTCTGATGACCTTGATTGTAATTTTTACAATGAATACAAAAGGAAGGATCAGTGACAACCCATCCAATCCATACATTGAAGAGCTTGATATCAATCTGAGTCAAGCTTAAGGATGTTTTTACATGATGGAAGAAAACTGGTGGTAAAAGAGGACAACTCCAGATCAAAGACTCAATGTAATTTGATACTGACTATGCAAAATTTTAACTGTTAGCTACCATCTAATGAATGTGGGACAGACAAGGTTTCTCCTCTCAGACTCAAGCCTGCAGAGGGATTTAAGTGCATCTCATCATCATGGGATATCGAGAGTGATGATGCATATTGTACTCTATGGAAAATGAGTTGTGGTTGGGTCTGAAAAACATGGTTTTTCATTGAGGTCATTTGGCTCTCAGTTTCTTCACAGCAATATCTGTTCCCGTCCCAATAATGCCTTTATTCTTATGAAGAAACGCTTTTTATGATGATCAAATCATCTGAGAATCTGAAGTCATCTCACTCAGTCTCTGTGTCTCCGCGTCCCTCCGACCAAAATCAATAACTTCACTTCTCTTGTCACCAGTCTAATTGCAAGCAGTCAGGCCTGGTTGAACCACTCTGTAGTCGGTAACAAATGTTGTAGTTGGAGGCATCCGTGAGGCTTGAGGGGCGAGGGGCGAGGAGTAAGTGATACAGCAAGCAACAGAGAGAATATCAGGAATTTTTTATTCTTACGTCAGTACGCACGCTGGTGTCTCTAGACCCTAAGTTATGCCGCATTTGGTTGGCAGGCACGCATGCACCTGCGTGCCTGCTGACATAAGACTAACAAATGCTGAATAGGTGGACAGAAGACTATCTCTTCCTTTCATATATCCCTGAACATAGACAAATCTTTAAGAGATGGATTTTGGTTAGACGTAAGAAAAATCAGCTTCATCATACAATCCATAGTTTTGGAGTTTGCAGCTCATGTGTTGATTACCTGCTGACATAAAGGGTGCAGTAAACAGTTACATGTTTTGGTGTATTACAAAGGGCTTTGTGGACATTTGGGCTTTTGTCATTCTCCTGTAGATATTTTTGTATCAGCATGTGCCGGAGTGAGCGTCAGTGAGAGCGAAAATCAACAGGAGAATGACAAAAACTGACATTATGCATATTATTAACTTGGTTCCCTGCTTACCACTCCCTCCTCCCCGCTATCAAATCATCCCATGGATGGAACGGTAATTGCATTTAAGAAAGTAATCGCTACCAGCGCAGTGGGATTTGGTACTTCTGAGTGCCTTATGTACTTACAATATCGATGTAACCTTAGAAGAATAGCAATTGGTTATAACTCTATCTACCACTGTTAAAAAACTAATTTATGATACTAAGAACTGTCATGCCATGAGATGATGGACATGCGGCGTTGCTGTTCACTCGGCTATACTGTTCAAATCGCCGGTGTGTGTAAATTCATCATTTTTTTAATTTCCCGTATCCATAGAGACTTAAGTACGTATGAACTGTATGCTCTTCGGACAAGAAGGGAAAACTCCTTGTTGTGTATGAAGCCGATGCTGGTGTGAGCTGATTGGCTAATGACAATTAGGTGAAAGGTCACGCCCTATGCTTGAAGGTTATACGCTTATCTAGGCACCACTCAAGCATGACATGTTTTGCACTAGGATCTGATTATCTTGCCATCAGTAAATACGAGAGTAGTATGTTCATGCTACTAGAGGTTTCTAGTAATGGTACGGCATACCTGGACAGATGATAAACAGCTGAGCTGGATAACAGTGTTACATCATTGCTTGTATGCTGTAAGGCAGGATGGGTCAGCTAATCAACATACTTGGATATTACATCTGCATTCTCGGAGTTCGTGTATTCAAGTTCTGGAACATATGGGTGCTGCCATTTTCCTTTTGGATACAGGGTGAGGTACGGAATGAATTGAGCACTTGAAGCACCATAAAGTCAACTCAGTTTTTGAAACTTCGTAGACATGTTCACAAGGCCGTCTGGAGAGTTAGCAGTGAGGAGGCTCAGAGTGTATGCTATCAACAAGTTGAGCTTCATACCGGGGCCGCATGACTTCATCGGCAGATACACAGGCCGTGTATCAGTCGAACAACTGATGAGGAGGAATATTTCTTTGTACTGCCTCTCCATACATCATGATATTGCTTGTTTTGTTGAGTTTAAAGGAGGAGACAACCCCTTCAACTGCAGGAAGTACCCATTGCTATTTGTGGCGCAGAAGGAATTCTCTCTACATGTCTACATCATGCCACTACCGCTGTTCCTCCAGTTTACCAATCGGCTTGATGAGCAATCACGCAGGGTAGTGTGGATGTTTCACTCGGCTCGCTGTGGCTCCACTGTCTGGTCTCAAGTGTTCAATGCTCTGCCAGGATGGGGTGTCATCTCAGAGAGCGTCTATATGTCTAACATCATCATACACGAAACAGGGACAGGCGATGTTCTCTCAGTTACTTCAACAAAGCAGTTCAAAGCACTCGCCCTGTCTGGATTGAAATTCAATCTGAGCAGGTTCCCCTCTGGCCATTCGATATTTATTAAGGCTGGTAATCATGACACCCACTTGCTTGAAGCTGTATCAGAATATCTTAATGACTTGACTATCATGCATTGCTATCGTAATGCTCTACCCAGTGCAGAGTCCTGGTACTATACGCTCTCCAAGCTGGCAGAGATCTCACCTCTACTCTACTTGCTGGAGAGAGCCAAGCAGGATGGATGGCATGAGAGTCGGGTGCTGAAAGAGATAGTACATATCTACACTCAGTCGTGGCCAGAATCCATAGACATCCTCCAGCAGGTGGGCCCTGAAGGGCTGTTTGAATGGTTCCTGGTGATATGGTGTACATTCAACTGCAGAATCAGGGCTGCCAAGGAATCCGGAACAAAAATAGCGTGTATAAAGTATGAAGACATGCAGCATGATAATGAAGGAGTCATTAAGAAATTATTTAATCATCTCGAAATAGACCCAACTCTATTTGAAGTCGCAACGGAGGCCACCCGATCTGACAGCCAAAGTAACACATTTCTGAGCAGAGATAAGAGAATTGGTAACCGATGCTGGGTTCGAACGACAGAGTCTGACAAACGTTCAAACACGATACTGGCAAAAATGGGATTTCCCAATCTGGATGGGGATTTCTTGCTTGAAGATACACTTTGAAAGAATTATAATGGTGTACAATGACAAATTGGCAACATTTCACTTCCATCCGCATGTTTGAGATATCTGCCTTTATGAATGCTCAGACAAAGAGTTGTCTCCTCCATACCTTCGTTTGTTTCTGTTTCGACAGTCAGAAAATGCTAAAGGAACTACATTCTTCCTGTTTCAGCACTTTTATACCAAGAAACTTTAAATGCAGTTTGGCTTTGGTCATCAAAGGAAGGGAAGACAACTCCCTCACTTAACAAATGGACTCCATGCCTCATAGAGGACGGCTTTGCATCATGCGTTTGATGCTACAAATATAATGTCTCCCAATCATGAGACTAGCAAAGCCTTTTTGATGAATAAATTGAATCTAACGGCTCCCCCATGTCCCTGTCACATCGATCTAAATCCAAGCAGTAAGACAGGCGTTAGATTTTACCGCAATCAATTCAAGTGTATTTCATTCCTAGCAACCCATCGTCATACATCCACCAACTCCGCGATCTCTTATCTATCAGTGCAATGGATTTAGACCAGATATGTCTGCTTGATGTGCTAAATACAATAGTTATGTAGCGCTTGCTCGTTCCATGATGAGACCTGTGCTACGGAGGGAGGATCTATGTGCTACGGAGGGGGGATCTATGTGCTACATACGCTACATGAGCTACTATGTTGACTACATTTGCTGCATGAAAGTAAACCATTATCACTGTTATAATGCAGTTGTGATTGTCATGAGAAGCATCCACATAGTATTTATAACTTCTCTTTCACTGCATCATTAGTTGTTGCGCATGATCAGCATCATGATCAACTTGCCAGATGAACTAAACCAGTTAGATTTCATTGGTCTGAACAAGCTGGCTTGCACAATTTGACATGGATTGTTTGAATTGACCAGAGGGATTGCTTGGAATGGTAATAGAGATACATAATCCGGCCAATGCTGCAATGTCCCAGTAATACTCCATGCCGATGCCAATACTAATGCCAATGCCAATACTAATGCCAATGCCAATACTAATGCCAATGCCAATAGCTAACGATGGTAGATGATAGGCTCATAGTCCGCTGCCTTCCCTCAATTCTTTTCAAGGTTCGATGCCTTCACATAGAACTATAATTGATTGGTTGTCTTAAACACCTGTGATGGGTGAGGAGCTGCATTCTTCGGGAGTTGACACAACTTGGCAATGACACCCACAAGTCCTGGGTATACCGCAACCAGTTGCAGTCATCTGAACGAGGTACAACCCAGCAGTTAAGGTGTAAATGCAATTCAATGGAACTGCTTACCTCCTTTACATGGTTTCTATGCACAGAACTTGAGCGCTGGGGTCAGGGTTATTGGTTTGTATTACAATCAGCTCCAACTATCAAGTTTTGATGCTGTTCGGTGGCTCGCTATGCGTGCCTGCTTCTAACTGTGTGCTGGGCGCTATCTAGTTTGACGCAATGCGGTGCTGGGTAAGCGGTCAACTGATTCTTCCAGCACAAGAATTCCTAAGAATTAACCTAGTGGTGCGTCAGCTATACGAGCAGAGGTAATGTGATGTGATAAAATTGTGAGTGTCTCCATATAACCTCTCTATTCTATACACTTTGCTGCTTCAGGATGATGCGCATTACTGCTTCGTTGTTAGGGTGAACTTAAACTTCATTTTATTTGATGCAGAATTCAGCTAAAACTTGACAACCATAACAACAGCTGATGATTGAGTTCTAGTCATATCACACTGCGCTAGATTTGTTTTATCGGTGTGGCGTTAGCAGACCCATCAACTCTTTATTGACTGTCTGCCATGCCATTTGATACTTAGTTGCATAGCAACAGATATTTTTATTGCAGCCAAGCTTGAGAGCACGAGCTATCAGCTGGTGAAGAACTAGAGTGTTACGCAGTGTCAGCTACACTCAACCGTAAAAAAACATCAAAGATATTCAGTTGAGAACAGCCACTAAGTTAAACTTGCAAGACAGCAGACAAGCGGAAGGAGAGGGAATGAGAGGAATAGCAGCAACAAATTTTCTGTTACTGTTGCTACTTTCGTTACTCTGTGTAGTGAAGCTGGTGAGGCGGGAGCGAAAGCAGTGCGACAGGGAAGTAAATGGGAT
>ERZ1740065.3361-NODE-3361-length-10034-cov-11.612186_pt1 | contig 10034 bp, 8 predicted proteins | sample MGYA00581738_ERZ1740065 | MGnify/ENA primary metagenome ERZ1740065 (study PRJEB43018, sample SAMN04849749) | marine metagenome | isolation source: floating plastic debris | place: Pacific Ocean | collected 2008-09-01 | study: EMG produced TPA metagenomics...
GAGAGAGAGAGAGAGAGAGAGAGAGAGAGGATATAGGGGTGGTAGAGGAGGGGAGAGGGGAAGGGTGAAGAGAGAGAGGGTGGAGAGAGAGGGAACGTTGAGAGAGGAGGAGGGCGGAGAGAGGAGGAGGAGGTTGATGGGGAGAGAGAGAGGAGATAATAAGTAAATGGAGCCGTGACACGTACAGATGTTCCAGGATCGTTGGAGTGTCTATCAGCCTTTCTTTTACTGCTGCTCGTGGTGAGCGCAGCAGTTGTATCTGTGGCAAGGCTGCCTGTGGATGACTGGGGTGCGGCCGGCAGCGCTACCGCTGACTTCACCGGTGTCTGATAGGGAGTGTCTACAAATCACACGACGAGATATAGCCTCCCCTAACAGTTCCGTATCCTAGGGAGGCCGAGGAAGTAATACATTGATAATAAGAATTTGGTGAGCATCGCCGATAGCTATGATAACACGCATCGGGATCTATGATACTAAAGCATACCTGTACCAGCGAGCTCGACGAGTGCCTGGGCAACGTCGACATGATCCTCGTCGGCTGACTTTCTGGGAGAGGAGCATGGCTGGTTACCGCTAGTTATAGCGTCTAGCAGATCGGCGGAGCTGTTCTCCATGATGGAGCTGACAGCTCTCCGTAGGTCTGGGCTCGATATTGCTGTAGGCACGCTGTTCTTACCCTTGGGAGTCGACTGCAATATGGAAACAGAAAAAGATAGAAACAAAACAGTACAAAATTCATAGCTACTCGCACCCTAACACATGCACTGTAATTCTCCTAATACATGCCGGACGGTCAGAGAATACTGAATAGTTATGAAGAAGATACGTAGAATAAGCAAAGAAAATACAGAAACCACAATTCATGGTGCAATATGACAACATAAACAGGGAACTTGGGAAGAAATAGGAGACTTTATTTTAATCGTGAACTGCTGGATGTGATGATATATTCCTGTGAATGGAGGACTTATTCAGCGACTTATTGTATGAGGAGTAGGGAAACAGGAGGGAGGAAGCGAGACTAGAGGGAGGAAGCGAGACTAGAGGGAGGAAATAGCTGCAACACTAATGTGACATACTGAAGCCGAGAGAAAAGGGAAAGGAGTGGGCGAGATGGAGTTGAGTAAAGGGAAAGGGAGGGAAGAAGGGAGAGGAGGAGAAAGAGTGAAGAAAAAAATGAGAAGAGATGAGAGAATGAACAGTATAGAAGGGAACGATATGTATTTCACCTCAGCTATTGTGATACTGGTGATTGATGTGTTACAGGAGTTGCCCTCTCCTGCGACGACAATTGTAGGTGAGTTCTTGGAGGCACGGTACTGTACGTTGGTCTTGACTTCCCGAGAGCCTTTCATGGCAATTGGTACCTTCCTGGCTGGCCTAGCAAACCTCTGCTTAGCAGCAACTAGTAATAAATCTTATGAGTTCATGAAAACAGCAAGCAGGATAGGGCGACTCTCACGCGAGGCTGAAACAGCAGTCTATGCATTGTAGATGTACTTGAAAAGGTAAGGGTGCGTCGAAAATGAAAAATGAAATGAAAGAAATTATTATCACCATTTCTCGGCGAACGCCGCAATGTAACTGAACTGCTGGCTTTTTTCGACGGCGTCTTCATTGCATTGGGGTCAGAGGTCAACGCTTGTGTCTCTGATTGAGTCGTGGAACTGACCGGCGGTTCCTTTGTCAGCGTAGGGCTTAGATAAGTAGTACCTGCATGGTGTAAACCAGTCACTGCAGACTACTGCTGACATGATATTAACTACTGCTGCATTTCTTCAAATAACTAATCTCGATTAATATTCTGATTAACATTTTTAATCTTGAATTAATTTTATTTTAATCTTGCCACCAAAAACTAGTTCCTGGGCTCTAGAATTTGCAGCAGTACCATTGCTACCAGCTGCAGCAGCTGACATTGACATCACTGTAACGTCTTTGGTGGGTCATTAGTGATACTCAACCGCACTGGTGTTGAGTCTGCTCAGATAGATGTGCTATCATTCTTGTTCAGAGATCTTTGTACCATATTACTCTTAATTTATCAGTGAAATTTACCCTCGAACGAACCACACGATTCATCTTGTGGCATGAAATTAGTCTTCCGAGCAATTAACTCGATTAAAATGCAGCACTAATAATAATATAATAATATAATATAATATAAAACAATAGTAATCAGCTTTAATAACATAATACTTATATGTCAGCTCACTCTTAGCAAGGCGCTGTCCGTCTGACCTTAGGCCCGGTTTATACGTCCCGTATAACAACGTTAAACGGCTCGTTACACGCCTGTCTGAGACCAATCGAATTTAGCCGCCGCCATAGTCGAATTACTCCGCAACTTTTCTCGATACTTCAACACCTCCTTGTTCCACCATTTTGGCGAGGCCAAGGTCAAAGCTAGCTGGATTCAGGAAAATATCACGTAATTATGTTTACGACCGATCTTTTGCAACCTACTACGGATATGGAAGTTGGATTGGTCTGCTTTGATTTTGCATCCAGACAACCAGGTATCAGAGACTCAATTGGGAAATACGGCTATTTACGCCTGTATAAAGAGCTGGTCGAATAATACGACAATATACGACCAGTAACTTTTCTGTTCTACGGTTAGTATAAATCGGGCGGCAGACGGGAATGTATAAAAACCAGCAGAAAAGCTGAGTCCTAATCCAACAGTATCAATAATATTAATAACAATAATAATAATAATATACATAAAAATATCATGAATTGGCCAGAGAACACTAAAATATGGGATATGCAGACCAGAACTGTACTGATAGTAGTTGGTGCGCTTGGCACTATATCAATATAGTTCAACCACTTTCTTGGGCTTTGAAGATAGATACTTCAATGGAAACTATGCAGAAATCAGCTGTATTAGGGACAGCCCATATCCTCCAAAAAGTGCTTACAATGTGAGGGCTTTTTTCTAGACTGGTGGGATGATTCACTCACCTGATGTAACTAGAGGTGAGCTATGCATAGGTTGCGATTGCGAGAACTGCACGACACCTGCTGGAGAGATGTCGATCTGCAGATGAGGACTGTTCACCTCGGGGCTCGACTCAGTGATAGGGGGCTGAGAGGAGAGCTACAGCACATCCACAGATATATGAATTGAGGAGACATAGATACCGGAGAACTAGAAACCAGTACACTGAACGGTCAACGCAAATTTACAGGTTCGAAGGAATTGGAAACAAGATTTTCATTAGGGATGTCACAATTCACCGAAATGAACCGAACTGCGGCTCAGTGGTTAAAGGTTCGGTGCACTGAGTGAACCGCAGTTCACTACAGCTCACTGTTACCTAGTACTATTGCAATTACACTATAAATAGCGTAGTTACTGGCTTGAAAACCAATTCGCATTGGGTATGCACGCTACCAGAAGGCCTATCATGCAAGACTGGAGGCAGAATATATTGTCTTGACCAATTTTTGAAGAGCTATGAGCACAGTTGATCCCACTACCATGATCATAACTTTTCTTAGCAGAGTCTCAGCAGTGTTGCCAACCCTTCGATTTTACTCGTTGATCTCAGACTTTCTGAACTGTTGAAGCAGCTAATTTATCTTTGCTGTCTAGTGTGCACCACAGACCCATAGACACAATGATTGGTTGTATTGGTAAGCAGCAGCATGTGAGGTTTTTGTTGTTAAATCACCGAAATCTAGGATTTATTTTGCCATTTGGGGATGGCGACACTGAGTCTCAGCATCTCACAACTATGTTACATGTGGTGGGATCGCTGCAATGGTCACAGTACCTCATTCATGCATCACATCACTTCACCATCAATATGATTGCCATGATGAATCCTCAACAGACAAGCTTAGGCCAACAGCTTCACATTAAGGCGTCTTGGAGGGAAATTTGTGGATGATAAAACCGGCAGATTCCCATCACTTATGCAGTAATATCTGAACAGCATTGAATCGAACCAAAATGAACCGAATCGAGGGGTCAAACCGAGAAAATCGAACCGTAGAGAAATTAGTGAATGGTGATATCCCTAATTTTCATACAGAATAAAAAATTTGTAATTGATCAACAGTTGCAAACAATATTTAATACACAGTTAACTGTACTGTAGAACAGGAGATTTCCGCACTTACAAACGTTTGAAGTTTTAGCGTTATTGCGTGATCAAGGATTTTCGTCACTTGTACTTAGGTTTGGGTAATGTAGTCCTCATTTGCACTCGTACTACTTCCCAACAGACGCGTGTCAGTCACGCCGCAAAATCTTCACAGTTTACAGCATGTATAAAGAAGTTTTCACTTCAAAATACAGTGATTTTAACTCCTCAGCATCGATTAGACATCGCGTGAGACAAGGCTACCTGCAGTCGTTTACGTCGCGGCGAGCGAGATTTCGGCAGACCCTTGGGTGAAAAGCTGAGAGTACGGATGTGTCTGTCTGTTCGTAGAGTCTTCCTCGGTGTCACCTTACTGATCAGGCTCCTCAGCGCTGACAATGACATCATATTAATAACAATAATAATAACAATAATAATAACAGCAATAATAAATTAATAGCAGGAAGAATCCCAAGTTCAGAATGTAGATATAACATATATACAATATAGTGCAATTTAGATACCGAACATTTTAATTTTCCTCAACACAATCAATGCGCCTCGGCGTAGCGACAAATATCTAAGTGTATAGCTCATGTATGTGATGGGGTATTATAGCTGTTAAAGGAGATAGAAGCATGTCTACAATCTACCTCACATATGAGTTAGAGTCAGAAATGCGGCAATACTCACAAGGTGACCACTTGGCCGTGACGAGGGGCGAGTCCTGATTGCTCGGCGTCGCCATTGGTGGTACTTTGGGCTCAGACAGTGATTTCTTACCAGCGAGAGGATCTCTGAAAGATAGACATCATCATCATTTGCATGAGTGATATATCAGCATGCTCTAGTACCTGGCCGTTACATCTAACCAGGGGCAAAGATGGTGAGTTGGTTAGGATTTGTCTGATCTTGGTCTGTGGCTCATGTGTAATTGTAGAAGTACAGATAGGAGCTAATGTATGCGTGGAAGCGTATATATAACCATTTAATTCCTGCAAAATGGCGCCATATCGTACAATCAGCAAATCAGATCCTACAAATCTGATTGTAGATACGACAACTCCAAAGTCATCACCATTGGCAAAAGCTCTTTCATAGAAGTCTACTGACCAAAATAGGGTCGATCTTAGCTTATTTTGAAGGAGATACAGTACACAGGTGTCAACGACAGTGACGTGACAAGTGACGTACAGTGTAGTTGCAGATATCTGCTATCAGCAGTTGAAGGAATAAAACATAGAACATCAGCCTCATTGACGAGCCCAAAGATCACCGAGTCGTTTGCATATGAAATGTCATCGCTACGATAGGACTCTCACCTCCTTCTGCCAACAGTACTAGCCTGTGGTGTAAAGTATTTTCCAGCCTTGAATTTCGATTGGCCGACGCGAGTGGAGGGCGTAGATTCTTGTATGCCGAAGAGCATCTGAGTGGTCTGTTCCAGAGACATGTTACAATACTGTTTGGACGGAGTGGGATCGGGGGCACTTGCTATCAACTGTCCGGACGCATCGGTTGCAGCGCCGTAGCTAATGCTGCTGGTTGTTTTCTCTGTGTTCGATTGTGTGCTGAGTGCAGCTGGAGCACTAGCAGACACTGGCTGACTCTCATTCGGAGTCGTCTGCTGCTGCTTTGCAGATATCTGTTTATGCTGTTGAGTAGATATCTGCTGAGGCTGCACAAGCACTTGTTGCTGGGGTGGCACGAGCACCTGCTGCTGGGGTGGCACGAGCACCTGCTGCTGGGGTGGCACGAGCACCTCCTGCTGGGAGGTAGGTTGTGGAATGACGATATTAGATCCAATTTGCATTACAGCGGACACGTTGTGTGCTGCTGCGGCGTCTGTCAACTGGAGGTTACCTGCAAGAGAAGAAGACTTATGTGATTCAAAACTAAGAGAAACATAAAACATGAAACTTGAGGTGTGGATATACATATCATGGTACAGTACGACTATACCATGTAGTGGCAATGGTCAGTAGCCAGCATCTGAAAATATTCCGTAAATAGATCAGGCTACTGCAGAACTTGGTTTGACAGAGACAGAAACGTTAGAATTTCCTTAACACTCATTGATAAAATCAAAATGATAGGGGAATTCCATACGAGAAGACAACTCCTACAATCAATTCATTTTTATAGCGTAATCTTATAATACCAAATATTTTCGTCACTACCTTTGCTTCCGTTAGACCGTCGTTATCACTCAGTTTTATATTAATACAGTACATCCTACAATTTCATTTGTACAGAGTAAGTAGTTGACTGTGCCGCAGCATATGGGAATGCGATATTCCATCAAAGCAATTGATTGCCGACGGGCTTACTATGACACGGCAGGGTTGCATACGTCACATTACCGTCAGGGTAGAGGAGCATCACACCCGTCATGTCACCGTTTATAGTATCTGTCAGCACCCCATCACTTGCAGCCACCTGCTGTGACAGGTCAGCTGTTCCCTGAATGGTGGTAGTGACCTCGGACTGTAATTGGACAGTTTCAGCAGGTACAACATAAAGATGTGTGTCTGTCTCCGTCGATGAGTAGGAGGAGTAGGGTAGAGCAGCTGACATGGTGGAGACAACTTCTACAGCTTTAGTTTGCTTCTGCTTCTTCCTGCCAGAGAAGCCTTTCTTTTGTTTCCCTACAGCATGAAAATCAGGAGATAAATGGCGAAATAATAGCGATATGAGTGTAGCCAACTGTCAGGTCTGTGTATGAGTGTGGAACGGTGGAAACGTGACGCCTCACTGATACCGATTCCAAGACATCAGAGATCCTCGACAACGGAAGACATATTGCAAGAAATTATTCAATTTCAAGATCCGAACCAGCACGAAGCTGTGACAAAAGTTTGTTTTTTCATGACAAACTGCACGAAAACACTGGGCATGTCTCAGTGCGCTTACCTGATGTAGTGATAGGAGCAGCGTCGCTGCCGCCAGCAGCAGTGGATTCACCGGTGTCGTAGAGCCTATGAGCCTGTACTGATGAACTCAGTCGCATTGTTGTCTTCGACTGCGCTACCGGTTGGGAGTTGTTCTCTCTTACATCAACAGGTTTACACAGTGACTGAGAGGGTTCGCTGTAATAGTTCATGCTGTCCTGTACTGTCTTCTTATTGGGTCGACCTTTCCTCTTGTTCTTGCTGCCTGTACACAAAGTTAGCTTGTAATCTCCCTTCGGGGTTGAGTGATTTGGGGGGGGGAGGGGGGTTGAGGCATCTAAAAATCTTCATCTAGTGTGAAACTAAAACTAAACTTATCAGATTGAAAATGTTTGTATTTGGCCCAATTTGGGTTACCACAGAGAACGTAAATATCTATGGGGCAAAGAATCGCATGAAATTGTCATGGAGACCATCAAACAAACAGTGTCCATTCTCCAAGATGGCTGACTAAGAATTGACCTAGATAAACCCATGTGACTAGACTAGGCTACAGGCGATACAAGGGTGCAGCCTAACATAGTTCCCTCATCATACTGAAACAGCCATCACCGCAGAGCATCCATCACGAGAACCTGTTTTTAATTTGTATCAACTCACTGAGCAAGTTGTGAAAGTCGTTGAACATCGGGTCATCCTTGGTGATGTCGAGAATCTGAGGTACAGTTTCCTCTGCTAGGTTGGACTGGGCCTGTTTACCCTCGTTGATAGAGTCAGCAAGCTCCTGGGCCCAGGGCTTATTTTCTGCCAACTTCTCAACGACATTCTAAAAATAATGTATTCATTACCACAAAGTCATCCACACTGTCCGCCGTGTCATAAAACGATCAACAGTGGTGAGGCGAGTAGAAATTATCGAACAGCGAAACAAAAAATTGTCATGTCTTGAAAATCGTTTGATAGTAAAATGAGCAGACAGTGCACATTGACCTCGGAGGCGGTAGTGCCGCAGATAGGAAAATAGGAGAAGAAAACTCTACGGCATCCCTGATCGACATACTCTACGGCATCCCTGATCGACATACTCTACGGCATCCCTGATCGACATACTCTACGGCATCCCTGATCGACAACATATGAAACCAGCATCAAATAAATACTGATGGCTATAATCCCAATTCAGAAAAACTTGTGCCCCAAGTGAGGTTCGAACTCACGACCTTCAGATTATGAGACTGACGCGCTAGCCTACTGCGCCATTGAGGCTGGTTGTATGTTTAACATAGTTAATTAAAAATCAAAATAACAAGGACAGTTACAAAGAACTGGACCACACAAAGCCAGGGCGTAACATACAACCTGTACCGATATAGACATATGCTAGCAGAGGAGGGGCGGTTAGAAGTCTTCATTTCATTACTTACTGCACATACTGTATGCGCTCAAGAGAGGTATAACATTTTCTTAACCAATTAAAAACATGAATATCAGCAGACCTGATTTTCACATCTCCATTTGTTGTGAAACACTGCAGCGATTTTTAACAGAATTTCCTTCAAAATTGTTACCCGAACAGCAATGGGATGAGGAAAGATTGTGTTGCGCCATTCGGTTGAAACTGGCTGAAAATTCCCAACTAGACCAATGACTAAGTTTCAAAGCTCTCACAAGGAATTTTAGAGTGTGTGACGTGATGTCTGTCCAACGTGACGTCTATCTGACGCGATGCGTGTGTGATGCCACTGAAAGGATGGTCTAAGTAACCTTTTGAACCAACATTACCTTAAGCGGAAACAGCTCATTGAGTAGATCATTGATCTCCACATCAACCATTGCCTTCTCTGGTGTCTTGATTGTCAGTGCTGGTCTTTGGTTTCTAAAACACATAAGCTTACCGTTACATAGCAACATGATGATGCATTGCCTATCATTCAACATATATCATATTAGAGGGAGAGATAGGTTGCATCAATAGACATCAAATGACATCAATATATTATGATAAAAGTATGTGCTATATGCATCTATGGATTGCTACGGTACCATAGATGTCTAGATATTGTAATTAAAGTATGTCCTACACGCATCAACGGGTCGCCACGATATAACAGTAACCATCCTCAAGAGAGCACAACTCCTCTATATGTGAGGTATGAGAGATGCTATTTGACCAGTTGTCCTACAGTATGAGACAGCAGGTGAGGCCATACTGAGGTAGTTGATTCTTGAAGGGAGACCAGTCCCATAGCTGGTGAGAGCTTTCACCCATATCCGTGGGAGGCAACTCCAATATATCCTCTGACTGGCTCTGACCAGCCTGCTCCTCTGTGGCCAATGTAGCTGACATTGAAGTGACCTTCAGATAAAGTAAAACCAGCAATGCATGATGGACCTTGGTCTTTTATAACTAAATCTAAATACAGTACAACAGTTACACCGAGTCACCGATAAATGTATTATGAAAGGCGTTGGACGAGGAACTGCTCATGAAAACTTGGGCACACACTGCCATACTCGTACAAAAGCTTCTGCATAACTACAGATCAGTAGAATCTGTATGATTAGATTTTCTGGAAGGACTTCTAGCTGCAGTGCTGATTGAAATTTGATGGCTTGTGGGAAAATTACATGACTTCCTCTTCATTGAGTCATTGAAAGATGCATTCCTAAGCCTACTGAATCGTAGGTGAATATCTATATCTGAAAGGCTGACAGTGGAGCAGCTATCACACGCTGACAGTGGAGCGGCCATCACAAAACTCAATTTTTACTGTACAAAAAATTGGATAGAGACGTTACATAAAAGTTCAAAATGAAACGGTGAATATAAATCTCGAAAGCCTCAGTGGCATCAGCACAAGAGCTAGGGGAGGACTCATGTGAATGTTTTCCGAGGGGAGGGGCTACAGTGCGCTATCTCAGAAAGGTTCAACTGTCTGAATTCCCCTACAATAGCTCATGACTGCTTATATGGCATAAACAACACTGAGATGTGTGAACTGGCGATGATATCAGGCTATGCGCTATACTATCAAAGTGTGCT
>ERZ1740065.3362-NODE-3362-length-10032-cov-12.048111_pt1 | contig 10032 bp, 11 predicted proteins | sample MGYA00581738_ERZ1740065 | MGnify/ENA primary metagenome ERZ1740065 (study PRJEB43018, sample SAMN04849749) | marine metagenome | isolation source: floating plastic debris | place: Pacific Ocean | collected 2008-09-01 | study: EMG produced TPA metagenomics...
TTAGCCAGTTCTCACCCTCTCTCTCACCCTCTCACCCTCTCTCTCACCCTCTCTCCCTCTCACCCTCCCTCCCTCTGTCCCTCCCTCCCTCTCTTTCTCTCGTTCTCTCTTTCTCTCTTTCTCTCGTACCAATCATGTGCTGATATCATCATGATCCCATGAACTTTCAGAAATTTTTAATACTGATGTTGTACAAAAGTAGAAACTATAACTGATGTGGGTATTACAGGAAATGAATCGATTCTAGCGCACTATTTCACCAACTCAACTCTGGTCTACAACTCCGTGTCCATCAAACTGGCAGACAGCCTGCAGCCTTTCTACGTCTATTCCATAAACATCAGAGGCAGGATGGATAGCTGTGATGCATACCTTGGTGTCAAGGTCTATGATGAGACAAGTGAGTGGCTGCTGACACAAGTTGTTGTCTGCTGCCAGCGATCATAGATTGCTGATTTGAGATTCTGTTTTCAGCCAAATCGACAGTAGCTCACTATGACGCTCTCGTCTTCTGCTCAGAAGCAACTGAAGGTTTGCCAACATTCAACTTTGGTGTTAAGATACCAGAATCCGGGTCCAAGAACAAGTTGTTCGTCGTGTCGCTCACTGATTCCTTCACCACTGTGTCATACTATTTGACAACGTATTCATACGCCTCATCACTCCAACAGAACAACTCACTCAGCCTCTACCACGCCGAGGGAGAGGCGAAAACGTCATTTGCCCTGCTAGCCATGCTATCCATCATGATAGCCCTTGGTTTCACCTTTGGCCTAGTATATGCGCTCATAGAGAACAGGGCTATTCCTATTGCTGGATCTCAGGCTACAAGCTGCAACTATAAAAGTCATAAAAAGAAACTTGTCACTGCGTACTGCTTCTTCAAGTTTGTGTATTCGATAGTCTTCTCTCTGAGTATGTTCATGTTTCTGCTGCGGATGGTGTGCGCTGGCGATATGGAAGTCGTGACTGCGTTCGCCAACTATCACTCAGAGATCAGGCAGACAGCGGTGAGGAATATTAGAGTGATCACCGATTTCAAACATTCAGAGCTCGGTAGGCAATACGAGATGAAGAGAGAACGACTCCAAGCATGCAGTGGACATTCCCTAAATAGCACGACTATGATACGGAACTACATCAACAAGTATTCCTCACGCATTTCCGATGCCAAGCAACAGAATGAGGAAGAGCGTTTCAACCTTCTCATGGATGAGATACAGAAATACCTCGAAGCAACTAGGAATCAAATCGATAAGGTAAACATAGCGATGACTACAAAACTGGAGATTATTCATTGGAAACTGATATTCAAAGTTTTAATTTTCCCCGATGTGTGAAAGAGCTCAATCCTTTACTTGTAGCATAAGAAGGATACTACTGCCAAGATAGAAGACATTCTGAGAGAGTATAACAACCTGCTGGAGGAGATAGCTGAGAATGGCTGGCTCTCTCTTCCACTACAAAACTTCAAGGTATGATGTCATGTCAGGTGATCTTTGACCTCTGAAGCTTATGCCGTTCATAATTGCGATTAGCAATTGACAATGATATGATAGTGTGTAGCATGTATAGGATTTGCGTTGCTTGGGAAACACTTTGATGGGGATCAAGTATTTGTCCTGATGTGTTAAGGTATTATAAACTACCTATATAGGTCACTGAGCTTAGGGTTCAAGATGAAAAATATGTCACAACCTATATAATCATTCCATTGCAACCAACGTTATATACTTAGGCTCTAACCAGCAAGTCAGAACCTTACATGAGAGGACAACTCTCTGGACAAGCTGTGGATTTCCTCGCATATATTGGAGTTGACCGACCATCTACAGCCCTGCAGCAGATCAAGCTTCTGAACGAGTCAGTGCTTCTGAATCAAGTAGCACCGTGTGGAGATACAATGGCGCCGTTTATTAGCCTGGATGTTGTGCGTTATAGACAACTGGATATCGCCTACAAGATGATGAGCTTCGAGTTGGAGAGGAACTTTGGTGCAGGTGTACTCAGTGGCCTTGACGCGGGTGGTGTGTCTAATATTGCCTTGAAGAAGCATGACAGTGACGTCAGGTATAATATTGTACTTGCTCATTATTTAGTGTGCCTTGAGTCTGGGTGACATACGGAAAATCAAGAGGGTACAACTCCTGCTCTCTACTTTATCGATGACATGTACGCTCAGCCGTCTGGTACTAATTTCAGTCAATTTTTTCACACCTCAGACCCTTCCTTCAACCTCCAGCTGCCTATACGTAATGCTATAAACAAGCAGGAACAATCCTAAATAAACATGGCTAACACATTCATCTAGTGTTTTTAGTCAAAGTTCTCCATTTCCCAATTTGCTACGGCGATGGTGTTTCTAGGTTGAGTACAGCTGAACTAGCCACTGAAGCTGACGTAACGGTGAACACGACTCCAGTCACCATCGTCTGCTGGATGATTGTCATCATCTGCGACGCACTGCTCTTCACTTACAGGATGGTGCAACTCAGCAACACAGTGCACAGGTCAGTTCTCAGACATAAAATCTCACCAAATCTCTGATGTAATGAGACTTAATTAGCCTTATCTTTCATGAATAAGTTTCTCATTTCGATAGTTCTCATACACGGTTGGTTTGAATGTGATTGAAACTGAAACTGAACATTGAAAATTGAAAGTGAAACTGAACATTGAAAATTGAAAGTGAAACTGCACTTTTAGACTGAGATTTGGACACGTTGAGGTGGAGGAGTTGGTGCTGGATGAGGAGAACTATCAGGGATCCTCAGGCGTTCCTCTTCAAGTCGAAATGGATATCATCAAGAGACAGGTCTGTTATTGAATATGAGGAATTGTCTTCTCCCATTGATGGTGCCGTTAATTTTGAATTGTCTTCCCTTAGATTAATGGTGATGGAGATATGAGTAGAAGTCTTCTGGAAGATGAGGATAGCTGCGATGAGAATCAAAACACGGCAGACCTGAAAAATGCAAAAACAAGAAGCGTGGCTCCATCCGAAGCAGGCTCAAACAGGGGCTCCAAGCTGGACATGCAGCAGAAACTGCCCAAGGCTTCGTCGGCCAATAAAGGGTCAAACACATCAGTGGACAGGCCGGGAAGTGCCTTGTCAGAACAAACACACATGAGAAAGTTGAAGAAAAAAATTGGTCGTGACGCGTCCATGGCAACGAGTGAGCCCGCCGACTGCCAGCTAGATGTTCCTCCACATGACCACAAAATCTCGATACAGAGCCTAGAGAGAATTAAAAACCAGACGCATCGCGCATCTACGCCATTACAGCCCGAGTCGGAGGCAGCTGACGGCTACGGCAGCAGGATGATGTCAGAGTCAGCGCCGACATCAACGCCATCGGCAGCGCTTCAACCCGCTGGCTGGCGGCTGACTAAAATAGCCCAAGTGCTGCTCAGCAGGTACACAATCCCTGGCGCACTGCTTATAGCGGCGCAGGTAGCAGCCATAGTCGCGGTGCTGCTCGTCACGGACATAATTACGTACAATAGCGTCATACAACTGACAAACGTTGACTCCATGCTGTCGCACATAGGAATTTACGCTTCAGTAGTCAATTCGTACTTAACTACCCATGCGCAGATGGTCAGCGAAGTAGCCCAGGGGGTTATGGTCCAGGAGTTCAACCCCCATCTCCACCACATCGCCAAGATCAAGGCTATTGTGGAGTCAGATGTTGTGAGTTATCTCCCCATGAAACTTAATCCATCATTGCATCTTCTGATAAATCATAAGAATGGTTTCTTGCAGAATTGGTCACTCTTGGACTATAGTAATAAAAAATGCGTGCTGGAAGGGAAGTTAGTGGAGCACTGTACCTATCAGGTCCAAAACATAGCCCAGGATGTCATGCCTTGTCAATCATTCCCCATTGAGGCTATACAATACACAGGTAAGCTAACAGCTGTTTGATTAGACTATGATTGGTTTTGGTTATTGATTGATTCAGCATTTGGAATATCTCAGAAAAAAACAGGTCTGATTGACCTTGACCTTGATTGATCCTGTTGACCACAACCTTGAAATCCTGTTCTGAATTTGAGTATGTTGCAACATTTGTATGTGTTTTTAAGTCTGCGACACATAAGACTCCAACTATTGTGTTGAGTGCCCAGACTGTGAATTAATATGTTGAGAGAAGACGAATCCTAAAACACAAAATGGTCCATTTTGCAGACAAAAGTGGGCTGAACACAGAGATGATAAGCAGCAGAGTTGAAGAGTTCACGACGTCGCTGGTGCTGCTACTGACGACAGCCGTGGGATTGCTCATACTGTATATTGATGCCATAGCCATCTTACATATAGTATCTTTGGTGCTGCTCACCGTACTCAGTCAGAAAGGCATCATTCACCGTGTCAAAGCTAACATCCTCAGGTAGCCGCCATTCTCTAATACTGGTAGTAAGGGATTTTATGTATTACAACACAGCAGTGTGTACAACGTTGGCTATTGAAATGTAATGATATCGAACTGCCTAATCCAGAGGGCAGGGATTAAACTAATCTCCCGTAGCCACTAATCCAAAACATCATTGATTTGTTTTTGAATGTCTTCAAACTCCTGTGACTGGTTGAACGATGTTTGGTTTTCGTACCGATGGTTTGACCTGGAGAAGAGCAGACGTTCGAACATGGCCGATAAAGAGTATCCTGTTGTAAAAAGAATCTTTGTATGTTTTTTACAGGCTCAAAGTACCAGTATTAGATTTTCATAGACCTCGATTAGATGAGAACGAAGATACTGGCACGCAGGCGTCTGTACCAGACTCGGTGTCAGTGGGCGCCGCCAGTCGCGCTGCTGGCAGCCATTATAGCAACCAAAGGTCAAACAAAAACTCCGACCGGCCGTCGGAGCACGGCAGCCGACACTTCTACCAACCAGGCTCCACAAATAGGTCAAGTATGGCATCTAGATCGCATGCAGCCGATGAAGACGATCCCCTCCTCAATCAAATCAGACGGCAAGCAAGCCACGATCAATCAGACACTTCAACACAAGGTCGCAAAAACAGGTCACAGAGCAAGTCAGCCAGCGAGACGGAATTCTGACGGCTCATAAAACTAACGGAGTCACTTTGTACCTTCAGTATCTTGTATTAGCACGGTGTATCCCTGATATTTTGCATTGAGTTTTGAGCCTGTAAATAGCTCCATACAAAGCTTCCACTTACACATACGTACACGTATACATGTATATACAACATGCTCATGTGTATGTATGACGTGTACGTGTATATATAACAGGGAGTGATTTACCCATGTTGTATATAATTTATTTCTTTGAATTGATTCTATTTTTGAATTATTTGAATACACGCGACATAGCTGTTAGTCAGACAATAAGTGGGATGTCAAATATACAAAATGACCAGTAGCAATTGGTATGAGATAGATGATATAGCTAGCAAAGACACTTGTTATGAGAAAGCAGAAAGCAACCTCTGCCTAAGCTTTTTCTTTTGATGGGCTTCTGCGTCTTGACTGTCAATTTTCTGCTCCTCTTCCTCACCACTACTCTCGGCAGTGTCAGTCATAGGCTGAGAATCATCACTCATAGGCTGAGAATCATCATCTGTAGGCTGAGATTCATCACTCGTAGACTGAGCACCTTCACCATCACGGTGTCCAGTGAGACTCTGACCTCTGTCTGCGCCGATTTCTTCAATAGTTCTTGATTGGCTGCTGGGGTTTAGTAGGACTATACCACGGCCATTGTCGCCTCCTGGTACAAGCACGGTTCCTGAGGGGAATGACTGCCCAGCAGTATGACTGGAAGAGCCGCTATCGTGATGGGATACACCGCCAGCTCCGCTCACTACGACTCCTCTAGGGTTGTTTGGGTCAGGGATGAGTTGAGTGCCATGAGGAAATGAGCCACCAGAATTGACGACAAGCCCCCTAGGATTGTTTGGATCTGGAACTAGTTGGCTGCCGTGAGGGAAGCTGCTGCCGCTTAGGTTGACGAAGAATCCTCTTGGGTTTTCGGGGTCAGGAATGAGCTGGCTACCATGTGGGAAGGTGTCACCGCCATGCAGGTTGTTGCCAGTGCCATTAACTGAGGCAGAGGTGGTGGTCGTGGAGGAAGTAGAGGAAGTAGAGGAGGTAGAACTGGTAGTCGTCCCACTGACTGTAGATGTTGATGACGTCGAGGACTCAGTGAATGAAGTACTGGGCGTGTTGTCAGTAGATAAGGTGGAGACTGTTGATGTGGATGATGAAGTACTACTGCTGCTGCTTGTGCTACTAGATGGTACCATTTCTAGCAACTCTTCCTCCACTTTTTCCATTTTTTCATGGCAGCCAGTGAGTTTAGTGACATCATGGCATTTGGCGCAGTACTCGTTGTTGTACAGTTTCTTTGTCACTTTGTCTTGCACAATCTTTGTGGTGGAGAATGAGCAAAGGTTGGTGAGCTCTGAAATAAATGATTGATAGTCAAGGTCAAGGCTGAAGCTAAGGTCAAGGTCTATCTGAGGCTAGAGAACCAATAAAACAAGATTTGTTTTACAAATGAAATGACTCGTAAGGCAGCTACCACAGTACATATCTGGCAGCCTGGCAGCCTGGCAGTCTGGCAACCTGGCAGTCTGGCAGTAGTGTATGAGTATCTACTACTGGCAGTCTGGCAGTAGTGTATGAGTATCTACTACTGACAGCTGATAATGAGAGACTGGCTATCATCCATAGCAATGCTCATATCCAATGTTTACACTTGATGCTATATACTGCCTTATACTACAGGCCAATGGTGACTTCTGCACAACAGGTGATTGCAGGTTTGTGAAGTATGGCAGTCTGCTTACCAGGCAGGGAGCCTTTGGGGCACTCGCTGATGACGTTATAGTCACACACAGTCTTCTCATGTCCCTCACTGAAGGCGTACAGACTCTCCTCATAGAACTGGGCAGCTAAGAAATTCTCCCCATAGAAAGCCCCAGATTTGGGGGGCGTCTGAATTACATCACATTTCTCTCTGAAATAGAAAGAGAGACCATAAGGCTAATCATGCTGTCATAAGGAATATTGCCAAGAGGATAAATTTACTTCTCTCATAGCGTACAAATGAAAATTACATCACAGGACATGGCTTGTCTTGCTAGGCTAGGTAATGCTATACAGCAGGAAAACATGCTAGCTGGGTTGAAAGCTATGATCCTGACATATGAAACTTGTCTCTATCTAAGAACCTAGGCTATTGGACTAGGGAACGTAGGGCTATACTAATTGCCATACATTGCAGGAGCTACAATACTGATAAATGCAGAGCAAGTGGGAAGAAGAGGAAGAGACGAGGAGGGAGAAGGGGAGGAGAATAGGAAAGAGGCGGGGAGGAGCGGAAGGAGGAGGGGGAGAGGGACATGTTTATAAGCATAACACAACCATAGACTCACACATTGACGAAGGAGCAGGATCGGTCTATGACCTGAGACCAGAGAAGGACATCCTTAGATGCCTCACCAGTGCACAAGGCGCAGTGGATGTTCTTATAGAGCAGCTGAGTCTTAGTGGAGACAGCATATGGCAGCGTTCCAGTTGGCACTTTTAGCGGGTAGCTTCCCTCCTTGTTCAGCCAGGTGTTACCTGGATTGGGGAACACATATTGATTGATTGGTTGATTGATTGATTAATGGATTGATCACATAAAACTATCTCTAGCTACAAATAAGTTATCTAAGAGTCAGCAGAATGTAAATCAATAGAAACAAGAAGCAGCAAATGTATGAAGGGCTTCTTCATCAAACACAACAAGAAATATTGGCTGATCCGGAATAAATGTTGACACAAAGATTGTTTATGGTAAGACGTGTTGGTGTACATATTTCTATGTCACTGCTTATGTCAACGAGAAAAAATGTTGTTGTGAATAAGAACATAATCCAAAACTTTACCTTCGCAGAGTGTCTTCTGATCTTTGGATGCTTTGAAGGGGCAGACATCAATCACTCTGGCACCTCTTCCTTCCTCCAGACTCAGACACTTCTTGGCACTACCCTTGTGAACCTGTGTAATAATTCATATTGGTAAGATAAAATTTGATACAAAGATGATGCGAAGAAAGGCGTGCGACAATGTTGGAAACATTGCAGCAATTCTTTGGCAACCCTTTTTATAACTAAAGGCATCAACCAGTTTAAAAATTGTTATCTAGCTCACAGCCCGGTCAACTCGTCTAAAAATACTGAAAATCCAGTTTTTCTGAACTTGGAGTAACCTAGCTTAACAGCTTACAGAGCCCCTACCCCTTACAGCTAGGATTCTGCCATATTTTAGCTCAGTTCAGTTCACATAACTGATAAATCACAAGTAAAAATTTGGAAACGAATGATTAAAATTCGAGCCATGCCAGGAACATGATTTCATAACTTTTACATACCGGCACATGATAGTTTTTCTTGTAGCCATCCATACAACAGGTACCAAAGTAATGGCAGGTTGGGTGGCAGCTGCACCTGCTTTCCATCTCTAGGGCTATGTCAATGATGTCTCTACGCTTGGCATACTCCAGTCCAAAATCTTTCAAGGTGTCCTGCATTTTGCCACGACCGCAATAATTCAGCGCCTCACATTCTGGACTTTCCTTGACATTGGAGTAGTCATGCGAATGTAACGCATATGTAACCTACAGGGTGAAACCAATATCAGCTGATAATAAAATCGGCGATGAAATTGAAAGGAAATGGATAACGCATTTCATACGGTCATTTGCTGTATTCCCTCGACTATAAGACACTATTCCCTCGACTATAAGACACGCCTAAATCCTACATAAACATCGCTATAACTTCATGTAGGATGATTGGAAAGAAGCCATCTTAGTTTTATAAGAGAGAATCAATCTAGAACTATTAGAAAAAAAGCTTTAAAATTAACTATTAGGCAGAAAAGGAAGGCTAATTTAAGATGAGCCCACTTCCTTACACACGTGTCTTATAGTGGAGGGAATACAATAATAGAACAAAATATGATACCAAATAGATGCTGTCATGAAATGTATTGGTACTTGAGGCTAGAGAACCAATAAAACAAGATTTGTTTTACAAATCAAATGACTCGTAAGGCAGCTACTACAGTACATGTCTGGCAGTCTGGAAGAAAATTAAAATTCCTCATTAATACATCGACTGTTATGTAATTTTGACTTACTGTTATGAGACAGAGAAGTCTCAGCATGTTTCAGGCTTTGGGTAGAACTCTGTATGTCAACTGATGATGGCTGACCCTCGAATGATACCTCAGCAGCCGTGTACCAGTCGGTTATAAGTCGGGGCGGCGCGTAGCGTGAATGGCTCATCAACCTCCTAAACACCATAATCACTCTCTAATGTCTCTCACAAATTAACTGTAAAATACTGGAAATGATTGATCACTCATCTGGAGCCAGTGCACAGGGCTCTACCAGCGATTCACAGCTATTTCCTAACTTCCTCCTCCCGCGAAGCCTAAGCTCCGTTTCCTGAGTATGAGGAAATGGGGAATGAATAGTTCCTTTAGCAGCATAGTTTACATTCACATTCAATGCGTTCCATCTAGAGGTGGAGTGAATCACAGCATGGCAGTAGTATCTAGCTGCCACCCAACGCCCCCACCAGGAATTCTGTATCCTGTATGCCTCTGGACTCTGTCACACGTTTTCACATAACTTCATATTGGCAGTGTATTCATAACACCTGAAACAACTGTATAATCGATACCTGCGTACGTAAGACATGGGAGCAGTGTAATATCACATACCTTGAGCATATCTGCATCAGTGATGTTGACTGCCCCAACATAACACAGAGCCCGGCCCAAAACAGCAGCTCTGGCCCAAGACAGCAGCTACGCAGGTATGCAGTAAATTACAGCTACTAATTGTTATCTAATGTCATCAGGAGCTGTGACAGCAGCCTAATCTACAGTGATAGCTAAAGCCTGTGTCACACTATTTACTCCATCACAATAAAACAATGCTAATATCATAACTACTAACCTGGCATAGACCGTGAGTCTACTGGAATTATGGGGGGGGGGTG
>ERZ1740065.3363-NODE-3363-length-10030-cov-3.473584_pt1 | contig 10030 bp, 9 predicted proteins | sample MGYA00581738_ERZ1740065 | MGnify/ENA primary metagenome ERZ1740065 (study PRJEB43018, sample SAMN04849749) | marine metagenome | isolation source: floating plastic debris | place: Pacific Ocean | collected 2008-09-01 | study: EMG produced TPA metagenomics...
TTCAACACTTCAGGAATTTCCTCGACCATCTCAGGCCCCCAGGGAGCACCGGAAAAAGCCGTACATGACACATCTCCTTTTTCGGTTTGCCTTTCCGTCACTATGCGGAAGATAGTGTCTTTGTTCATGTGAAACTGATCGTAGCTTTTTTCATGATAGATGTGGAGTAATAAGGCTAGAAAGACGGTAGTACCTAATACCAGTCCAGACAACTTTAATACCGTTACAAATTTATTCCTGGAGAGTGACCGGAGCCCTAATTTGAGATAGCTCTTGAGCATAGTGATAAGATTTAGCTGCGTGTACATGCGCTGATTGGAATGAACAACATGTTCTGAAATACAAGACTTGAGGGCTTCCTGAAATGTATAACCTTCTGCCATACGATCTTCGATCTGCTCGCAAATATGGTCGGTAAGCTCTTCCAGCAAGGGCTCGTAGTTAACTCCTCGTCTGTTCAGGGCTTTCAGTATTAGATTAATTTGGTTTTTGGAAAGTATATACATTGTGTTACAAGGTATACGTTATTCCATGGTGCAGGTTCAGTATAAGACAGGAATAATTTAGATCCCTTTGGTTAAAATGTTAAAATCTTTTCTTGCATGCATTAATTGAAGTATTCAATAGTTCAGTCATCATTCCTTTCAGCTAAAAGACAGATCAAAATGTTTTGAATCGAAGCTATTGGGAATCCATCGATATCTAAATTACTTAAAGTCTTAAGATAGTTTTCTTCGTCTGAAAGTGTAGCTGAAGTGATTTTAGTCATACAAACTATTTCTTCGGAAATTTTATCATATTGCATTAAGACTTGTTGGACTATTTCGTTTTGATTAATCTCTTTGTTCTTGATTTCATGCAAGAGTTTAGAAGGATCGTTCAGCCTATGCCCAATCAAGCACTTCACACAATGATTATGAACTGCGATTAGATTTTTCCGGTTTGCGTCAACTCTATACTTTCATAACCCGGTTATGAGCAAATCTATAAGAGTTGTCAATCGAGCAGTAAACCAGAAATAATCCTTTTCTAGCTCATCCTTAAACCGTAATCGAGCCTCTTGAAAAATAGCGCTATGGGGACTAGTCAATATTTAGTCTTATACTTTCTCTGATTCAGTTGATGATGCCAACTCTCTTGATACCCTCAAAATACCTTCGGCTAAATCTCGTTGAGTCACAGGTTGAGCTGAGGGAAAAAGGCCTTCTCCTTTTGAACCAGTATTATATAAGATTTGGTCTCTTTCGTAATAATGAGTAACCAATTCGGATGGTCCTGGTGAAAAGATGAACATAAAATCTGACATTTTAGGTATATCCGGAGCTTTCTTGATTAGAACATCATACCTCTGTTTTTCTTGTAAAATAAGACCAACACCTCTTAATTTAATGTTTACTGGCATCTCGTACTCTAATTCATAAGCATCCATTTCAGTCCAAGGGAGTTTTTCTCCAACGGATATTTCCTGAAGCTTGATGTAATCCAAAAAAAGGCCTCCTAACTTGTTAAAATTCATTGAATCTATTTGAGATTCAATATGTCTGATTAACTTCTTATCGCTATTTTCATCATCGTTTTCAAACAATTGGTTTTCATGAACTTTTAATTCGAGAGATGTTTCTTTCAAAGAATAGGGATTTTTACCATTTAATGTAGTAACTCTAGGTTTCTGAATTAATTTATTTGAAAGAAAAGGTTGGCGAGGCTTCAAACTGGGCCTGAGTTCATATAGTTTTTCAAGAACCTGAAGTGCAACCTCTTCTATTGCCACACTCGCATCAATTTCAACGATATTATCATTATTTTTTTCTCTTAAAAATTGTATTGCCTCTGTAAACTTATTTCTTGTTGTAGACAGGTTTGTTTCAAATAATTCTTTTGGTTCATTACGATCTTTCATTCTTTCATAACAAACCTTATTTGAGACGTTTAGAAAAAATATAACATCTGGCTTTCTAGCTTTATCATTTAGGTCAAGTACATCTTGAAAACTGAAGTCATCTGAACTCTGATATACCAAGGAAGATAAATAATACCTATCACATATTATAATGTTCCCAGATTGTGATTCTAACCATGGATTGATTTCGCGATCGCAGTGATCAAGTCGATTTGTTGCAAAGGCCAAAGCCAAAATCTTAGGTGAGAATTTCCTAATTTTCTTCATCAGCACTTGTCTAATAAACAGTCCCGCACAAGAAGGGTCGTGCGGCTCGAAAGTGATTTTTACTTTTCCGTGATTTTCAGCGTCAAGTAGGCTGGTCAAGTGACGACTCACTGAAGTTTTTCCTGATCCATCAAGACCTTCTATAACTATGAATAGAGAGTTGTCAGCCATGTGTAAATAATGATGTGTAAAAATAGGTCAATATGAACTCATAACCATGAGCAATGACCAGTCATCGTAACAAAATCAATTAGTTTTTAAGATACGTCCTTTTGAAAGTATTTAAAAGATAAATCAATAAATGATATTCCCCCCTTGCACAACAAAAAATTATTTTTTACCATTGTACTGTATTAGTTAAGTAGTACACTAAATCAGTATATATGATTGATATTCAAAAACTAAATTTTACCTACACCAAAAAGCAGCAACCGCTGTTCAACGACCTTGACTGCCACTTAGAACCTGGTAGTATTGTGGGCTTGTTAGGTAAAAACGGCGCGGGCAAAACTACCTTGCTCAAACTGATGATTGGGTTACTCTACCCGTCAGGTGGGCGCATTGATGTAATGAGCCATGACCCTGGAAAACGGCAGCCTTCGTTTTTACAGGAGGTGTTTTTTGTGTCTGAAGAATTTCAGATCCCGGGGATATCCATTGGCAACTTCGTGAAAGCTAATGCTCCATTTTATCCGAAATTCAACAAGGAACTGTTGAACAGCCTGCTGACTGACTTTGAGTTACCGGAAACCACCAGCTTGCAAAGGCTTTCATATGGTCAGAAAAAGAAGTTTTTAATTTCGTTTGCCTTATCTACTAAATGCAAACTGCTGGTTCTCGATGAGCCTACCAATGGTCTTGATATCCCATCAAAAGCTATTTTCAGAAAGGTAATGGCCGGATAATTAGATGAAGACCAGTTGGTGATCATTTCGACCCATCAGGTGAAGGACGTAGAAAATCTGATCGATAAAATCCTTATGCTGGAAAATGGTCGATTCATAATGCAGAAAGACCTCTACGATATTTCGTCAAAGTTGAATTTCAGCACTACCACATCAGCTGATGGTGAAGACATTTTGTACAGCGAGATGGTTCCCGGTGGATATCGCGTGATCACTCCACAACTGAACGGAGAATCATCGGTAGATATTGAATTATTGTTTAACGCCATATCGAATGGCAACGAAAAACTCAGAGAATATGTCAAATAACACATTCAATGGCAGACGCTTTGGGCTGCTATTCAAACAGCATTTCATCCATAACAACAAATTATTGCTGTACTCCACTGTGGCGTATGTGGGAGTAGTATTCCTTTTACTCTCTATTGTACAGGTGGGAAGTGAACTGGTACCTCATGATCTGGAAAACTTCAGAGGCTTTCTGTTAGGCTTCACTGGAGTATTTGGCGTATTGTATGCCGGTTACTCGTTTCCAGCGTTTAGAGCGAAGGAAAGTAGTATGAATTATCTCATGGTACCCGGGTCAGTGCTTGAGAAATTCCTATTCGAATTGGTCAGCCGATTAGGACTTATCCTAATACTACTTCCCTTCCTTTTTTGGATCACATTCCACTTACAGGGCTACTTTTTTGATTTGTTTAGTCGATATGAATTCAAATCAATCGGTTTGAGTACCGCCACCTCGGTGCAATTACCCAATGTAGATAGCCTATTTTGGTTCACAGCATTGATTTTTTCAGCGGTTCTATTAGGTTTTGTGGTGCCATTTACCGGTGCAGCCATGTTTACCAAGCAGCCTTTAATTAAGACGCTTTTTTCCGTGGCTTTATTGGTCATTTTCTACACCACCTATACTTATCTCGTGGCTGAGGAGCTAGGTGTAAACAAGTACGGACTCAATGATTCCATGTGGTTAATTCCCACCAATGAAGCAGGGGCTTTTCAGTTTTTTGCCATAGCCCTGGTGGTTGCCAATGTGGTCCTGCTCTTCTTAGCCTACAGAAAACTTAGAGAGAAGGAGGTGTAATATGGAGTTTCAAAACGGCAAGAGCATATTTCTACAAATCGCGGACACTATTACCGATAAAGTGGTAAGTGGTGAATTTCCAGCCGGAGAGAAAATCCCTTCGGTGCGTGAACTCGCTTCCCAAATGGGCGTGAATCCTAATACTATCATGAGAACTTACAGTGAATTACAAGCTATGAGCATAATCGAAAATCAAAGGGGTATTGGCTACTTCGTTAACCCCGAAGCACAAAAGATCATCCTGGATGGAAAAAAGGAAGAGTTTTTCAGCAAGGTCTTACCGGAATTCCTGAGACAGGCCTCTCTCCTGGGTATTACCTCGTCCGAACTAAAAAAGCATTTCGATTCTAATAAATTATGATTTTGAATCTCAGATATAAAATATTGATAGGTTTTTTCGGATTTATATTCATCTATATGACCGCAGCATTCACTGAAATGCGGTTTAAAGGGGATTTAAATCGGATTGATGAACACGGAGGTATGATGGAAACCACTGAATTAAGATCCATAGGCTATGTGAAAGTATCCAATTTAATTCAACGTGTAATAATAACAAGCGCTGATAATTCGAGAATTGAAGTTAAAAGTAAATCAGGTAAAGCTTTGCAATCACTTGATTATGAAGTTGTTGGAGACACCCTACTACTTAAGAGTTTTAATCTTGACAAAGGTGATCCCGCAGCAGTCACCATACTATTAGCTGATCAAAACCTACGGGGTCTGGAAGTTCAGGATACGCATGTTACATTAAATAAACTGGTGCAGGACAGTTTAAGTGTATCACAATCTGGCGGTCATGTTTGGTTCGATGAAGCCAATCGAATTACCCAACTTACTATCGAAACCAGGGATCAGGCAGATGTTTTTGTTTATACCAGGCTTGATCTTCTGCATGTTGAAACGGTTAATTCTCACGTGGTCATTCAATCTGACATTGGTATTTTGTCAGGTAAAATTTCGAGTCAAACTCAGCTGGTAGCCAACGGACCGGAAGAAGTTCGGCTGAAAAGAGACTCAAGTAGCGATTTTAAACTCTATTAGGCTTAAGCCTGTATCATAAACCGGTCTTACGTCTTCTACTATTTAATTATTTGAATAAGAATGGATATCCAAATCAAGGGATTAACCAAAGTATACCCCAACGGGCACGCGGCTGTCCGCAATGTGGACTTGGAAATAGGCAGTGGTATGTTTGGTCTTTTAGGACCAAACGGCGCCGGCAAGTCGAGCTTTATGAGGATTTTGGTGACCGTTCAAAAAGCTACTTCCGGCACCATATTGATGGACGGAATGGACAGCAATCAAAACAGGCAATAGATCAGGCCTCTGATCGGCTATTTACCTCAGGATTTTACGTTCTTTTCGAAGCTTAAAACCTGGGAATTTTTAGACTATGCTGCACAACTATCAACACCGTTAAAGAAAAAGGAACGCTTGAAAAAGGTGGATACTTTATTAGATCAGGTGGGATTGCTGGACGTGCGCGAGCGAATGGCCAACAAACTTTCCGGAGGTATGAAAAGAAGGTTGGGCATTGCGCAGGCGCTAATCGGAGATCCACGGCTATTAGTGATCGATGAACCCACAACAGGGCTGGATCCCGAAGAACGTATCCGATTCAGGAATATCCTCTCGGACCTGAGTCAAAAAGACGTGACAATCATCTTGTCCACTCATATTGTGGGCGATATAAGTAGTACATGTCACAATATGGCCATGCTGAATAAAGGTGAAGTGGCCTTTAAAGGTTCACCCGAAGGTATGATCAACCGGGTGCGAGGACATGTATGGCAGGTCACGTTAGATGATGATTCGTTTAACGCCCTGAAAATCAAATACCCCGTAGTATCTACCATTCCCATTGAAGGGATGTGGGAGGCACAGTTGATTTCGGAAGATAAACCCCATCCTGAGGCCATAGATGCTACCCCCAACCTGGAACATGCCTATGTCTATTTTATGGAAAATGAATTGGGAGTATCACTGGTATGACTTGTAGTAGTTATCATATGGATCAAACCTGTAATAGTTCCTCCCTACTCCTGGATCTGGTAGACCTACCCCTAAATCTCCTAAAGGGGATTTTTGGCACCGGCACCCCTTTAGGTACTGGGGGTTTTTATCTATCGTTTTGTGATCCCAACTTATCGCGACAAACAATTTATCAAAATTACCACTTTGTACATCCCCTTTCCCTATTGGGATGTCCTCCTACTTACCTTTCAAGTAATGGGATCCCCCTTCAGGGGCTAGGGGTAGCGCAGGAGCAACTTAAGTTGACTACTGTATTAAAACCTGCTAGAGAAGTAATCAATTTTCGAAGCACCCAAATATGATCTCATTAAAAAACATATTGACCATATCAAAATATGAGTCCAAGGTACTATGGCGGAATTGGTTCTTTAGGATTGTATCACTAATAGGGATCTTTTTCGTATTTATCTTTAATTTGGGCGTATTCTCAGAAGTAGATACCCCGAGGTGGTTTGTATTATCCAATAGCTGGACCCAGCCTTACGCCACCATGATGCTCATCAGCATAGCTCAGGTAGCGGCAGTTATTTTTCTCGCCACTGGTCTCGTTAAAAAAGATAAAAAGCTAGATACGAATGAAGTGTTTTTCGTACGCCCCATCTCCAACCTGGATTATGTCTTGGGTAAGGCATTGGCTCTATTTAAGCTCTTCTTTTGGCTCAATTTAGTACTGCTTACCATTCCGGTGATTATCAATCTTACCAACCCATACAGTGATTTCAACCCACTGGCGTTTGTCTTTTATCCGTTGATCACCAGCATGCCCAGCATCGTGTTCACGACAGGCATTGCCTTTCTGTTAGTAACATTATTGAGGTATCAACCTATGAGTATTGTCCTGCTGATTGGACTTTCCGGAGTAGAGATCATTTATTATTTCGATAAACTTTCGAATATTCTCGATTTTCCGGCTTTCCGGCTTTCTATGCTCACTTCGGAAATTGCCGGGTTTGTGGATCTTGAAGTAGCGCTTTGGCAACGTGCCTTTTACTTGACCTTAGGAATAGCCTTTTTGTTCTTAACTGCTTTTTTCCTGGATCGGTTAACCAGCCACAGAATGGTCAAAATAGCCACCGGAGGAATTGGGATACTTTTCCTTGGCCTTGCCGCCTACTTAATGCTTAACCTCTGGGATTTGCGCCAGGCGCCAATTGACCTACGACAACAGATGGTAGCAGTAAATGGCGAATGGGCAGACCAACCCAATATTGACGTCCTGTCAAACCATCTTCAGGTAACATTGGCCGGAAACCAATTGGAGGCTACGGCCGAATTAAAAGTAAAAAACAACTCCGGTCGACCTCTTGAGAAATTATACTTTACGCTAAATCCGGGATTAAAGGTATCCGAATTAGCGCTAAATAATCAGCAGATAGATTTTGAAAGAAACCTGCAAATCCTATCGCTCGAAGCATCGCTGGGCTCCGGTGATGAAGCGGAACTTTCACTTAACTATCACGGAGAAATCTGGGAATCGGTAGCTCACCTGGAAGTAGATCAGGAACGTTATGAAGCACCAAACAATTATTTTATGTTCTCGTTGCAGAAAAAGCATGCTTTCCTACAGTCAGACTACGCGCTGCTTACCAAAGATGTAATGTGGTATCCCGACACTCAAGTCGGTTACAGTAAAGAATCTCCAACCAAGGAACGGACCGTTTTTATAGACTTTGAACTTGATGTTAGTGTAAATAAAGGTCAAATGGCGATCTCCCAAGGGACTTCTCAAGTTCAGGATAACCTCTATCAATTCAGACCGGAATATCCATTACCGCAGCTCTCTCTGGCGGTGGGTAACTACCAAAAGAAAGAAATAGTGGTGGATAGTATTAGCTATCAGATTTATCACTATCCTAAAAACACTTACTTCCAGGAACAATTAGACCAAATAGCCGATACCTTGAGCTATCTAATAACCGACATCTCAAATGAGTACGAGGACGGTCAAAAGCTGAAGTATCCGTTCAAGCGGCTACAGTTCGTAGAGACTCCAGTGCAATTTTCAGCTTACAATAAGATTCACGAAAGTCAGCAAGCGTACCTGCAACCTGAAACAGTGTATTGGCCTGAAGAAGGTGGGGACATTCGGGAATTTGACTTCCGCAGATCGATGCGTGATATGAATCGCCAGGCCAGAGAGGAAAATCTTACCTTAACCGATAAGCAGAAGCAGGCTAACGTATTTAATAACCTGATAAAGAAAGTGTTTACCAAGCAAATTGGAGATCGTTGGACCTTTGATGGACGAGATGAAGATGATCCCGATTTTTCGTTGTTTCCGAATTTCTACTCTTTCAACGCAGGAATTGTAAGTAAAGAATGGAATTTACTGAACCAGAGTATAGCCACCTATCTTCGTAACGACCAGCAACCGCAAAATGACTTTTCTCGAAATGTGAACGGCATCTCATTTACCGAAGAATGCAACCAGCTGATGCACGAAACTTCCATTACAGACATTCTAACCCAAGAAACAGACTTTAATAAGATCCAAAAATCAGTCACGCTGAAAGGCAAGTACCTCTTCTCTTATATCGGTCAACTGGTGGGTGAAGAGACTTTAAAGGCGTTTTTATTCAACTGGGTGAATAACCATCAACATCAACTGACCTCCTATCATGAGTTCAAAGAGGCGTTTTCAAGTCAGTTCGGTTTGCAGTTGGATCCTATCATTCGCCAGGTCTATTCCGACACCCAGCAACCCGCTTTTCAGATATTGGACTTTCAGAAATATGAAATCCTGGATGGCGATCGGAAGCGATATCAAATTATGCTGACCGTAAGCAACACGGGTGAGAATAATGGAGTAGTGGAAATCAAGTTTGATACAGACGATAAATCCGATGAAAATGCATTCTGGAGACGCCGGGTAAATGAAGAAGTGAAAAAAGAAGAACCCGGATATCTATCCGTGATCAGACAGGGTGACACCAAGGAGATCAGTTTTGTCATGGACAAGAAACCCCAAAAAGTGACGGTAAACACCCTTATTTCCAGGAATATTCCTTCAGTAATCAATATTCCTACTGGGATATTTAAAGAGCGTAAAGCCCAATCGGTTTTTCAGGGAGAACGGCTCGTTTCCGAGTTACCGGTTCGTCCGGAAAATGAAGTGGTCGTGGACAATGAAGATACTACGTCTTTTTCCACTTTTAGTCCTGTGAAGGCTACTTATCTGAGAGCTTATTTAGACAGTCGCAACCCTTCGGATACTAAGTATTATGGGAACTGGTTCCGCTCCTATTCCAAATGGTTGGCTACCACAGGTTCTACCTTTTACGGCCAGGTTATTCGCTCCGCTCACTTCACCCGGGCCGGTAAAGGTGAAAAAATAGCTATTTGGACTCCAAAATTTGAAGAAGAAGGCTTTTACGACATCTACATCTATTTGAAAGGAAAGAACCAGGACCAATATCGAGGCAATGACAACCGGTCTTACAAATACCACTACATCATTAACCACGGTGACGGTAAAGACGAGATTACATATGATCTGGCTAAGGCAGAAACCGGCTGGAATTACCTGGGTTCTTACTTTTTTAAAACCTCGGGCGGCAACGTTCAACTGACAGATGAATGTGAACTACCCACGGTATACGCAGACGCAATAAAATGGGTGAAACAGTGAAATATAACAACTCTTCCCGGGGCTTGACCCGGGGCCCAGAAGATCGTAGCACAAAACCTCAGGATCCCGGCCTATGTATCATTAATGCCGGAGATCTAGAAGTTAGAGGCACTCAATCTCGGGATGCCGGATCAAGTCTGGCAATGGATTATAAAATGAAAACTCAAATGAATCAAACAACTACAACAATGAAAAATGGCTTATCC
>ERZ1740065.3364-NODE-3364-length-10026-cov-11.781266_pt1 | contig 10026 bp, 8 predicted proteins | sample MGYA00581738_ERZ1740065 | MGnify/ENA primary metagenome ERZ1740065 (study PRJEB43018, sample SAMN04849749) | marine metagenome | isolation source: floating plastic debris | place: Pacific Ocean | collected 2008-09-01 | study: EMG produced TPA metagenomics...
CAGCAGCCACAGCAGCCACAGCAGCCACAGCAGCCACAGCAGCCACAGCAGCCACTACACTACCTGTTGTGGAGAGAGAATTGGTGTGTGATGAAGTTGGCTGACTGAAATTGTTTAGAGTGAGAAAGTTTATTGCCTGGTACATTTATAAACTTCTATTACTTGCACTGCAGCCAATAGAAAGCCTCGTTTCAGTTAACTTTCTTCACGCTTATTATAGGCGGAGATAATCCTGGTGCCGATGTCTGAATTGATCATAGATATATATCTCATGGTTACAGGATAGGGATACAGAGGTCTAACCAATCAATGGGTGAGTGGTGGAAGTCTCAGTGAAGTTTTAGCATTTGTCATACACTGTCTTGCCAAAAGTTGTTACTACACCCACTGACTGACTCGATGCATTGCCACACTAGCATGACTTTTTATGGCATACGTGTCTGATGACGTGAAGATGTTATCACAAGATTTATAGAGATTAAAAGCGGTTTAAGGGCAATTTGTGTATGACAGGAAGGTACTTGGGAAGTTATATTGTCCAAGCTATTTCCGATCCATCTATATATATTTATTACTCAATACTATCTCTACCTAGTATCTCTATCTAGTATCTGTATCTAAAGCGCACATCTGTACATGTAACATACAGCTGAAACTGAAGTTCAAGCGCTACCTTGCTTACCTCACGTGACACCAGGGCTATGTGTATTCAGGGTTTCTAATCATGATGATGCTGACGCTACTGTCGTGTTTAGTGATGCATCTAAAATCTACCAGTTCATTCGTCACTACCATTTAGTTCCCCATGTGTCAACGTCGCGAGGTAGTCATCTAAGTGTCAAGCTTCTCCATGGTGCCAAGACGTTTCTCAGACTGCTCCTTACTGAGAAGTGTTCAATTCATTCATAGAAACGCATTAGTGCGCAGCTCTTGAAATCACGGCGATGTTATCAAACATGAATCAGACGTTCTACTTGAGACGAGCATCAACTTGAGGAATAGTGCGTCGACAAGCGTAAGCAACGAGGAGTGACGATACTGCTCGCACCCGTGAGATGCTGATACGCTCATCAGGGCACAGTTCCGCTGGTAATTGTTAGACAAGAGATTATGAATGAAACCACGGAAATCCCTTGATAGATGTCCACACAGCTTATGACACATTGCAGCACAGACATGCACCAATGTGCAGCAGCGTGGTATTGCAACACTATTGTCTATCCAATGGGAAATGAGGTTCTCCTCTGGAAACACTGCTTCATCATGAGTCAGGGTTCACCGCATCCTACTATTTCCCATAGATACCTGGCAACGTATGCAACCAATGGTAGATACAACAATAGCACTTGCGTCCATGTGTGCAGCTGATAGGAGTGATAGTAGAGATAGTGAATTAGGAGACTTAACACTAGTCCTAGTAAGACCTCACAGCCCGGCTGATAGCAGAGTACCGGCTTCCTGCAACCGATCAGATAGATAATAATATGGGACGATTTTATTCCACTATGGTCAGTGCCTAACGTCAACTGAATATCAGTTCACAAACACAGCGCACAGCGTGTTAGCTTATAATACAAAAATAATTGTCAACGTATGTACAGATGTGTGATGTAGGATTGAGTTATGCTTGTCTTTGGACTGCTCGTAGCCGGTAAGGGCTGATATCTAGTACTATGTGTAGCTCATAGTCTCTGGGGTCCGCTGGCGGAGGCGGACAGTTCTCATCAATCTCAAAACTGAAGTTCTGCATCAGTATGCAGAGAGTTAGGAAGAGACGAGTCTTGGCAAGTGTCTGTCCGATACAGCTGCGTCCTCCAAGACCAAATGTCACGATACTGTAATAGACATGGCATGAGTAGTACAGCATTCAACTGGGTACATGGATCACTGAATGACAGTAGCATTTGTCAGAGCAGCTTACCTTTTCCTTGTAATGTGATCCTGAGGTAGGAGATTGCCATTGGAGTCTAGAAAGCGATCTGGATTGAAGGTGTATGGGTCTGAGTATACACTGTCATCGTGGTGAATACCCCAAGCATTGGTGTAAACCTACAGAAGATTAATGACATGAGTAATCCATGACTCAACTCAAATAACTCTGCAGCTGCAGAACTTGGCTTGAAATAGAAAAAAAACTGTTATTAATGACTGAGTGGGCAGCGTGACAGGATTGATTGGCGAACTCACCCATGTGCCTTTAGGTATGTGGAACCCTTTGAGTTGCGTGTCCTGCAGTACCATCCTTGGTATGAGAATGGGTAGGGAGTTCTGGTGACGGAATAGCTCGAGAATACAAGCCTCCACATAGGGAAGCGATTGCTTGTCCTGCACATGAGGCTGTCTGTCTTGTCCGATGACATCATCAATGTCTGCTCGCAGTCGCTTTTGCATTTTTTGTGATTGTACCAGTACCAACAGGAAACCGTATAGAGTAGTGGCGGTAGTCTCAACTCCTCCGACGAAATAGTCTATCAGACATCCAAGAACATCTTGATCAGATAAGTTACCGGCCAGTACTTCCCGTATGTACATGTCTATGGCACCTCTCTCATGACCCTTTACAAAGGATTTCTGCAAAAACCAATTGTACCTATTGCATTCATCGCAGCAAACTTCACTCACTGTTGATCAAATTCGCACAAACTTAGTACCAGTACCAGTACCAGTACCAGTACCAGTACCAGTGTTCCTGCAAGGTGCATACTTACTCTGTACTTTTCATAGAGAGGTTTCAGACTGTCATCCAGATGAGTTTTGGCAATCACTGAGTGCTTGTAGTTGGGGTTGAACCAGCGTGTCCAGGTCCATACATCAATATCCTCTCTCCCAATCGATGCAGCCTTCACTGCGGCCTTATTGAATCTAATGATCTTCTCCAAGACAGGGTCATCATATGACATCTTCTCTCCAAACAGCTGAAACACAGATACGCACTTGTGGATTCAGATACAGCATCTAGTCAGCACAGAGACAGGGATTGACATATCTGTATCTATCTACATCTGATGTAAGAGAACTGAATGGGCAGGCACTGATCTCCAAGTCGAGCACATGATCTAAGATGTCTCACCATAGCTAAGATGACATTGATGAGAAATTTCTTGATAATGTCTTTAGGATCGAAAGCCATGCCTTGCTGTGCTTTGAGCAGTTCAACCAGGTCTGCCAGGTTCTCATTGATGAGAGTATCCAAATGATTTAAACCATTCAGGCTGAGCACTTTAACGGCTTGTGATCTCAGCTCAGTTTGCTTCGCTGAAAAGTTCTGAAAGAAATACACAGGAACATGAGGTACCATTACAGTATGCTGCCAAGCTTCCTCTCCTAGTTCATTACAATGAAACAGGTTGAACTTCATTGCTGCTGAAAAATTCAATACTCACACGAAATCCGATTCCATTTGTAGCGCCTATCGTCTCAAAACGAAGCATGTGTGGTCTTCCGATGAAGTCTTTCCCTTTCTTAAGATATGCATCCTTTAGTACAGCATATGAGTTGATTACTATGGCTGGTTGGCTCAGAATCTGTATTCTATATAGATCGCCATATCTGTGGGCGAATTCTGTGAACTGGATATGTAATCGTCTGAAGTTAAATTGTATGTTTCCAAAAATTGGCAACCGAAAAGGTCCTGGTATGCTGTCAAAAGTGGTGGAGACTCTTGACGCTGTAGAGATGAGTAGAACTACTATGACTATTAGAATAGCTGTGACTAGATCCATTGCAGCTAGGCAACAGGGAAACAGTGGTATCTTGTCTATGTTCACACTACAGCTTTCTCATATTCACACGGCCTAGCAGTTGGGACCCGACACTCTGTATATATATGGAAGTATAAGCCACGCCCATTGGATACACATTGCGATCCCATTGGTTAATCTGCGTACAGTAGCGCTTTGCAAGCTACGTACTACTGGAGTAATTGTAGTTCATTCATGTTCCACAGAGAAGAGAGGCTATTCCGTAATGATCTACCTGCAGACAGCCATATACAAGTCGTATAATGAACCTCAAGTCTGATACATTGACCATAGTATTGATATATACCCATACCGCTACCACTGTGGGAAGGCTTACATTTACACACTGCAGAGCAGATTACTACACTAGGCTAGATCTGCAGGCATAGAGGAGGGAGGGTGCTTACACTGAGACGAGCTGTTGATACGCCCATTGGATACACACTACGATCCCATTGGTTAACCAGCACAGTAGTGATTTGCCAGCTATGTATAGTAGTACTACTACAGTACGATGTTGTAGTAGTTTCATTCATGTTCCGCTGGACCAGGAGGAAAATTAAGGGGGAACAAGACGGAATGCAGTTCTTGTAAGAAAAGTACAGCAACAATTTTTTGGGGTGGCTGTCCCACAGGCCACAATCTCTACCACAAAGAATTTCAGCATCAGCTGGTTTCTGCTCACAGTTTCATCTGCGCTTGCTTGGCTTCTATGTGGCAAATACAGCAGCTGGCAGTCTGGGTATTATAGGTAATTCAAGTTTATCTTGTTTCAGTGGTGCCATATTTCAGACTGACTATGCACCTGTACATGACAGTCAGCTTGACACCATTATCAAAGGCCGCTAGAGCTCCCCTTACGATTTAAGTCCTGAATTCAGTATGGTCTACATGCAGACAGCCGTATACAAGTCGAATGAGCCTCAAGTCTGATACATTGACCATAGTATTGATATATACCCATACCGCTACCACTGTGGGAAGGCTTATATTTACACACTGCAGAGCAGATTATTACACTAGGCTAGATCTGCAGGCATAGAGGAGGGGGGGGGGTGATTACACTGAGACGAGCTGTTGATAGGTCAAGAGAAACGAGTGGGAGGTAATGTGCATCAATATTACTTCCTCTGCAACATTAACTGCTATGCTTACCTGGGAGCTTTTACCCACCGGAAAGCTATTACCAACCACATCACCAAGTCACTGATATACATGTACTATGATACAGTATAGTTGTTGTGAATATCAACACAATTGAGGCAGTAATATGAACAACGGAAGCCCCTCCCATCCAGCAGGCCAAATGTCAGCTGTACCTTCTCCACACCTTGTTTACAGAGTTGTTACACTTGCACCTATGTATTCATGGATGGGAAAATATGGAGCCTTCCTCAAACCATTTATTTCTCTTGTCTATGCATAATATGCCAGCCAGTCAGTTCCGGTATTAAGTGGCCCCATAGATGGTTTCACAGTGACTGGAGATGTGACAGCAATTAGTGTTTCATATGAGATATATTTCTAGTCATTAAAATCTCATCTAGTGTCGCTTTGCATCACTGTCATCACTGTCAACAACATGGGCTGCTTGAAAATTCTCGACAGTTGAGCTCAATGAGCTAGCACTTGCTAAACGACATGTATTGGTGCTCAGCAGGTACTTGTATTGGACAGTTGCAGATCTCTGTTACTGGGCAGCCTCTCATAAATGACATAAATGTCTTTTATGAGAGGCTGTATATGTACTGAGCAGTGGATGCACACTCTGATTTATTGGAGTTGTGTGACACAAACATCCTTACCTCTATATCTTTCTCACCGTCAGCCTCATTTCGCTACGGCGTCGGTGTCAGTTTCACATGTAGCTCGGGCCATTTCGGGCTGATTATTGCCGCCTCACAAATCAAGCTTTTGATTAATCACACATTTTATGACCTTCATTAGGTTCATGACTCTCCACCACAGTGAAAGCTGCCAGAGAGTGTGAGGAATCTAAATTTTATGGATAGTTTGATAGACACCTGCACCTTGATGCTTCTGTTACAATACCTGGACTATATCATGTTTGCCCACATGTTGTTGTTATTGCTAGAGGCTGTGTGAGATGTACAAAACGTCAGCAACATAATCTACGATACCATCTACACCGGCACCAGCAGCGTTATGCATACCTGTCAACCTTTCGCACTGAAAATACAGGAGATTCAATTTTTTTTAACTTTGAGAAAGTCATAGCTCAAAACCCCTAACCGCTACAGCTAGCATCAGAGATCATCAACGTTGATGATCTCTGATGACATATTTGAGCTCAGCTCAGTGGGCTCTAACTGGTGAGCCACAGGAGAATGTTAGAAAACCGACAATAGCAATTTTGACCCTAAATTCTGGCACTGGGAAATACTGGAGACTTGACAGGTATGGTGTTATGATTTATTAGTCATAATGGTGCAGAAGTTGGAAATGGTGTTCACGTAGTGCTCACTCCTCTAAACTAAATCTCAATTCCTTGGTATTCCAAGTTCTAAATGTACACTTCCACTAGCACACTGTATGCAGTTGATCACAGGTGGCGGGTAGGCGATTATCGGTGGCGAGGAGACAGTGTTGTAGTGATGGATGGTGAAGGAGATGCACGGTAGGCTGGGTACCACCTTACTGGTTACTCTAGTAATAACTCAGGTGTAGGTCTGGCTATTTTAGTATAACTTCCTATCTGGGAATAGGGAAGCACTTATCTCGCCTTCAGTGTATAGGATAGCTGATCAAAGGTAACCAGTGCTGTAAAAGGTGGCTATATCCTGAACTGGGTGCTATGATATACGCAGTAATGGGAGTATTATCTGTCATTACAACTCTCATTCTCTAATCCCAGCTCCTTATTCCTATTATTAACAGCCACTAACAATTAGCTATTTTGGATGAGATAATTGCCAGCACCTAATCACCAGCATCGGTCTAGGTGGCACCTAGATCCTCAATAGCCCAGTCAAGCCTCCAGGGTAGCAAACACAACAACATGCTAAGCGGTCAGTGGATACCTGTGATAGATTTGATATCAGCCTCATCTTTTAGATAATCGGAAATGCGCTGTGGATCAGAAGCAGATTTGAGAAAGGCCCATGTGGGGGTGTGAGACGGTATTCAGAGGCAGGTAGGAGTAGCACACCTGTTCCGGCCCAGACAGCAGTAAATATCTCAAGGTGATGGATCACCAACATCTGGTGAAGCCGATCGAAATAGAGCTGCCTGTTCTACATCCTTTTGCATCTGTACAAAACTTCTGAAGGATTGGAACCAAATCTGTTAGGAGATACACTAATGATACTGCAGTAAAGACAATGTTTTCCCCAAGTTTAGTTTGGACATCAATGGGACTGTGGATCAGCCCAAATGAGGGGCACTAGGGCTTAGACTTAAATGATAATAGAGTTGTATATGCAGATACAAGCAGCAGGAAGGGTGGAGATGGAGATGGAGACACTGTCCTATGTAAGCTATCAGCCAACTTAAGTCAGAAACTCACTGAAGAGAACATCAACACCGTCAAAACAGCTTGCGTTGTGCTATGGAAGGCAGCTTTATTTCGTTTAATACGTTTAATATCTCTCACAATACTAACAGCACACATTGGGTTTGTTTGAAGCAGCACAGGATTGTTGATTGTTATTTGCGAGTATCAGGTTCTGGCTCAAAATAAATTTGGTCAGATTCGATGTAATTCCACTTCCACACAGCTGACTGACCATTCAAGCATTTCATTCTCAGGCACCATGTGCATCACCACCTGCAAAATACAACGCAAAAAAAGGAGGAAATACCAGTGGTTCTGGAATAGCTGTGCGGTAGATTACAGAAGGGCTTAGAGGTAGGAGAGATACTATCTACTGAAAGAATTTACCTGTGAACTCTTTGCAGGAATGTGTAAAACCTCAACCAATGACTTTCGGTTACTTTTCACATTCTTACTACTTGAACAGTCAAGCTTAACTTTCACTTTATCACCTAGCTGAAACAAGACGGAAGATATGAATTACGTCAGCCGCTGGTATTTTTAACTAAGCATGACAATTGATATATTACCTTGTTATCAATGAGGATGGAAGCACTGGTTTCGTTCTGGTAGCAGTAAAGTAGGACATCTTTCTCCAAGCGCTGTGACCTGGCGGCTTTACAGCGGCTCTCGGATGGTAAGGGCACCTGTGATAGACAGTCAGTCTCACAGACACTGGGGATTGGTGGCGTAACGTCTATGAATGGATATTTATGGACGGATAACTTACTCCTTTGTTTGAATATGCTTCCCGTAGCAGGATGTTCAGACTCTTTGATTTGGAATTCGCGAGTGAATGGAGACAAGTGAGCTGCATGTGTTTGTCGGCCTCTGCATACGCCTCCACGATGTATGGGTATGCCTAAAGTGTTGTAACATCAGTAATACAATAATAAATTTAATCCTAGAGTATAGAGTGGGGTTTAAATGCAGCTGTTAACAGCACTGTGCCGGATGTTAGCGAGAGCACTGAGTGATGGATGGGGTGTTACAGATGGAGGGCGGGATACTAAATATAAATCAGACATCAACATCACTGCTGCACTAGAGATGTATGTTAATTTGCCTCACATTAATTTGAGTTAGAGAGCCATCGTATCCCATCGCTTCCAATGACACCCAAAGGTCATCAACATCGCCCGCCGCATCCTCAGCCTCCAACTCGATGAGGTGGATGAATCCTTTGCATGTCAGCTGGTCATTTACCAACTTTGTATTTTCTACCAAAGAGTACAACAATGATTCCGTGAAAAAAATAATCTTTTACCATAGCCTCCATATTAATCAACACGTGACAGAGTATTGGACCCATTTATCGTGTTAATTAGCAATGTGTAAAAATAGCGGCGGCGCAGTAACATGGAGGAACCTATTAACTGAGCGATTTACACAGGTAATTTAAATTTCATGACACCGTGTTTGTAACGGTATCAGATGAGCCGCCACTGCGCGAGTTAATCACTGTACCTTTGACTACATTCCATTCCTCATCTCCCACCTCGTCATCGCCTGTGCGCTGGCTGTACTGACTGAACTCTTCCCGACTCAGCAGGTTGTTCATGTCTGTATCCACCATGTTAAATATGTCTGTGAGAACATACCTAAAAGTCACACAATTTTATGTTAATTCTTTCGCAGATATTCACGGAGAGCGAGTTAATTTAGCCGAGACATCGACTTAGCGTGCATTTTTAACCCAGAGTGCAATTCATTATCATTGATGAGATGTAAAACAGCGTTAACTAAAATAATGAAAGGCATGTAAAACCATTCATACATGCATAATTGAATTTCTACATCACACTAACTTGAATTCCTTCGTGAGCGTGTACTGCTTGCTTCCTGACTTCAACTTGATTAACTTCTTCTGGGGTTCCATAGACTTCTGGGCCAGTGGCAGGCGACATCCCGTGCAATAGGGAATAACGGAATATGTACCGGGGTCAAGGTCAACCTGAACCGCGTGTTTCTATAATGAGAGAGCCAACATGAAATCCCTGACGTTAGAGCTCAGGCGGAGAGATACACGAATCAGTAGCAGAGTTCAGGGTACCCCGGATGGATCTCGCTTCTCACTGAGAGTAAGCAACATGTTTCCGTTCTTATCTGGCTTCTCTCTCGACAGAAGGAGACAGGAGTCTAGTGGGTAGTCGATGTTCGCTGTCGATTGCGCCGGAGAAGGAGTGATGGTGAGCCATACAGTTGTAGGCTTGGTGACAGTCAACTGATACTGAGAGCTTGATAGCACGCCACCTTCCTCCAGATAGAACATCCCTCTCTTTGATAAGCACTGCCAATCCTGTGTGAGAATAGAAATGGGTAGGAATGAGGCGAGAACAAGAGTGCTGTAACAACTAGACTAGTCCCTATGCTACCCACATGCAGCTTAGAAGGTGTTAGAAGTTTAGTCTTCAGTGACGCCACTGCAGGCCTTACGTGACTTGATATATCAGGCTGGCTCATTTTCCTGGGTGCTGGTTTAGGGGATTCGTCTGCAAATGGAACCAACCAAAAAGTTACACAACTATAATATAACTACGAATGAGTTAGCAGCAGGATAGTGTGGTGCATCAACAGTGCATCTAAGCTAGCTCTAAACATAGAGAGAGAGGGAGGAGAGAGGGGGAGAGAGAGAAAGAGGGGAGAGAGAGAGAGAGGGGGAGAGAGAGAGAAGAAAAAGGAAAAAAAAAGAAAGAAAAAAAAAAAAAGGAAGGGGGAGGGGAGGGGGGGGGG
>ERZ1740065.3365-NODE-3365-length-10019-cov-11.451224_pt1 | contig 10019 bp, 4 predicted proteins | sample MGYA00581738_ERZ1740065 | MGnify/ENA primary metagenome ERZ1740065 (study PRJEB43018, sample SAMN04849749) | marine metagenome | isolation source: floating plastic debris | place: Pacific Ocean | collected 2008-09-01 | study: EMG produced TPA metagenomics...
GGAGTTTGCTAGCAATGGCTCTGGAGCCTAGGCGTTCAAAAAGGTGGGAGCTTGCGGACAGCTGCGCACAGAATGACGAGAGATTCACAAAAGCCGTAAAATCTTTTGAGTCAAGTGCGTTCATTCCTTCCTTTTTATGGTTTGGTTGATGTATTGTTGCATTATGTGGATGCAGCCATGTCAGATTTCATCCTCTTACATACGTACTGTTTGACGATCTTGACCTCTTGCCATAGATTCTGAGCGACATGTAAGTGCTTTGGACGCTGACGCTGGTCCTCCTGGCAGCAGGTTCTATGGCTGTAAGTGTAGTATTCTTTGTCTAACAGCAGTCTAGTGGTTTTTCGTATCATTAATGTACTGCCACTGCAGGTTGACTACTGGTCACCTGAATACGCTGAGGGTGGCATCTGCTACATGCTGTGTCCGCCAGGGCAGAAGATTCGCTCGCCCTGTAAATGCCGACCAGTGAACCGCCAATCAGAGTTCCGGTGGTGGACACCCAAGGGTGCAGCAGGATCTACATGTCGCATTGGTTGGCCTCGTGTCTGAGAGATCTTTACACATAATATTTGACTTAAATATATCCTGTGCTTTCAGCAAACAGTCAAGTGCCATCACTGACCAATAAGAACCACAAAAATATATCACTATTTGTGACCCTGCATGAAATAAACCACAATAGGCCGCATCCGCTCATTGCCTAGTATAGGCTATATAGCTGGCTATCGTCAAATTTGCACCCACATGTCAATTTCTGATTGCATCATTTTCTTAACCAATGAAACGTACTCTTTTGAATGACACCAAGATTAGTCCAATCAGAGCATCAGATTCAGCACTGCAGCCATCTCTAGCCTACACTAAGCAATGAGCCGATGCGGCCTATTGTGGTTTATGTCATGCAGGGTCACATTGGTTTTGATTTAAAACAAAGGAGATACTGTTAGCAGTAGTGTTTGGCGATATTGCGATATTTCGATATATCGCTGATAATCGTTATCGGGGAGTTGTCGCCTCATACCGAAATATCGAAATATTGGTTTCATGCGATATTGGGAAGATAATGAGATGGATTTTACCGGTTGAATCGCTGTGTAACTAATTATCACGTGATTTATCCATGCCGTATAAATACAGCTGTTCACTCTGAATCAGTCCTTCTCCCCTTCTCTCCCTGCCTACTCATAACGCAATCATTACTCTAAATAAATATTAGTAGAACGACACTCCACTACTCGTTCATATCTAAGCTCATATCTAAGCAGGGCGTAGGCGCGTCCACTAGCTGTAATAGAGATCTCTCACCAAGACAAGTCTAGCGCTAGTAGTTGCGTCGAACTATCCGCCATCTAGCAATAGACCGACCAGGACTGACTGACTATATACGTGCCCAATTTCTGCGCCAGTAACCGGACAGCCGTTTTCTACGCCGTGACTGACTGACTATATTAGTGCCTGATTTCTGCGTCAAGACTGACCAGACCTTTGTGCCCGATTTCCGGGCCGTGACTGACCGACTATATTAGTGCCTGATTTCTGCGCCGTGACCTGACTGACTTCGGACATTGACGGTACTAGCTGTTGCGTCGAATTATCCGCCAGCTAGTGTCTGACAGTATACGCGACCTTGACCGACCAATTATAGCGACGAAAGAGATCACGACCGAAATCTATTACAATAACTCTTAAATATCGCCGCTTCATGTTAATTTCTTTCTCAATCATTCTGAAAACTAACTTGATTTTGCGCCCTTGTTTGCTAGTAGTGGTGTGCAGTTGGCACCAGATTCGAGTTGCAAATAGCCATGTGGATTACAAAGAATAAGGGTGGAAGAAAAAAAATGCAAGAAGCAGTTTTATCTGGGATTATTTTAACTACGGTTGAAATATGTCAAACTAAGTCTGGCACTTTGCACTCTTCTATCGGTAAGTGCTTCGGAATTATGCGCTGGTGTTGCGTTGGTGTTGCGCTGGTGTTGCGAAGGTGATGCGAAGGAGTTGAGAAGCTGTTGCGAAGATGTAAAGAAGGTGAAGAAAAGATTATAAGAAAAATTAAAAAAGCAAGAAGTTTTTTTTAATTATGTGTTTTTTATGCGTTTTTTATGCTGGTTTGTTGCGTGTTTTTTGCGTGTTGTTTGCGGGTTTGTTGCGTTGGTGTTGCGTTGGTGTTGCGCATGTGCTAAGCCAGCATTTGTCCGCACTTATTATGCTTTCGCTACACTTACATCTGCTTTAGTCCAAGCTTAACACTGGTATTTACAAAACCTGCAAGCCTACCGATAGAGGAGTAAAAACTCTGTATTGTGCAATCCAACGATGAACTACTATTAATGGCTGTGTTTTGTCACAGTGAAATACAGCAAGTATAAAGTGTTGATACTTCCAGGCAACGATACCATATGCATGGGTGACCTTATTATATCTACTCATATAAACAAATCACCTGCAGACAGGCAGCAATTTGCTTTGATCAAAGTCCGAAACTGTGAAAGAAAACCTGCCAACAACCACTAATCAAACACCTGATGATGATTAAATTTCAGCATCAGGCATATGATTGAATCATCAGTGTCAGGATTGGCCTGAAGCACAACTGTGTCATGTGACACGAAGATGGGGTGTAACGACAGCTGAGAGTTCCACTCCACAGTCAGAGAATACGTCGCGCCTGCAGCTGTCTGGCATTGAAAGTCTGCGAGAATTTGTTATAATGCTGGCAAAGTCAGCTGCAGTACTCTGCATCGTGTTCGTACACACGCTAGGTGAGTGCAGAAACTTTACTATCAATTCTCTATCAATCGACCTACTAGTTGACTATATCCACAGCTATAGCAGTGTGTTAACCACAACTTGTCCGATTCAATCACACGTAAGTTCTATTCCATATGTATGCCTAACAGAGGCAAGTCTGCATGTTGAACAGTGAACAAAATTGCAACCTTGTCCCCACACACGCTGAAATCAGCATCAGTTGGAGGAAACAACCCTAAATTGGCAAGGACTAATAACAGAGCTGCTAGTCAGCAAGCATATTAGTAGGAGCAACGTAACAGGCACCTGTGAACTTCCTTCTATATGATAGTATGGCATGATATGTGGTACCTAGATATTTTAACATTTTTACTCTTCTAGCGGTAGGGGCGACGGATTCATGCGCCAGTGTTACGATGGTGCTACGCTGGTACTATGCCAGGCTTAGTCTGCGCTCAGCATTCTATCACTGGCTTTAGTACTAAAGTAATACCAGAGTAACACTGACGCTTATGAAACCAGTGGATAGGAGAGTAAGATATGCCGACATCTTGTGTGTTGCAGATGCGTACAGCATTTGCGATGGTGGCCAACGAACACTAGATCGTGGTGCTCCTCTAACATTGACCAGTCCGAACTACCCATATTATTACTACGATAGTAGTGCAAGTTGTGAGGTAAGTTTGCACTTACATAGTACTTACAGAGGTCGATCCTTATTAAAGGCATATTAATTATAATCAAAATAATGGACACAATTTCGACAAAGTTTCATACAATCTTTTAGTGACCACGCTATGTCAGGTACAAGTGTTTCATTATATCAGGGAATTAGTCTGGGGATCTTACATACATACTATGGCAAAACGCACAATAGATTATTGTGTGAACATGATTGATAGGATGATTGCCTGTGATAAAGTTGGATTGCTTACGTCTCCCATACCTGGAATTCAGCAAATCCACTTCATCCTTCAATCCACTTACACCGGTCATACACATTGATGAGTTCATGACCTGGATAAGCAACTGGCAATGCTGCTTTGATTAAGTGACTAAAAGCTAGTCCCTGACATTGTTACATGTCCCAAGCTGTTTTCAGTTGGACAAAGCTCTAACCATAGTCTTCCACATCAGTTGCAAAATTTACAACAGACTACCTGCAGATACGGGAGCTATATTTTTACTCAAAGTTTATGAACGATTATATCTTAAAAGTTGCATCACAATGGCTAGAGTATATTATGACCAGCATTTATGATGATTGAGGATGCCAAGCATCGCTGTAGCAGGTGTGAGAACTGTGTAAGATGTATTATCCTGTCTAGTTGTAGCACTCATCCTTGTACAAGACAACGTTTAAAATTTCAGCAAATATACATTCCACTTCACTTACCAAAGTCAGAAATTCGGAATCAGAAAGAATCACCAGTTTATTACTTGTGATAGTCAGAGAGTAAGTGTAAGCGGCTGGTAGTGGGTGCAGATCGGCGTGACAAGAGTTTCGGGCTTAAACCTACCAACATTCAAAAGTTATAAATAGGATGATGCAAAACAACGCTGGGAAAATTTGCCGTCAAGTCAAGTGTTGAGTCAAGTGTGAAGTCATGTCTGTGTAGTCTCAATTCATACTGAAAAGCAACAGTAGGCAGCTGACCAACACTGATGATAGATTGAAATACTAAAGCCTGTTCAGAACACTCGCAAAAATACGCAGATCACATGTTTCAGTAGGCTGAGAAGTATCTCACTTGTCAGTCTATTTCAATAGGTTTGCTTTGACTCGTCATTTCACCTAAACGTTGAGGTAGTCGTTAGACAGTGCCACACAGGTATATGGTTGCTGATTACCTATAGTGGGCTCAGGCCTTTAAATTCGCCGCATCATTGGTATCACCGGCATCTCAAGCATCATCATAATCCCATGGATGTTCTTTGATTCTATAGACGTCAATCAGGCGCTCCACACCGTACTGGACAGCGATGATCACGTTCAACGTCTTCAACCTGGAAGACCACTATGACTATCTTTATATCAATGACCAGAAGTAGGTATAATAGTCTTTGGCGATTCTCCAGATGTTGTGGCCACAATTTTCCATTATCTCAGTTGGTTGCCCTTATGAGTCGCTCAGATGGGAGCTTTTAGCACAGAAAAGAAATTGTTTCTGCTTCAAATAATCACAGAATTTTTTTACTATGAGGCTGATGTGCAATGCAACAAAGCACACGGATCAAAAGGTAGAACTGAATAAATACCTAAGAGATGTGGAAACTCACAGTTCCCCACAATTGCCCTCAATTGCCTGGATGTGCATTTCCGCGACTCAGTCCATTGCCCACCTGAGTTGCTCAGTTCATCATTTTCAGGATCAAAAGCAAATGTGAGCAAGGAAGTTAATGATGAAAACGTAGTTGGGGCAATGTCGAGAAATATTGAGTAAAAGAGAGCAACTGCTTGAGAGCACACATGAGACATTTCTTCAGAGCACAAGCAGACAATGATCAGCACAACGATGGGAGATTCACGACAGAGCTGGGAACTCGAGTTGGTTAATTTGACTTGAGTGTGACTCAAGTCACTAAATTGACCACTTGTGGTCACTTCACACTAGTAGTTGCCATCACTTGACTAGGCTTGATGCTTCACCTCTGATCGCACAACTTGACTCTACACTTGACTTCATCTATGAAATACTCACACTGATTCGACCGCATTAGAGTTTGTAAAACGTTATGTCTACGGGTACATTTACATGAAGACCTATGCTACAAATACACTACACCAATCATACAGTATGGGGAGACAGTTGAATAATAATTCCAGAATTCTCAATTCTATGTCTTCATTATCAGCAATGGTACCCTCATCATTATGAGTTGCTTCCATTTTATGCTCTCCTATCTTCATCATGAGCTTTCTACATCTCATTATACAAGATGGCGCCTTGATGTCATTCATCCACATTCTCATTTTGCGTTAGCAAACTTTTGTCCTTTGCTATCTCAACTTTTCTACCCGCGGGCTGTACTTCAAAATAACTTTCACTGCTTCATTTTTACCCTATCATACCCTCAAACTAAGCTTTCTTGATTTAAATAATCACTCTCTGCTATACCTTCATTACCCTCTCGCACACACCTTGATTCTTTGCTAGAGCACCTTCATTCTGGGTTTTACCAAGCGTGGAATTTCCATTACGCAGGTCCAATGCGATGAGACTGAAATTAGCACGGGTGTCTGACAGCCAGGCCAAAGTGGTATAGGGCCATATATGATACATTGTATATCGCTTTCCAGTGGAACTCATTTCCTCCACAGCAGTCCATGGTTTTCTATGGCTTTGAATCATTTGGTGTGACGACCTGCGGTATTTGTGTTAGTAGTTTTACCTACCTTATTTCAAAGACTCTCAATGCCTGAATGACAAACAGCCTTTAAGGAAGCAATATCAATGCCTAAACCCCCTAAAGCCCCAGCAAGCGCCCAGCCAATAGCCAGGTCAACAAGGAATCTATAACTAGACTGGAGGTACCAACCGCTGCATCTTGGATACAATGGCAGCCACAGTAGTTGTTGCACGGAGCCCATTTCCTCCACATTCTCCACAGCCGTGCAAGGCTTTCTATGGTCTGCACCCCTGATTGACATGGGTAAGGGATTTTCTATAATGATGAACAGAATGAACAAAGCCGGATATCAAAGCTTTTATTTGTTCCATCAGCGCAAGGCATTTTTGTCGTTGGTGATTTGAACAAGAGCATCAAAGAAAAATACGTAAAAACATCGCATTAGCATATATCTTTACTTTGGAAGTTTTACAGTTGGCTAGTTCATTAAATTAATGGACAGATACTGTTTTCGATGACTCACCCGTAACACAGCTGAGGCTCAACTAAACAACTACCTCAGTATGGAAGTAGGGAGCGAGGAAGACATAAATCCGACCAAGTGTTGGAGGAAGCATGCAAATAATATACCCATGTTGAGCAGACTGGCTCTGTATGTACTGGGAATACCAGCCACTTCTGCTCCTGTGGATAGAGTTTTTAGCCATGGAGAGCCAATCATGAAGCCTCACCGAGCACCATGACAGATCACACCCTTACCCAACTATTTTTTCTTCGATGTAAAACCAGCAATGCGTTCTGGATTTTCTTAACTGATCGCAAGACGATGAGACTGCAACATGGTTGTAAGGTTCTGAAATGAAGTTTCAACAGTTAAACAGAGTATAAATACAGTGATTGGTCACTACATGATAATTATGCAACTCGTGATGTGCTGAAGTCATGGTCATCTCATCAGTCACAGAGGCTGTATGGTTGAGGCGAATGTTCATGTTCAATGGACAATGAAACATCACCGGAAGATGTGTGTCTAGAGCTGTTGATTCGCAATTGCAAGCTTACATCAGCTATATCATCATGAGGAACTGGTGGTTCATTGTGTCGCAAACGTCTTCTTTTCACATGGTGTCTCTGGTTAACACTTACAACCCATAGTTTTCTTGGCATGCTCGATGCAGCTGAAACGGTGTTACTGGAAAGGGAACGAAATGGGTGCAATGGATGCACCATTCCTATTAAAAATCCAAATGCTGTTATACGATTCATCGAAGGCTGTACAAGTAGTATGAATGAATGGAAAGCAAGTTTACGCAGTACTGGGGTAACAACATTCCAACAGTAGGAATAAATGGGCAAAAGAAGACGAAGTGATGGAAGCAAATACATGCAGTACTGGGGTAATGGTATCCCAACATTACAAATGAGTGGGCAAGAGAAGATAAAGTAGTGGAAACAAACAGTATCAATGAATGGGTAGGGGGAGCAATGGGAAAAGAAAATCTATGGTACTGACGAGACACTATACGGTCACAACCAACAGACAGGAAGTCGATAAGTAATAAGGAAGGAGAAAGACATACAACTGGTGTAATACTATGCACTATTAACTGCTTTGCTCCTAGGATATTCCCCAAATATGAACTATCTGGTCACAAATAGAAAGATGGTTGTAGGAAAGTTGCAAATACCTTATGTGAAAAAACAAATTGGCAAGGAAATGTTAAGCAGCTATCCAAAGAATTGGTAGCTTATTTGGTGGTGAAGAGTACAGTAGAACTGTTTTCAGGGAGAATTATTGAGCATTGAAAGCATTAAAAAGCGTTGAAAGCATAGAGTTGCTAAATTTAGGAAGGTGAAAAAAAGTTTGCCACTAATGCGCCTCGAATCCGAACATGACGGGTAACGGAGCAGAGCCAATGACCATTAAACCATACTTCCAACTAATACTTACAGGCGAGTTTCGTGAAGTATGTTCGTGTGTTCAAACGGCTAAAATTTTGCTTGACTGTATTCAACCGATAGTGGTCCTAAAATGTTAATCTGCTCGCATCTGTCTTGCACTTAGGTTAGCAGCTCTAAAGCTCACAAGAATACAGCCTCACATAGCTGAAAGTGAAGATGTCTTAGGTGTTTTTGCTTTTAAAGTCCTGAGAAAAAAGCCTTTTGTTGACAAAGTTTTCGACACAAAAAAATGAGGTTTGGCTTCTTGAAGATACTGTAAAACTTTGTTTCAGATAAGAATTCAAAGTTAGAAATCAATATTGGTCATACGTGTGCAACTACCACATCTAGAAACTGTGTTTTTGCGTGCCATTCACAACTGAATTCATACAGACTTCAATACCGATGACTTGACACTGGACTATGACTTCAAAAAATTTCATCAGTAAAGACTTGACTTCAGACTAAAACCACTGGCATCCACATGTCAAACTTATAATGTGAGACTCCAAAGACTTCACACTTGGCTTGAATTTTGAAAATGGTGACTGTTCTCCGCTCTGATTCATGGATGCCTAATATTTTCCTTAGCTTCACTTGAGTGAGATCGGCCGGTTCAACCATCTCTGTTGCAGTCACATCGACGCTTAGAGTTCAATTTACTACAGATTACGCGGGAACTCAAAGAGGATTCAATATCACAGTCCAGGAGTACGGTGAGAATGCTTGGCATTTGATACTCTCTTATTAGCACATGTGCCGGTCTCATACGTCAGGGCTATGCAGGTGCTATGCCAGTGCTACACAGGTGGTGCGCTGTCTTTATTTCACACTTAGTATGGCTTCACTGGCTCTAGTACCAGCATACTGCCTGCATTGCACCAGTGCAGCATCTGTGCGCGTGAAACCAGCGCATGTGAATCCGGCACGTGTGATGCCCGTATTAGTCCTGCCGTATTTTCCCTGCACTGTATTTGTCCTGTCTGTTGGTGATCTGTCTTCTCCTAAGACGGTAATAGTTTAAGACTAATCACAGCGCACATATGAGGTGCACATCCGGCGTTATAATATGGCGTTTAAAATCCAGCATTTTAAATTCTCGAGTTGATTCAGCTCCATTTCATGGGCCTCAACGTTCAAGAAGAGGCTGCTACTTCGTGCCATGTTTCTATCATTCAATCAAGTAAACAATAAGCGAGTTAGAGAAGTCAAGACATGTCATCATTATTATTTCCGGAGATGAAAATACCTCCAAGAAGACACAAAACAAAATGTCCCAACATAGGAGTCGAAAAGCTGACACGAAAAGCTGACATGAATAGCTGACACGAAAAGCTGACACGAATAGCTGACACGAATAGCTGACACGAATAGGTGACATGTATAGCTGACACGAATAGCTGAAGTTTCATGGTGTGGCAGCAAGGTATGCATGAGGAAATGGGTGTGATGCTGAGGGAAACAGAGGCAGGATAGGCGATGGCAAGCATGAACTGTGATGTAGTGATGAGTGGTGCTCGAGCAAGTAGAGGGGCACTGAGATAATGAGGTCAGCTGAGCGGGAATAGGGAACAGATAGATAGTACAGGATGCAAAGTGCTTCATGGGCAAGGGTTGAATGCAGAGGAAAAGTACATCGGGAGGCGGCAGTCACGATGGAGATGTTAGGGTGCATGGAAATGCAGGTGTTAATCAAGAGGCAGGTGCACACAGAGGTGCGGCGCTGAATGGAGCGACAAAAGAGAAATGAGAGGGAAACATAGTGTAAGGTGGCATGAAAAGACAAAATATAGGTTAAAAGTAAGAGTGAACAGGGAAGAAAGAATGGTAAAGCAGGGTACATGGCAGACAAGTTGAATAATGAGTTGAATGATATATGGTGCACTATGAAAGGGAGTGAGCAGGAGTGAGCGCGGATAGGCGTGGGAGTGAGCGGGAGTGAGCGGGAGTGAGCGGGAGTGAGCGGGAGTGAG
>ERZ1740065.3367-NODE-3367-length-10017-cov-3.258382_pt1 | contig 10017 bp, 18 predicted proteins | sample MGYA00581738_ERZ1740065 | MGnify/ENA primary metagenome ERZ1740065 (study PRJEB43018, sample SAMN04849749) | marine metagenome | isolation source: floating plastic debris | place: Pacific Ocean | collected 2008-09-01 | study: EMG produced TPA metagenomics...
TTTATGTCCTTTAACATATTGTCCATGTCATAACATATCAATAATATAGATACTCCTGGTCACGTGGATTTTACTGTAGAGGTATACCGATCGCTACGGGTGTTAGATGGGTTGGTGTTTTTGTTTAGTGCAGTAGACGGAGTAGAGCCTCAGTCTGAGACTAACTGGCGCCTTGCTAACAATTATGATGTTGCCCGCATTGGTTTTGTGAATAAAATGGATCGCCAAGGGGCTGATTTCTTGGGAGTTTGTAAGCAGGTAAAGGAAATGCTGGGCAGCAACGCTGTACCACTTCAATTACCTATTGGTGCCGAAGAAAACTTCCGGGGTGTGGTTGACTTAGTGAATAACCGAGGGATTATCTGGAATGAAGAGGACTTAGGAATGACCTTTACTGAAGTGCCTATTCCTGAAGATATGCTAGACGAAGTGGCGGAGTATCGTGAGAAGTTGCTGGAAGCAGTAGCGGAGTACGATGAAAGCCTGATGGAGAAGTTCTTTGATGATCCGGATTCTATTACGGAGGAAGAAATACTAACAGCTTTACGAGCTGCCACCATCGATATGGCTATCGTGCCGATGCTCTGTGGTTCGTCCTTCAAGAACAAAGGCGTACAAACCATGCTCGACTACGTGATGGCTTTGTGTCCTTCGCCCCTTGATCGCGAAAAGATTAAAGGTATCAATCCGGATACGGAAGAAGAGGTGTTTCGTAAGCCTGATTTTGATGAACCTTTCTCTGCGCTGGCATTTAAGATTGCTACCGATCCTTACGTGGGACGCTTGTGCTTTATCCGAGCGTACTCAGGTGTGTTAGAATCTGGATCATACGTCTACAATACTCGTTCTGACAATAAGGAGCGTATTAGCCGTATTTTCCAGATGCACGCTAAGAACCAGAATCAGATTGACAGCTTAGGTGCTGGGGATATTGGCGCTGTTGTTGGTTTCAAAGACATCAAAACTGGTGACACGCTGTGTGATCAGGGCAATAAAATTGTCTTGGAATCCATGGTATTCCCTGATCCAGTAATCGGCTATGCTATTGAGCCTAAGAAACAGGCTGATGTTGACAAGCTAGGTATGGCCATCGCTAAACTAGTAGAGGAAGATCCTACTTTACAGGTAAATACTGATGAGGAAACCGGGCAAACTATTTTGCGTGGTATGGGCGAGCTTCACCTCGACATTATTATTGACCGTTTACGTCGAGAATTCAAAGTTGAGATTAACCAAGGTGCGCCTCAAGTAGCTTATAAAGAGGCAATCACTAATACGGTAGATCATAAAGAAGTTTACAAGAAGCAAACTGGTGGTCGCGGTAAGTTCGCAGATATCGTCTTTGAAATTGGGCCCATTGATGAGGAGCCTGATCCGAAGGAGGTTAAGAACGGCTTGCAGTTTGTCAATAATATTGTGGGCGGGGTAATTCCAAAAGAATTCATTCCGGCTATTCAGAAAGGGTTTGAACAAGCGAAGACAAACGGTCCTCTGGCTGGTTATCCGGTTGAGGAAATGAAAGTACGTTTGTACCATGGGTCATTCCACGATGTGGATTCGGATGCCCTTTCGTTTGAACTAGCTGCCCGTTTAGGCTTTAGAGAAGCTTCTAAGAAAGCGAAGCCGGTTCTACTTGAGCCAATTATGTCAGTAGAGGTAGTAACTCCTGATGAGTATACTGGATCGGTAACGGGTGATTTGAATCGTCGGCGTGGAATTATGAAAGGCATGGATAGTAAAGGAGTTGCTCAAGTCATTAAGGCTGATGTTCCGTTGAGTGAACTATTCGGCTATGTTACTGACCTTCGTACAATTTCTTCGGGAAGAGCCGCAGCCACGCTAACGTTCTCTCATTATGATCCGGTTCCTACAAATATAGCTGAAACTGTAATCGCCAGTTCTAAAGGCGAGTCAAAATAACTGTCATGAATCAAAAAATAAGAATTAAGCTTAAATCCTACGATCATAATCTGGTAGACAAGTCTGCTGAGAAGATCGTGCGGGCAGTAAAAACAACGGGTGCTGTCGTAAGTGGGCCAATTCCGTTACCAACGCGCCGGGAGATTTTTACAGTACTGCGCTCACCGCATGTTAATAAAAAGGCACGAGAGCAGTTTCAGCTTAGCACATTTAAGCGTCTGGTAGATATCTACTCTAGCAGTAGTAAAACCGTTGATGCGCTTATGAAACTAGAACTTCCTAGCGGAGTTGATGTAGAAATCAAGGTATAAATTACCTATTATTTATAAAGCAATAACCAATTCTGGATGTCAGGATTGGTTATTTTTTATCTTCCACTAATTAGTGGAAAAAGATTGAAATAATTACTTTCGTAAATTGGTGCCACGTGGCAAATAATATACCAATAAATAAATTGGTAAGGAGTTGAATATCTCTAAATTTGCAGTCCTTTTACGGAAAAGAGAAATCTTTAGGAATAAAATTACATCCATAGTACAATGTCAGGCATTATTGGAAAAAAGATTGGGATGACCAGCATCTTCGACGAGCAAGGTCGTAACGTTGCTTGTACAGTAATTGAGGCTGGCCCCTGCGTAATAACCCACGTAAAGAACGAAGAGACAGATGGGTATAATGCTGTACAGTTAGGTTTTGGCGATCGTAAAGAAAAGAATGTGTCCTCAGCAATGAAGGGGCATTTCAAGCGAGCCAGCACTACTCCCAAAGCTAAATTAGTTGAGTTTCGGGATTTTAGAGTTGAATTTGAAGGGGAAGACCAAGTGACTTTAGGTAATACTGTGAAAGCCGAAGATGTTTTTGTGGAAGGTGACTTCGTAGACGCGATTGGAAAGTCAAAAGGGAAAGGGTGCCAAGGAGTTGTGAAGCGCCACGGTTTTGGTGGAGTAGGTGATGCCACGCACGGTCAGCATAACCGCCAGCTGGCTCCCGGATCAATTGGTGCATGTTCTTTTCCTTCCCGAGTATTTAAAGGAATGAAAATGGCCGGGCGAGCGGGAGGAAATCGGGTAAAGTTATTAAACCTACGGGTACTCAAGATTATCCCTGAGAAAAATTTGGTGCTAGTGAGTGGTTCAATGCCAGGAGCTAAGAATTCAATCGTCATTTTAGAGAAATAATTATAAAGAAGTAATTCCGACATGGAAATTGCCGTAAAAAATATTCAAGGAGAAGATACTGGACGCTCGGTTACCCTAGCAGATAGTATTTTTGGATTAGAGCCTAATGATCATGCCATTTATTTGGATGTGAAGCAATATATGGCAAATCAGCGACAAGGAACTCATAAGGCCAAAGAGCGAGCTGAGATTACTGGTTCTACTAAGAAGATCAAGCGACAGAAGGGTACAGGTACCGCTCGAGCGGGTAGTATAAAATCTCCTGTATTCCGGGGAGGTGGGCGTATCTTCGGTCCTCGGCCTCGCAATTACGGCTTTAAGCTAAATAAGAAAGTGAAGCAACTGGCGCGTAAGTCAGCATTGTCGTACAAAGCTAAAGATAACCAGATTACTGTGCTGGAAGCTTTTAGCTTTGATGAACCTAAGACTAAGAATTATACTAGCTTGTTAACTTCTCTTTCTCTGAATGAGGGGAAATCACTTTTGGTTCTGGATAGCTCAAATGAAAACATTTACCTATCAGCTCGGAATATTAAAAATGCAAAGGTGATAACCGCAGATCAGTTGAATACCTACGAAATCTTAGATGCTCGCTACGTAATTATGAGTGAGGAAGCAGTAGGGGTACTGGAACAAATGTACAACCAAAAGGCTAACGATAATTAGATATGAGTGTTCTTAAGAAGCCTTTAGTAACCGAAAAAATTTCGGAGCAAAACGAGCAGGGTAAATACGGATTTGTGGTAGATAAGCGAGCCAATAAGCTCCAGATTCGCGAGGCAGTAGAAAAGATGTACGGTGTAACGGTAGATAAAGTGTGGACAATGAATTACCAAGGTAAGTCTAAAAGTCGGTACACTAAATCTGGTGTCATCACTGGAAAGTCCCCTAATTTCAAGAAAGCCATTGTGCAGGTAGCTGACGGGGATATTATTGATTTTTACAGTAACGTTTAATTTGTGAGGCAGTATGGCAGTTAAGAAACTTAGGCCGATAACCCCAGGACAAAGACACCGACTCGCTCCCGATTTTTCGGAGATTACTACTAACAAGCCCGAAAGGTCGCTAGTAGTAACACTGAAAAAATCAGGCGGTCGTAATAATCAAGGTCGGATGACCTCTCGCTATAAAGGAGGGGGACACAAGCGTAAACTTCGTTTGATAGATTTCAAGCGACAAAAAACAGATGTTCCGGCAACAGTACAGACTATTGAGTACGATCCTAACCGTTCGGCATTTATCTCACTGGTTGAGTACCAAGATGGTGAGAAGGCATACATCATTGCTCCGGCTGGCTTAAAAGTTGGGCAAGAAGTTATTTCGGGCTCTTCAGTAGCTCCAGAAGTTGGAAATGCTCTGCCTCTAGCAGCTATTCCATTCGGCACAATCGTTCATAATAATGAGCTTACTCCGGGTCAAGGAGGGCAGATGGCACGAGGTGCAGGTTCATACGCTCAACTGTTGGCTCGTGAAGGAAAGTACGTTACTGTGAAGCTTCCTTCTGGCGAAATGAGAATGGTTCTTTCCGCTTGTATGGCTACGGTAGGGTCGGTTTCTAATAACGACCATATGAACGTTACCTACGGTAAAGCGGGTCGTAAGCGTTGGTTGGGGCGTCGCCCTCGTACTAGAGGGGTTGCTATGAACCCAGTTGACCACCCGATGGGAGGTGGTGAAGGTCGTTCTTCAGGAGGTCACCCTCGCTCTCGAAACGGGGTAATTGCCAAGGGTTACAAAACTCGTCGGCCTAAGAAGTACTCGAATCGTCTAATTGTTAGCAGAAAGAAAAAGAAATAAATGGCACGTTCACTTAAGAAAGGACCTTATATAGATTTTCGCTTAGAGAAGAAGGTAGAGGCGATGAGCCAGTCTAATAAGAAGTCAGTAATAAAAACTTGGTCTCGACGCTCTATGATTTCTCCTGATTTTGTGGGGCATACCTTTGCAGTACATAACGGGAATAAGTTTATCCCAGTTTATGTCACTGAGATTATGGTGGGTCACAAACAGGGCGAATTTGCCCCTACTCGTAACTTCCGAGGTCATATTTCTAAGAAAGATAAAGGCAGACGATAACTATGGAAGCTGTTGCAAGATTACGTAATGAGCCTACTGCACCTCGCAAAATGCGATTGGTAGCCGACATGATTCGGGGCAGAAACGTATATGAAGCTCTGAATATCCTCAAATTTGAACCGAAAAGTGGTGCAGCGAAACTGGAGAAGTTGTTAGTATCGGCTATAGCTAGTTGGGAAGAGTTGAATGAAGATGAGCGTTCAGATGAAGCAAACTTATTCGTCAAAGAGATTCGGGTAGATGGTGCCCGGATATTGAAGCGACTGCGTCCAGCTCCGCAAGGACGAGCGCATCGTATCCGTAAGCGATCTAACCACGTAACGCTGATTGTTGATAGCGATATTACTGAACAAGAAACTCAATCTGAAGATTAGAATTTATTATGGGACAGAAGGTTAACCCAATAGCATTACGTCTAGGAATCATTAAAGGCTGGGATTCTAACTGGTACGGCGGAAAAGACTTTTCCGATAAGCTGGTAGAAGATCACGAAATAAGAAAATATATCAACGCCCGCTTGGCTCGGGGAGGAGTTTCTAAAATAGTTATTGAGCGCACTCTGAAGCGAATCACACTAACTATTCATACGGCTCGTCCAGGAGTAGTAATCGGTAAAGGTGGTCAGGAGGTTGACAAGCTGAAGGAAGAGCTTAAAAAGCTGACGGGTAAAGATATTCAAATCAATATCTACGAAATTAAGCGGCCTGAATTAGACGCTCAATTAATTGGCGATTCAGTAGCCCAGCAGCTACAAGCACGAATCTCATACCGACGGGCAATGAAGCAAGCAATTGCTTCGGCACTGCGAGTAGGAGCTGAAGGTATTAAAATCAAAGTTTCAGGGCGATTGGGTGGTGCTGAGATGGCTCGTACTGAGCAGTACAAAGAAGGGCGCATACCTCTTCACACACTGCGTGCAGATATTGACTATGCCGTTTCCGAAGCTAATACGATTTATGGGAAGATAGGAATTAAGGTATGGGTATTTAAAGGCGAAGTATTTTGCAAGCTTGACCTTTCTCCGAATGTGGGTAACCAAAGTGGAAACACTGGAGGTTGGGGTGACCGTCGTGACCGTCGTAGAGATGGAGGACGCAGCCGAAGAAGAAACCGATAAGATAATCAGCTATGTTACAGCCGAAAAGAACAAAATTTAGAAAAAAGCAGAAAGGGCGCGTCAAAGGGTTAGCGCAGCGAGGTCATACCGTAGCTTTCGGTAGCTTTGGTCTGAAGTCGCTAGAGCCTGCCTGGATTACTAGCCGACAGATTGAATCTGCTCGTATCGCTATGACACGATATATGAAGCGGGAAGGTCAGGTATGGATTCGAATTTTTCCAGATAAGCCTGTAACTAAAAAGCCTGCCGAAGTACGAATGGGTAAAGGAAAAGGAGCACCTGAGTATTGGGTGGCTACTGTAAAGCCTGGGCGGATCATGTTTGAAGTTTCAGGAGTGCCTACTACGATAGCAAAGGAAGCCCTACGATTAGCGGCTCAAAAGCTCCCTGTCAAAACCCGATTTGTTGTTCGAAAAGATTACGTTGGAAAGTAACATGAAAAACGAAGAAATAAAGTCATTGTCGGCAGACGAACTGATGGAGACCTTAAAGGCTGAGCAGGAAAATCTGACTAGGCTAAAGTTTGCACACGCGATTTCTCCAATTGAGAACCCAATGAAAATTAAAGCTTCCCGTAGAACCATTGCCCGTATCAAAACAGAGTTGCGGGCTAAAGAACTAGCAAACTAACGAGATCATGGAGCAGAAAGAACGTAATCTACGTAAAGAACGTATCGGACAAGTTCTTAGTAATAAGATGGAAAAATCTATTACCGTATCGGTAGAGCGCAAAGTAAAGCACCCTATCTACGGTAAGTTTGTGCGGAAAACCACCAAATTTGTTGCTCATGATGAGAACAATGACTGTGGTATTGGTGACACTGTTCGTATTATGGAAACCCGCCCACTGAGTAAGAACAAGCGGTGGCGTTTGATAGAAATCCTAGAAAGAGCTAAGTAATTATGATACAGCAAGAGTCTCGGCTAAATGTAGCTGATAACAGCGGGGCAAAAGAAGTGCTTTGCATTCGTGTATTGGGCGGAACTAAGCGTCGCTACGCCTCAGTTGGAGACATAATTTTCGTAACTGTAAAGTCTGCTTTTTCTTCCAGTAATTTGAAGAATGGTACCGTCTCTCGGGCAGTTATTGTACGAACCAAGATAGAGGTTCGTCGCAAAGATGGGTCTTACATTCGCTTTGAAGAGAATGCTGCGGTGCTACTCAATGCAAACGATGAGCCCCGGGGAACCCGTATTTTCGGGCCAGTAGCCCGTGAGTTGCGAGAAAAGCAGTTTATGAAAATTGTCTCATTAGCTCCTGAAGTACTGTAGACTATGGCTAAGGTTATGAACAAGAAATTAAAAATTAAGTCTGGAGACACTGTAAAGGTGATTTCTGGAAACGATAAGGGAAAAACCGGACAGGTAATATCAGTACTGATTGCTGATGATAAAGTGCTGGTTGAAGATGTTAATGTGGTAACTAAGCATGTGAAACCTTCTGCTCAGAATCCTGAAGGAGGGCGAAACCAGCAGGAAGCTCCTATTCACATTAGTAATGTAATGCTAGTAAATCCGGCTACGGGTGAGCCTACCAAAGTAGGAAGAAAGAAAAACGATAGCGGTAAAAACCAGCGATATAGTAAAGCAACTGGAGAGTTTATTTAATTATGGCAACTACCGAAATATATATTCCGCGCTTAAAGCAGAAATTTCAAGATGAAATTACTGCCCAACTAAAGGAGCGATTCAATTACACTTCTGTAATGCAAGTGCCTCGTTTAGTAAAAATAGCCCTTAACAAGGGAATTGGTGATGCGGTAGCTGATAAGAAATTAGTAGATGTAGGAGTGCAGGAATTAACACTTATTACTGGTCAGAAAGCAGTTCCCACCATTGCTAAGAAGTCAGTTTCCAATTTTAAGCTGCGCGAATTTATGCCTATCGGGGCAAAAGTAACATTGCGAGGCAACCGAATGTACGAGTTTTTAGATCGCTTGATGACTGTAGCGCTTCCCCGAGTTCGTGACTTCCGGGGTATTAGCGATAAAGGTTTTGATGGGCGTGGCAATTATACACTAGGAGTAAAAGAACAGATTATATTTCCAGAAATCAGTATTGATAAAGTAAACCGAATTTCTGGAATGGACATTACGTTTGTAACTACGGCTCAGACTGACGAAGAAGCTTATGAACTTCTGAAGGCATTTGGAATGCCATTTGCAAACCGAAACGCATCATAAATTATGGCAAGAAAATCAGTTATCGCTCGAGAAAGAAAACGCCAACGCATGGTAGCCAAGTACGCTGAGAAGCGAGCTGAGCTAAAAGCCCAAGGCGATTACGAAGCACTAGATAAATTACCCAGAAATGCTTCACCAGTTCGTCTTCATAACCGTTGTAAATTAACGGGGCGCCCCAAAGGGTACATGCGAAAATTTGGTATTTCTCGAGTAACGTTCAGAGAATTAGCATCGGAAGGTAAAATTCCAGGCATTACGAAAGCAAGCTGGTAAAAAAAGTCAATATATTTTCTGCAAAGTAAAGAAAACCTTACCTTTGCAGTCCGTTTTTAAAAGCGGTAATAGATAATAGTATGATTACAGATCCAATAGCTGACTATTTAACCCGTCTAAGAAACGCCATCAAGGCGAATCATCGGATTGTTGAAGTGCCTGCTTCTAATCTAAAGAAGGAGATTACTCGGGTTTTGCACGAAAAAGGATATATTCAAAATTATAAGTTTGAGGACGAATCAGGGCATCAGGGAAATATCAAAATTGCTTTGAAGTACAACCCGGTTAAGAAAACACCGGCTATTACGCATTTGGAGCGAATCAGTAAGCCCGGGCTGCGCAAGTATGCTAAGGCTGATTCACTGCCACGAGTACTCAATGGCTTAGGAATTGCAATTTTATCTACTTCTCACGGAGTGCTTTCTGACAAGGAGGCTCGACAGCAGAATGTAGGAGGAGAAGTTATTTGCTACGTATATTAATAAAATAATATGTCTCGTATAGGAAATCAACCGATAAGCGTTCCCGAAGGAGTTTCCATAAGCCGGGAAAATAGCTTGGTGAAAGTGAAAGGGCCTAAAGGAGAGTTATCTCAGAAGGTTGATAATGACTTTGAGTTGAAGGTTGAAGAAGGAGAGATTACACTATCTCGCCCTACTGAGCAGAAGCGACACAAGGCACTGCACGGACTGTATCGCTCGTTAGTAGCCAATATGGTAGAAGGTGTGAGTCAGGGTTATAAGCGGAAACTTGAATTAGTTGGTGTTGGTTACCGAGCCAATGTTCAGGGAGATATTCTGGAACTTAACTTAGGATACTCCCACAATATATTTTTACAAATACCTGAAGGTATAAAGGCCGCAGCGGAGACTGCAAAGGGTAAAAATCCTATTTTAACTCTAGAAGGGTCTGATAAGCAGTTAATCGGACAAGTTGCTGCTAAAATAAAATCTTTACGACCAGTAGAACCTTACAAAGGAAAAGGTATTCGGTTTGTAGGAGAGATCGTTAGAAGAAAAGCAGGTAAAACTGCTGCTAAATAACAGATAGAGTATGTCAGTTCGTAAGAAAGTTCAACGGCGAAGTAGAATTAAACAGAGCATCCGTCGCAAGATACGGGGTACTCAAGAACGGCCTCGCTTATCCGTGTACAAGAGCAACAAGAATATCTACGCTCAGATTATTGACGATAGCCAAGGAAAGACGTTGGCTAGTGCCTCTTCTACTGAGTTGGGAAGTTACAATAACCCATCGGTAGATGTATCTAATA
>ERZ1740065.3368-NODE-3368-length-10016-cov-11.343038_pt1 | contig 10016 bp, 13 predicted proteins | sample MGYA00581738_ERZ1740065 | MGnify/ENA primary metagenome ERZ1740065 (study PRJEB43018, sample SAMN04849749) | marine metagenome | isolation source: floating plastic debris | place: Pacific Ocean | collected 2008-09-01 | study: EMG produced TPA metagenomics...
GGAGGTAAGGATGGGGTGATACGAGAGAGGGGAGAGAGAGGAGGTAAGGATGGGGTGGTACGAGAGAGGGAGGGGAGAGAGAGGAGGTAAAGATGGGGTGGTACAAGAGAGGGAGGGGAGAGAGGAAGTAAGGATGGGGTGGTATGGAAGAAGCATAGCAAAAAAATACATCATTAAAATGTACGCATTCCAAATTCCACTATATGGAAATACATACAATAACATCAGGTTGTTTAATTGTAGCACCTAATAAGTAGGAGGTATTTATTTCCCAATTTATCAGGCAATCACAAAATGAGTTACTTATTAAAGTCTGTTGTCGCTTCATTTCTTCATCTTTTTAGGTGGACGGTTTAGGCTTTTTCTTCTACTATGCCATCAGCCCAGAAAATCAAGTATGGGACTTCTTTATCGCCATCTTGTCTGTAGTTCAACATTATGTTCATGGCATCAACATCTTCTGATTCACCTGCCGGAAATTACATGAGAGCAATCAATAGCAATATGGCTGAGGGCAGTGCGTATTACAACTAGAACGAGTAATGTTGTCTAGACACAAACCTAGGTATATCTCGCACTTCTTAACAATTTTCAAAAGTTGTTTGACAGTTTCCGTGGCATCATCCTGCCATTTCTTCATCTCCTCATCTGATTTGCCGTTCTCAGCCATACTCTTCTTGAGTACTTTCATGTACTCCTTCATGTGGACCTGTAATAGACCAAGTCATAGATGGCAAAGGGTATTTTTGGATGCTGCTGAGTTAACAAGCTGTCATAATGAAGAAGTGTTGATTTGGGCTGGTTAAGCTTGCTTTGATTTGGGTTGCAGCAAGGAACATATGAGCTCGACACGCAACATAGGGCAAATTCTTTCACAGATAATTCGGCAGCGAAACATATTGAGAACAACGGAGAGGTATACCAGCAAGACGTTACGTTCCAGCGTTACTATTAACAAGACGTACCGTTACTGCATGTACAATTAACTGTGACACGATTAGCCAATAGCAAGAGAGACAAGAGACGCAGCGCCGATGCATCTGTAGTTTATATCAGTGCTGTATTTTAATCGAGTTATTCTAAGATTAATTACTCAGAAGACTAACTTCATGCCACAAGATCCATCTTGCGGCTAGCATGAGGGTAAATTTCACTGATAAACGAAGAGTGGTATGCTACAAAGATCTGTGAGCAAGTATGATTGCATATTTATCCAAACAAGCTCAACACTAGAGCCATTGATTATGAGTACTACTAATGGCCCACCACGTTACAGTGATGTCAATGTCAGCTGGTTGCAATGATACTGTTGTGAATCCAACAGCTCAGAAACTAGTTTGCAGTGGCAAGATTAAAATATGATTAATTCAAAATTAACTGAGATCAATTATTTTGAAGAAATACAGCACTAGTTTATATATTCCTCCAAGAGCTGCGCTCATCAATTAAGAGTGTGAAAAATAGAAGACGATTCTCTAGTATGATAGTGCATATAAACTGACAGAGGTAAAGATACCTAACAAAACTATTCTACACATGCAGGAAGCAAAACTGGAGAGAGGGGGAGAGAGGGGGAGAGAGAGAGAGGGAAGGAGAGAGGGAGAGAGGGGGAGAGAAAGAGAGTGAGAAAGATGGTGAGAGGGGGAGAGAGAAGGGGGAAACAGCAATCGGTAGGTACCAGTAGAGATGGAGAGCGCGAGGGAGAGCGTGTGAACGGGCAGATAAGGGATGTAGAGGGAGAGAGGGAGGGAAGGAGAGAAAGAGAGGAGTCCTACTGAAAATAGTGTAGCAGGGTCGTCAACTCATTGTAAACCAATTTTTGCGATTGTTCTATTTTCTATATTTTGATGCCTTGCAAATAATTAAACTGCATACTCTAAAAGTAGAAATGTTTGCGCTTAAAAAGGTTTGCGATTTTTCCAATCCTGCAAACAGAATTTTTGGCGAATGGATATTATTTCCCATTTTTTTATTCTGTTTGAGTCACTAAAAGGTAAAAGATTGCAAAAAATAATTTTTGTGATTATGCAACCTTGCAAGAAATGCATTTAAAGCCGTTGCAAAATTTCTACTTCTACAGTATGTGTTTTAGCTCATTGATACTGCGCACAGATCAGTTTGCAGTATGCAGTAGTTCCAAGAAACAAGCAAATACTTCAGCAATATGTTTACATACTTAGTAGAATAGTGAGATGTTAGTAAAATTTGTGAATATTTCAGTTTGTTGTTTTATTTATTTGTAGAAGTAATGAATATTTGAGCTAAAGCTGATTCAAGTATCCAGTCGACCATTGCCTATCGTTAATACACTGCACATATGTCTAATGCAATTAATTCAGTTTTATCAGACTTTGGATTTCATTTGCCTCAATCGAGCCTTCGTGTCAAATGGAGTGTGGGAATGTTATCACTATGCTAAGTAATGTATGCATTCAAAAATTGAGATTGAACACTGAATGGAATTTTCAAAAAGACGTTCTTTGTAGTTATTTCACATAGAATTTGTGTCCCTCGTGTATCTTTACTTATACTACAGTACTTCACAAAAGCTTTTGTTTTTCAAGTTTTAGGTTCTGAGCTTCAGCGCGCAACAGCGTAATGGGCTAGGACTGCTAGATTGGGACTCTTCATGTATTAGAAACCTTTTCATGCAGTAGGTCTACTAATACTACTTTCCGCTACACTATTTCCCAACATTGCTGATACAACTATAACTGAACTACTAGAAACTAAATATGATGTGCTGAGTGGTGTGAACAGCCTAGTGCCCACCATCACCTTTGGACTGTCGCTCTTGACCAGGAATCAGACAAAGAACATGGGGCTAATTACTTTAAATGTTTTGGCCTTGTCACAACCTGGTTTCAAAGCATTGGGCCTTGACAAGGTTTTCAACTGAATTACTCTTACTCGCCTTGGTCTCGCAGGCCAGTACTCGGGCCTCGTCTCAAAATCTACACCTAGGCCTTGGTTCCTGCTAACTGTGTAGTGTAGAGGAGTATTATAGAGTGAATAATTACCGCATAGGTCTTTTTGTCATGTGGAGCCCCTTTTTGCAGCCTATTCTGAATGATAACATCAAGTCCTTGGACACTAGCGTCCTCCACACCCTCTTCAGCCTCTTCTGCGCTGGCATTGGCTCCAATCTTAGATTCGTCTATACCGAGGGACTCTTTGGCATACAAGCAGTCAACTTCATACAGTAAACCATTCCTCCTAATCCGGTCTCCACAGGAATCCGTGAAGAGTTCATCACCTGTAAATACGAAACATATTACATACATTATTATTATTATTATTATTATTCGTATAGAATGCTGCAGTCGAGACACATCAATTTACAGTCTCTTACTTGGTTGTTAACGGTGTCTCTTACTACTGAACATGGAACAAGACACTAGACTAGTACTCAGTTCGTACAGGCAGATGCACATTAGGTTCCACATGTTCAACTCAATGACCAAACCTGAATGGTCACCGAATCCAATGAATTTCAGATTTCTCCAACACCACAATCATCATCAATGGTAGACACACCAGATCTTATACCGCAATGCATCAGTATATTGGCAAGCGATTCGTGACACCCTTCAGCTCCAGACAACTTCCATGAACCGCTGTTTATAAGTTCATTCTAGTAGAATAAAACCTCCCACACTGTAACTTATAGTATGAATATATAACCATCATGGTCAAACCAGGATAGTTCCATATGAACAAGTTTCTCTGTACACTGGACCCAGAGCCGTGTAGAGCCATACGGCTACAGCTGACTGGACCTAAGTTCAGTCGGTCAAAAAAGAGGTCATTTGAAATCCATTAGGCAGGGAGGATATAACGTCGTACAAAACTCAAAGAGGCATGAGAGGTTTACGTACTAACCTGACACGAGATCTTTGTAGATGAGCATAGCTGATGACCGATGTATGAAGATAGAAAAAAGCAAGATGCTCACTTCGAGCGACTAGACGAGTCAGAGTGTAATCTAAAAGGAAGTAGGAGAGGTTTGCTGGCAATTTTAAAAGATTATTAGATCATCGGGCATTTGTGATACAAATTACGAATACGTATAGGTACTTGTAGTTGGTTACAGGCTATTAACCGGATATTGTTTCATGGAGTGTTATCTGCGTCATAAACTCTGGTCTACCAACAAACATCATTCTATTACTCGGAGTATATTATGTGCAATCAGTTTTGCAATAATATCTGCTTGCAAGTTTTGTTTAGCTAAGAAGTTTCCTATAAATTTGTATCCAATGGCGAATATAGCTGCTCAAAGAATTCAACGAGAGTTCAAAGAAGTTGTAAAGAGTGAAGAGGTAACAGTAGTGCACAACTTCATGTAGAAAATGATCATTCTGAGAGCTGACCGTTTTAGTACCGTATAGTTCTATGTTTGAAATGGTTTTTCCTCTATTTAAAGGTGGCTCGCTGCCACATAAAATTGGAATTGGTTGGAGATGATTATACTCATTTGAAAGGTGAAATAGTCGGACCCCCGGATACCCCTTATGATCGAGGTGTGTTCCACCTGGATATCGTTATTCCGGAAACATACCCGTTTAATCCACCAAAGGTACTATGCTTCGGTCTTTCATACACAGTAATTGCTATCTTTTAGGCATACTCTAACTGCATTCGCGCAAAATTTCAGGTAAAATTCGTTACAAAGATATGGCACCCTAACATCAGCTCCGTGACCGGTGCTATTTGCCTAGATATTCTCAAGGACCAATGGTATGCCACTATTATCTCATAGATGGCCGCTTCCAATCAGGTTGGCTGCATCAGTCAGTTATCTGTTAACAGGGCAGCAGCAATGACGCTACGGACAGTGCTTCTCTCCTTACAAGCTCTGCTCGCTGCCGCGGAGCCAGATGACCCGCAGGACGCTGTCGTAGCGAGACAATACAAGGAACAGAAAGGCATATTCAGCCAGACAGCTAAGCATTGGGCTAATGTGTATGCAGGAGGTATGCGGAGTTGTTTCATTTTGGTGCTTTTCCTCCCACCAGCCTCCCATTTCCATCTGATGCTTGGCTCATGGTAGATAGTAGTAAAATATCTCATCATGTTCCTCTCCTCAGTATGATGTTACTGACCTTTGCATGTCATTGGCTTAAATGATTTCATTATGTTTCAGGACCTCTGCGGGTACCAGAGCTTGAAGCAAAGGTGACGCAGCTTAGAAACATGGGGTTTGAGGAGGTTCGTACAGTGGTCCAATGGTTGTACCTGTTTCTTCTATCCTGGCTAGAATAGATTTTTGCATTTTTGCTCTTCTATTGGTGGGTAAGAGCTGGTGTTAAGGAATTCCTGAGTCTCTCGTGTAGCAGATCGTTTTATTGATTATTGATCACAAATTCACAATCATGGCTAGAATCATCTAAGCACAAGCTAATATCTATGTCATCTGTTTTTGGCAGAACCAGGCGAGAGTTGCCCTCTCAACGTGTGACTGGAACATACAGCGAGCCACGGACCACCTTATCAGCTAATGACTCTTTTCATACTGAAATATGTATCTGTAAAATGACTCTAGGCACCAGGGGGCGCTGTGCCTCAGCAGAAGCTGTCAATCACACCTGTGTTCTGCTGTCCTGTCAGCATTAGGGTGACAGATACCTGTCTTGACTAATTGCTACTAAAAAACACATGCGTAATGAATGGTACTGTTTGCTACATCCTAGTAGACTTTCCTGTTACACAGCAAGTATCTGTACTGTAAGATGATGTAATAAATCAAACGCTTGCCATGCTGTCTGCTAGACCAGCACAGTGCTGATGTAGCACTTCTTCAAACATCCATCCAGGCAGCGCAGTGTGGTGGTGTGCATGAAATCAGGTGTAGTAGTTGTCTCCTCTTGATTGATGTCAGTCGGCGGTTGTGTGGGTGTGGTTGCTTCAGGCACAGGCTCCCTGATCTCAATGCTACTGCGTAGTGGATTCCTCGTAGGTTTGCATGGTGCCATAAAGCATTTCCTTCTCTCCACTGGCTGTTCTCCATCACATGTTTCCTCACCAGAGCGGTAGTTGTGGCAGTAACTTCTCCTCATCTGCCAGCCTGGAAATGACTATAGAAACTCAGGCTATAGATAACAACCACTATCACTTACCCTCACCTCTCGTTATTGCCACCACCCGCTTCCGATCTCTTCCCTTACTACCTGTCTCCCTCCCAATCTCTCCCCACAATACCTGTCTCCCTCCCAATCTCTCCCCACACTGCCTGCCCCTACCTGCCCACACTGCCTGCCCCTACCTGCCCGCATTGCCTGCCCCTACCTGCCCACAGAGATATGACTCACCAGGTCCACATGTAACTGAACATTTGCTCCACGGGCCGTAACCCTGTCTCCTTCGCATCGTTGTCTGATCGGACTGATGCGGAGGCATCTGCCTGGCCAATGCCATTTGGTGAGACACTTGTATCATGGTGACAGGTGAGATCAGAGTTGGCGGACTCCCAGTTGCCAGTGACTTCCCATGGAGGAGGCCTGTTAAGGATAGTCATCCTGAGGGAATCTGAGAAAGGCTCACAGAGAGAACTGCGAAACCTACTAGCTTGATTGGTGCTCAATCCTCTGCGGTGTAAGACAGAATCCCGTTGCAGCCTTGTTGCCATGACATCGGCCTCCCAGCAGGTGGTGTACGTATCCGTACCTGACGTACTCCTATAGCTCCACTTCCACATGAATGTATATCTGCCTTCAATCAGACAGTATTGCTGTGTTATTCACTTCGGTCTAATGCGTTGGAGGCAGGCAGAGCAGCTAGAAACAACCCAGAAACCTGGTTCCATCTGTGGCAGGTAAAAGGCATTTGTTGCCAAAGCACGGTCCTGGTCGTCACAAAATTTTGGCGCATTTTGGAAACCAGTCTTTGGGTACTGAGTCAGCTCCAGCTCTGTCCGATGATAGCCATATGGTGACACTCCAAAATCAACCACCTGCAGAACAGCAAGCGAACCACCTGCAGTTAGTGTAGAGGAGGGAAGGCGGCCATACATCTATACGCTACCCGCTGGGATCTGAGTTGCGACAGCAGCAGGTTTGAAGTGTAATTTGCACTGCTCCGGTACACTGCGCTACCGCTGTCCGGTATGTACTTGCTGCTGCACTTCTCTGACACATGTTTCTGCCAAGACAAAAATTTTTCCTATGAAAATGTGGCAGGAAGACTAAAACTAAAGTTTCATGGCGAACCTTGGTTGGATGAGCAAGTACTATTTTCTGACCGACGTGATAGACAGCCATTGGGTACTGATCAGTGTATGCCTGAGTGTCATCTCGCAACGTGAGGCATGGCTTGTCCTCTCTCGGATCCTTGTAATGGTACGATGTGTTCAGGCCAAAGTCTACAGTAAAAATGGAAGATGAAAATAGGATTGAAGAAAAAGTATTACAGGTTCAATATGTATATCCGTGTAAAGGGTAAGAAAGGGAAGAGGAGAAGGGGGGAAGGAGACAATGGGAGAGAGAGAAGGAGAAAGAGGGAAAGAGAGAAGTAAGGAAGGAGAGGAGAACAAGAGGAGAAAAGGCGAGAGAAGGATTGAGAGATGAGGGAAGGGGACGAGAGGAAAAGGGGAGGAGAAAAGGCGAGAGAAGGAATGAGAGGAGAGGGGAGGAAGGAGAGGAGAGGGGAGGAAGGAGAGGAGAGGAATTATTGTTATGATGATTTCGGATTTAGTTTAGATGATGATAGATGACTGATGGCACCTGGATAACATGCTTTCGGTGAAACACTCACCATTCTTAGGGGTGTACTTGTATCCATGGCGCGGATAAGCTCTGCAGAGAGACGCGTCCCAATAGTTTCCTGTAACAACGACAGAACACAGACTAAGCTACGCAATATTCCATCTCCCACCTATCACTCACACAGAGTAGGTTGCTGATAGAAGATGGCGGCATACCGTTCTCCTCCAGGTAGTCAGTACAGGCAATCCACGAATGTCCTCTCACACCACTCACCACCACAGCGACCATCACAGCCAGAACCTCCATCGCGACTAACTCAGCTTTCCAATGCTCAATCCGAGTTAATGATGCCACTGCGGGGTAAACCCCTTAACTGTTTATGTTACACCGAATAACAACGACATTTTTATCATAAATCCCCAATCGTTCTCCGATAAAATTTAAGGTCACCAGGTTTTCAAGCAGCTGTCAAAACAGATCATCTGATCACTTGCCCCTCACACTCGCCCCTAATACTGACGCTCTGAACATATTGTTATTTTTTGTTGCTGGTATCATATTTGCTTGCAATCATATCTGTGCGTCATCACAATTATTTTATTCTTTACTACACAATGTTACTAAACACATAAAACTTGTATATTATTATTATATTATTATTACTCAGTCAAAAGTTTTCACCACAAAATCTTTGCTGGACATCTATATTTTCTGCCTCCAGTGTGAAGATTTTACGAGTCATTTCTCAGACTGTAGCAGTCGCCTGGTGTGGAGTTGTCCTCACATGACTGACCTGCCGGACACTTATCCAAAAGAGAGCACTTCTCTACAATATAGTCTTTTCCTTACATACCATGTTGAATATGACATTCAGTTATGGAATAAAGGGTTGATATTGACAGGCTTACCAATGATGTGATCGAAAGAGAAAGCTAAGCAGTTTGAAAAACTGATGCAGTATATGGCGCAGAGCTCAGCAGTTTCCACTTCTGTATGGATTTGAACGAAGCTCATGTCATCACAATGGGTCGCTACAGGTGAGAAGCTATAGACACGGTCTAAAAGGTACATACAGCGGTTACAGCATCGTGTCTGTGACAGAAAAACACAGCCCACAATTCACCCTCCCAGCCCCTCACTCAGCCTCTCACCAAGCCTCTCATCCAGCCTCTCACCTAGCTCAGGCATGTAGATCGATTCCATTCTGCGTTCGGTAGATGGCGTATTTGTAGTTGAATGGTTTTGTGGTGTAGTCTGTATGTCTGTAGTAGATGTCAAGGTGCTGGTTTCACCGATCCCAATTACTGCGACAGTAACTGAAGTTGTTGAATCTTTTCTATTCGGTGGCTTTGAAGACTTCTCCAACGCGTTATATGTTTGAGTGGTCGATGATGAACGCATCTCTGTTGTTGCACGCTGTGTTGTTGATGATGTGGACAGTGTAGTAGTAATTGTTGTGGGTGTTGTTGTGGGTGTTGTTGTGGATGTTGTTGTGGATGTTGTTGTGGATGTTGTTGTCGACGTTGTCGTGTTAGGAACTACTACCGATGCTGCAATCAAACCAAGCAGTACAGAACTGTATTGCCGAAATACAATTCACATTCACTGGACTCACTAGTTTCAGCTAGTCGTACTACTGTTCCGTCAGACACCAGAAGTCTATTAGGGGCTCGAGTACGCCGCACACAGCTTGTTTCATGCACCAGTGACGTCACTGATTTCGTTGACCAATCAGATTTGTTCAGGACGTATATCATCTTATTCCTGGCAAAATCGGAGGCATAGATAAATATCAGCAATAAATTACTTCTTACCAGCCGCTCTAAATCAAACACATCGTATGAAATGTAGTCCAAACCCATACTACCCGTGAGGTACTTGTGTAGTGATGTAGACAGACATGGCCTATGTTAATTTAGAGTGCATAGCGCGTCGTGAACTCCATTTGTATGATTCATTGTCCAGTGCTTTACACAAATTGGGATCTCTGGATCTATTTTGCCTAGGAGTTGAATGATAAGGCGGTATATGAGTGCAATTATCTCCCCTGGTATCAAAGGCAAAATTTTCCCTTACAATATGACTGAATGATGATGATGATAACGCTATTATCTAGTTACACTCGCCGTGTCTAAAGCATTCAAATTCATCACAATATATCCAGGGCTGGATCCAGGATCCACACACGTCTGTAAAACTAATCGCAATCACCTAAAATCTCATCATCCAGGTTTGTCAAGCCTCCTGCATTTCCTATACAGTGGGGGGGGGGGGGGGGGGGGGGGGGGGGGGGGGGGGGGGGGGGGGGGGGGG
>ERZ1740065.3369-NODE-3369-length-10015-cov-13.216064_pt1 | contig 10015 bp, 5 predicted proteins | sample MGYA00581738_ERZ1740065 | MGnify/ENA primary metagenome ERZ1740065 (study PRJEB43018, sample SAMN04849749) | marine metagenome | isolation source: floating plastic debris | place: Pacific Ocean | collected 2008-09-01 | study: EMG produced TPA metagenomics...
ACTACTAGTACACTGTCAGATCCCGAGTAGCAGTAAACTGCCATCATGATTCCATCCCATTTCTCAATGGCACATTTTGCTATTGGCTCACTAGCTGCTCATGTTGCATTGTTTGTGTTGTGGTCATCCTTACAGCAGGCTGACACCACTGAGCTATATGAACTAATTTGTGACAGCTAGGAGGTATCAATGACAGGAATCAGCAGTATCCACCAGTTGTTGTTACCCACAGACCATAATGGGAATATTGGTTGCTAACTAACTGGTCTGAATATTTTAGACCTAGTAGTGGTGAGGATAGGTGATGGGCTGAGGTGATAACGACCGAGACTTCATGAGACAGTAATACAGCTATACTCATTAGTTAGCCACATATTGAGACATTGGGGTGTTCCAAACATGGTGAATAGTTGTCTATGTTGGCTTCCATCCATACTTTCAACTTAAGAAAGTGTTGACCCTTGCATTAGTGCTGTTTGGATTCCAAGAATCAGCAATTTGGTTTGATTCTCCCTTGAAGGGTCTGATATTCAATTTCGATTCTTGAGCTAGATCTACAGTAAAATTTTGAATAAAGCTACAGGCTTTGAGTGACTATCATGACTTTTCAGAATAGTTTTGCTTTCTTTAGGCAGTAAGCATGTACCTGTCACCGATACGCTGTGGTCTGTGAAGTTCTTTACATGATAGCTACAGGATTATGGATAAAAATCCATGTATAACCATTTCATAATCGTTGTTTTCTTAGATTCTCAAAGAAGTCTAAGATCGATAGAAAAATATTTTTTGATATTCGATAGTATCGTGTATCGAACCAGCACTACCTTGCATGAAACTCAGGAGCACCCCTGCCAATACACCGGCTAGAAGAGCTGTCCATAGGAACTATGGAAACTTTCAGTTCGGGTTGTAAGACATTATATTCTTGGCCAGTGAGGGAACGCATGTGCATCCATTTCTGAGTTGAGGTAAAGGCAAAATTAGCCATTTACATCCAAAGTCAGAAAATCCTGTAGAGAACCCTGTGGGATATGCCCAAACTAATGATAAAGACTCGTGATTTTCAGACAATGCTGTCAGCGAGCGAGTTACTGATACCGGATCTGAGAACAGCTCTCATATATAGAAAAACATCACCGCCTGCAACAGCAGCTGTATTGTTCATAGTTATTGATCTTTGGAATAGCAAGCAGAGAGCGATTCCAGGTCTTCCACCTACCAACAATCTCATTACGGTAGGTTATGCTCAAACTAAAGGGATCGCATTGATTACTTTGAACACAGGTAAATATTTATGACAACCGGGACAGTTTGTAGTGTTCTGAGTTGGTGAGAAAGTGCAGAATAGACAGTAACTTATTGTCTGCGATTTATTTCATAGCAAAATTGATAGTAGACTGTGAGATACAAAACATGGGCACCTTCTGAGTAACATGAGAGTAACACAAGAGAGTGCAGTGGATACATCTATGGAAGTCTGTAAGTTGTGGAGGATGTGCAGTTTCAAGCGAATAAAAGCACCTATGCAACAGCCTTAATCGAACGCCGCTACAAAGTAGTATATACTGTAGAAGTAGAAATATCAGCGAGCAAAAATATTTCGCGACTATGGCGACACCCGGGAGAGCACCGATGGTAAATCCTGCTAAGTTTCCTCCTAAGAGTTTTTGCACAGTGAACAGTTTTGGGAGTTGTCCTCCTAATATTAAGAGGTCATTCAGATGGGGCGCAGCTCGGTGCAGCAGTTGCGTGATTGCAATTTATTTTCATCAAACTTGTTCCCCAGGAGGATTGTGTTCGATCATACAGAATTTACTTACTGTGCATGCAATAATGAAACCTTTCGTAACAGTAGGCCATCAGGAGCATATCTAGGATTTGGATGAATGGTTGTCTCCAACCCATAGGCCAGAGCCCAAGGGTGGGGTTCAGGGTCCGGGGGGAGTTAGGGTGCAGCGCCCCGGCGGGCGTTGGGGGGCAACGCCCGGGCGGGGGTTAGCAAAGCACCCAGAAAATTATTTTATTTAGAAAAATCTAAGAGATCAAGCATCTGTTGTGGTTTGTGTGGACAGGCATTCATCATCAGCGTACTAATACAAGCTTTCTGCCCAATAAACGCGTTATGAAGCTTACTGTAGTTAGAGAAGTTGACCGAGTCTAAACAGGGCAATGAGTCCGACCTAGACCATGTGAAACAGAGAATCACAGGTTTAATTGTGACGTTGACAGCTGTTATCACGGCCATGGAGCTGAGACAAATATATCTGCTATATAGATATATAGATAACTGAGATAGTGCCATAGAATTGTGATATGGCGATACGCATTCTGATATTGCAGGAGTGAATTCTTATGCAATGAAATTGAATTCTAACGTGTTGAACACAAATTCTGATATGCTGAGGTTGGATAAACGAAACTTGGATTCTGATGAGGTACATGAGAAATTTTAAGATATGGTAGGGAAAGCTAACACCAATTTTTAGTCTGACAAAATGATTATCAATGTTAACCAAAAGAGGGTGTGAACATTCTGGAATTGTTTTACAAACGGCTCCTCATAATATACTTCAATACCCTGTCATGTTACACTCATCTGATCTTACACTAACTTGGTCAGTAATAAAGGTATGAAGACATTCGCAGCTGTCCTCTCCCAGCCGTTAAGACTCCCTCGCGTATGCGGTCACATGATCTTCATCAACATGACTGGTGTCTCCATACTGAGGCGACACCGTGAAAGTAAAGTTGTTACGATTTAATTGAGATAGTAATAGTGAAACCCTATTCATACAAGGATAGACGGATGGGTGAGCATTTCTCAATAACATCAGTCCAATAAAGATTTTAAGCTCTAAACACAACAAAAGATGCAAGAAAACTTGGCTGTGAAACTCATCTGCTGATATTAATCGCCAGATTTTACATTGTGGTTGTAATCATATAACTATTTAGGCTCCGAGAACGAGTTGTTTTACGTTCCTCTAATCTTAGAGTAACTTGTGTGATTAGAAAAACTAACAACCCTCTCAGATGGCCCTAAACCGAGCTCTGCTGTCAGAATGCATTCTCCAGAATCTTTGTTGTAGGAAAAGCCAAGGCACAGCTCCGAGAAGAAACAGTTCAGTTGACAGAGAGACCGGTTGGATACAGTCTTTCTGTCGATCACGCTCATAACACATTTCTGCTCGTCAGTGCTTTGATGGAACCAGCCTAAATCATAAAGAAAATACTGCTACTGAATAAATAAAACTGTGAGATGACAAACAAAACATATTGAATATGCGTAGCGAAGTACCCTTAGTGCATTCACGGTTGCTTTCCCTCGTACAAGGCTGTAGTTTGTCATCACTTCTCTCCATGCATTCCCCATTGAATAGAAAACACGCAGACCATGAGTTGTCAGCCAAGTTCCCACCTGCCAATGAGTTCACTCTGGTCAATATTTTCTTGTGAAGCACAATCTCTTTTGCTTCGATATCTCTTGCACTGAGAATGCTTTCGTGGTAGAAGCTTCAGGTCATAATGCTTTGGTGCTGATGCAGCACACAAACCCCGAACAATGGAGTGAAATACTTTTGACTTTTCTTCCTCCTGCATGGTCAGCGCCTATCAGCTTGTGCAACTAGGCATTGGTCAGGTCCACTGAGAGAAGACATATGCTAGAGGTTGCCGGAATAGTTTCTCTCCCGGATCTGGGTTGGGGAGTGGTCTCCGTACCATTTTGGCTATTCGCTATCAAGAGGCTTTGATTTTATGCCATAGAAATTATGGCCATGTACATTTCCGGACATCACTGCGTGTGAAATTGGAACCCATAGTTCCTGCACAAGAGACAATAGTGCTATCCTTTCAGCCATGGGAGAGTGAAAATTTGAGCGGTGACACTATGCAGGTAGTAGTTCACATTGACCTAGGCTACTAGATTTTGTCAGAGCCATTGACTTCAATTCTCTTTTACACTAAAACAATAAAGTTTTCCTCTACACATTTAGTCAGAAGTCAGTAGTTCACCTTGACCTTGACTACTAGACTTTTGAAGGATCGAAGAACATTGAGTTCATTTCTCATTTTCAAAAAGCAATGAAGTTTTCCTCCATAAATTTCTGTTTATAGTATTTAACGAGGGAGAATCGCAAGTTTAGTATTGATAAATGAGTTAACCTACCTGAAAACTTCATGATGGCGGTGGGTTGGTCAACGCTGGAAGTTGTAGCGTAAAGAATTCCATCAACGATGACCATGCCCAATGGTCCCTGTATAGTGCAGGACTGAGAATTCCCCGGTTCATCGCCAGTACCGGAGCCGGAGCAGATCTGTATAGGCGAACCTGTCTCAAAGTCCAGCAGGACCAGTCTGAAATAGTTAGGCTTTAATCAACAGCGCTGTTACTTGGCACTGCTAGGATTTAACTCTATGGCTTACATTAGCACTGCTTGCTAGCCTTTCGCAAGATGGGTTTGATTATACTTAAAGGTTTCATTGTGGACAGAAGAGGGGGAGATGGATCGTACAGAAACCCAATGCTCTATGCTCAAATGTGTAAGCAAGACCATAATCAGTGTCAACTGTTTACTTACAGACGCCAGGAAATGGCTTCCTTCTAATAAATATCAGCTGGCGATGAACGATTTATGAATACGAGAGTAAGCTCGGTAGCGGGGACTGTAACACACATTGCAGTACCTGTCAGCATGGCAACAATCGTTGACTGCTCGCTCAAAGCTAATAATAATGAGGAGAAATATAAACCCTTGCCTATTATTATCGCGATCAGACACGATGATAGCCGTATCGGAGACAACCACTGTATCAACAGGATAAATGAACTGAGCATTGTTGGAGTCATTCAGTCCTGACCCTTCCTGTGGAGATCCAGACAACCAGGTTGCGTTACCATCGGATATGTTTACCCTCATGATACCATGGTTGACTCCTACAAGGAGGGCGTTGTGGTGGGGTTCATAGGTCAGCATTCTGGCACGAGGCAGTCCTGTACTCAGAATGGTCACTTGGTCGGTATGACTGTTGATGATGCCCACACTATTATGCGCTGATGTTGTGAAGTAGATGAGATTTTCTCCTGGAGACAGAATTCCTCTTGGGCGAGTAATTCTTGCATCATGGATACGGTGACCCTCGTAATTTGATCCCTTAGATCCACACTGTCCTGCATACGTGATTGGCTGACTCAGAGCTGACAAATCCACTGATTCAACGCAGTCACGGTCGGTGACAGTGAACAGGAGAGTGTCATCATCCAGATATGTCATCGAGTACCTGAAATTTTGGCAAAACAGCATCAATCCAATCGTGTCTCATGGACCATGTTTACATAAACCCCCCGTTGAATTTTGTACACAAAGCATTAGAGTTATCTGCAAAGCCCTGAGCAGAGGAAACCTAATTCACAATCATTCTGAGCTTCCAGTGGATACAAGGACAATATGAAGGGAGAAGGGAGCTCAAAGCAATAAATTATATTATTTGGTATTCCTGACTCATTGGGCAGAAGTTACAGGATGTAGGCTGCCCTTTGAGAGGCTAGACAAAGAGCTGTTTGATGCAATGATATGACATGTAAACAAAGCATTAGATCTTTCTGAAATTATTAAATACGCAGGAAGGGGGTGAAGACCTTAATGCGGTGATTCCTCCAACATCCAATACATTCAATACATCCAATACATCCAATACATCCAATACATCCAAAACATCCAATACATCCAATACATCCAATACATCCAATACATCCAATACATTTGTGCTGCTCAGGAAACGGTGACACTCAAAGTGGCAAATTACTTCTATAGATGGTTTCCTATTGATTTTTGAATGTTAACCCTTTGATAGAAATGCTACACATACATATGATGCTGTCAGATTTCATCCACTTCCTAGCTATCAACTGGCATGTGGAGAGACTCATGAATAAAATAGTTCAGATGTTTTGTTCACACTGACCCCATGAGACTAGCACAAATTGGCAGCCACGCAAAAATTGATCACCTCAGCCCATCCGGCCAATCAACTACCATTTCCATACTGCCGTTGGTGTACACCCTGTACAATGCATCGGTGGCTGAAGCGAAGAGAGGTGCATTGCTTTCTGTACAGTCTTCTAGCAGGTCGTAGATCGACTCCTGGAAGTGGTCCATCATAACCGTTACTTGATCCATCTGTATTCGCCTTGCAAACAATAGCAGATGAGTTATCCTAACGCAAGCAAATGGCGTACTGACATCCATTGCGAGCTGAACTATCTTTTATTGGCAGATTCTACAGGCAAAGTGAGGACATGAGAAGCGGGTATTTGCCTATTCCATTGCACTGAAGTTATTGATGGGTTATCAAAACAATCTTTGACTTTGGTGAATCTCCTGTTGACGTGTGTGCATATGTGTGAGAGAGATTAACAACAGCCAAATCCGCAATAACTGTTCACGAATTCTTAACAAGTCCTCAAGAAACCTTCAATAATTGTTGAGAAATAATCAATATGTCCCAAGGAGTCTGAAGATAAATGAGGAGAACTGATGCCATGATATGGTCGTTTATTGACATTATTGCGTAATGAGGAAGAACCACTTTGGGTACTGGCTGAATGCATAGTGACATATGGTTTCTACAGCATTAACGGTAAGTTGAGGTGAATGATAGTATCCCGCACTATCAATGCTTCCCTCCACGATACACCTTACTGTTATGAAGTGAGAATTAGAACACGGCTCAGTAGCAGAGCCTTTGCCTCAATACGTGGAACTTTTGGTAGGTTGTGGGTCCAACTCCAACTGTAGTCATGTTAAACCCTTATGCCACAGGTGTGCACTGACCTACCTAGAAGTTAATAGCAACCTGGCACCATATATAGCAGCCTTGCCCTCAAGGCACACTAATACCCCAGTGCACAAGCGTATGAGACAGCTTTAGACCTTTGTTTTGTAAAGTTTTGTAAAAGAAAGGAGTTAGGACCAATCGTTCGAAGAATTGAAAATGAGGGTGAATGGACGCAATAGCTAAGAATTTATGCCAACAATAGTTGTTTACCTGCACTGCTCGGTAGGTAAGAAATGGAGACCGATGGTCCAATGGATCAGCAGGAAGAGCAGACTCTCCCAAACCTTCATCGATGTCACCATGTGTAGATAGAGACTTGTGATTTTCAGACAATGCTGTCAGCGAGCAAGTTACTGATACCGGATCTGAGAACAGCTCTCATATATAGAAAAACATCACCGCCTGCAACAGCAGCTGTATTGTTCATAGTTATTGATCTTTGGAATAGCAAACAGAGAGCGATTCCAGGTCTTCCACCTACCGACAATCTCATTATGGTAGATTATGCTCAAACTAAAGGGATCGCATTGATTATTTTGAACACAGGTAAATATTTATAACAACCTGGGCAGTTTGCAGTGTTTCGAGTGGGATGAGAAAGTGCAGAATTGGCAGAAATTTATTGTCTACGATTTATTTCATAGCAACATTTATAATAGACTGTGTGATACAGATAATTGGCTCTTGCTGAGTGATGCGCTACTAACTCAAGAGAGTGCAGTGGATATATCTATGGGAGCTTGAACATTGCGGAGAACGTGCAGTTCCATGTCAATAAAATCATCTGCAAAATACCTTCTATCGAACACACCCGCAATGCAGTATATGCTGTAGAAATAGAAATATCAGGTTGAAAATAATTAGCGAATATGGTGAATAGTGAGAGAGCACTAATGGTAAATCCTGCTAAGTTTTCCTCCTAGGAGTTTTTGCACCGTGAACAGTTTTGGGAGTTGTCCTTCTAATATTAAGAGGTGCCTGACAATGATCTTAGGCATATTTGCACCTCAATAGATGCTGATTCTCACAATGAGGAGGTGCTTATAATCTAGTGTTGTAAAGGAATTCATCCTCGAATGCTAGCATGTCTTCTCACAATCCTCTAGCATGTTAGATTGCTGTACCACTAATTTTTCCCCTTTTACAGTAATGTGGAGAAAGAGCTTCCTACCAAGAGCTGTCCGCTCTATGTGGGAAAGACAGCCAGCCTTCCAGATTGTTCCTATTTTGCCATATAGCTTAGACTAGGCTTTATTCTGCCTTTTTTGGCTTCTGCTTTCCTGCTGGCTGGCTGTTACCCCTTTTCTCCTGTATGGCTGAGTTCTGTGGTTTTGTTTGTTCTTTGTTGTTAAATAATATAGTGTGTCCTAGCAGCTTGCTTAAATTACTTGTCGTCACTCTTGCACTAAGGTGCTGAGGCCCTCCTCGTACAACAGTATTTACCTGATAATGCCCAGTAAGGTGACCGCCGACTATGAGTTTATGAAGCTCAAAATCGCTGGCATGGCTGTGGAAGACTTACGGGAAACTAGTCTTTATCTTTGAGTCGCCAATGCTCAAGTTGCTAGAATGTACAATTTTACAGAACGTCATGTGATCGGTGAAAAGTTGAGTGCGTGTCAATATATTACATAATTCGTACCACTAAACCACTATATAAGATAGTTATAACATACTATGAAGCAAATCCATCACCGTAGAACCAGATGTGATAGGGACATCAATATTAGCGTTTCCTTTGGTAAGCTGAAAAAGAATCTGAGGCAACCTGCATTGGAGGTGACGGCAGTCTAGAGACGTGACTTATAGAGTCCGATCATCCTCTTCAAAAGTGATCATTGCCTGTTTTGTTTTCAGGTGCCATCGATGCTGTATCGAGGAACAGTTGATTGCGCCATAGCATTGCGAACACAGAGCTGACTATGCGGAAACTGGGTCCCATATCGAAACAAAAGGCCGTAGTGGCTGCTTGCCTGTATCAGATTAATATCAAGAGGGTCACACTGGTCACACATACTACACATTTTTACTGAGCTTGAGGGAGATATCAGGATTTTGCTTGTAAACTACCCTTGAGAACTTTATTGAGGAATGCACCTCAATATCCTGCCGCCGTACTAGATATATTACATTAATCACATAATAGTCAACATGCTGAACCGAACACCAACTATCGCCAGCACAATCCCAGCTAAGGATTTGAATCTAAATCGCCAAAGACAGATAGCTCTGTGCCTCATGACTGCGAATAGACAGCGGAAGTAAAGCCTTTGTGCAAGAAACTATCAATACATCATCACTGTGATGCAGCTCTGTATTCTTGAAATTCATTTCAGTTTTAATTGACAGCCATCTCATGGATTTAAAGTTGCATAGTAATTGATATTCTTAGTACAAGCTTCATTTCATGGTTTTATTTGGCAAGAGAAAATGCATAGTGTGTTCTTGAAAATTCGGGTATGTTTTACTCTTATGTCGGCATACGGGTCGGTTCTACGCCGCTGTTTGTACGTACTTAGTCCTATATGTGCGCTTCCATCGGGCGGTAACTATTCCGGTGTTTGTACTTAACTACGCAGGAATTCAGATGGGCGTGTGCTCGCTTCCGGATCCTCTCTTTGTATGGGGGTAGGATTGCAGCGTTTAGGCTTGTAGAATTCATTTCGTTTTATACAAACCGGCACCGTCTCCATTATCCAATTAACAGACATGGGATTTCCCGTATCCGTAAACATGACATGTGCGCGCACTTGTATTGTATTCGTTTCATGTCAATTTTTATTTTCCATCCTGCTTTTAATAACCACTGAACAACTGTCAACAATGCCCTACCTTAGAAAGCGTCCTCGAATAGCTCTATGTGCTACTTGCCGTACGTATCACCGTGGAAGCATGCCCAGGTAATGATACGTCCTGTAAAAATTCCGTTGGTCAAACTTATATTCCTGTCACTTCCAACGGTTATACAACTATCCGTTACTAGTAATAGTTGTAGATCTGTACTTAGTTTGTACTTAGTTTGTGCTTAGTTTGTACTTAGTTTGTACTTAGTTTGTACTTAGTTTGTTCTTAGTTTGTACTTAGTTTGTACTTAGTTTGTACTTAGTTTGTTCTTAGTTTGTACTTAGTTTGTACTTAGTTTGTACTTAGTTTGTACTTAGTTTGTACTTAGTTTGTA
>ERZ1740065.3370-NODE-3370-length-10014-cov-11.483281_pt1 | contig 10014 bp, 4 predicted proteins | sample MGYA00581738_ERZ1740065 | MGnify/ENA primary metagenome ERZ1740065 (study PRJEB43018, sample SAMN04849749) | marine metagenome | isolation source: floating plastic debris | place: Pacific Ocean | collected 2008-09-01 | study: EMG produced TPA metagenomics...
ATGCATAGACATCTAGCTGACATAATGCATAGACATCTAGCTGACATAATGCATACAGGTACAGAATATATTCAATAAAGAAGAGAATGTATACCGTGTGCTGATCTGAGATCATTCCTCTGTTGGATCTTGTAAGATGGATGTGAGCTTGGTAATTCACCAGACTGAAGCGATGATGGTATACCATGCTTCGAACTAGTGGTATGCTTTACTTCATTATCTGGCTTCCAAAGTCGACTAGCACTGCTAGGCGACCGTGAATCCCCACCTCCGTGCTAGAAACAGTAAATGTACTGCACTGAGCTAGCGGAGTTAAGAATGGCGGTTTTCCCTTCATTGATGAATTGTGAAAGTAAGCTTAGCTGAACCAGTGATAACTGTAATAAAAATGAATGTATACTTGATAGATTAGTATCAGGCAGGGAAGTAATAATGAATAGAAAAGAAAGTATCACCTTGGTTCGGCGTTTAGGCATGGTTATACGGTTATGGTTTAACTGTTAGATAGATTTATATGACATGAGAGACTAGTGAATAAGGTGTTTCTCCTCTGGAGTCCTGGTCCTGGCTGCCAGGAGAGAGTTTACTGAAGAAAGCTCACATTGGCTTTATTTCCTACGTAAGATAAAGCATAAAACGAACGAACTTACCAAGGAATAAGCAAAAGGTGCCTGATAACAATAAAAATGTTGTCTGTGTAAAGTGCAATCAGCTCGTGCTACTCTCAAACTCATGCATATGCATTACTAGCTACTAGTATATGCACAGCTTGTCAGTACCTTCTCGTTCTTAGCAAGTATGATAGGAGTCCTAACAGGAGATGCAGGATCTCGTTGCAGCTTGTGAGAGCCTCCCTAAAACAGATAGGATAGTTTGGCAATTAGGTTGATACTCATCTATACTAACTCATCCAAGGAATTACATTGGACGACCAAAGTGGAAATTATCGGCAGCATAGACTGCAAACAACTTTCCAACAAAGTTAGATGATGAAGGTACATGATTCACAACAAAAAAACATCTGAGCTGTAGCGTACCTGAGGCATATCACACACTCAGCGTGATTTTTAGTAGAATCTGTGTATTTCCCAATAACATCGGTGAAGTATATAACGCTTTTCTTTGCCTATTATCTCAGTGTTAAGATGAGATATGCTTCCATTCGGTGAGGCAAGTACGCGCTGTGTAGGGGATTCACCTTTTGCGTGAGTGTCGATTAGGGTTGGAGAAACCTTCCTTTTTACCAAAGAGAGTAAGAAAAGCCAAAGAGGGCCCCGGCGGCGAAAAAGAAGCCGTGATCAATTCCGAGTTGTCTTCTTCTGAAGTTGGTTCTCATAGAGAACGAAGTACTGCACATGCACGGAAAGGAAGGCAGTGAAATGCCTACTTATTTATTTCATTTCAGAAAAGCACAGACTGCTCTGTTTTTTTCTGAGTACACTTTCAGTAGCTGAACAGCTATGAGCCAATCCATCACACCTCTACACACGCTTTACCATATAGAGAAAGTCTCCAAGCGTCTTTGAAACCTCTGCACACGTACATCAAACTGGTATTAATACATATCATGAAGCTAAGATTGGTGTTTGTTTTTTGTTGATGAATTTTCATCTGGTATGTAGGCGTTTGCGCTTGCCATGCTGTTCCTGAGCGGTCATGAAGAAGGTGAAACAGATTGGCCCTGAAGGGCGTGTCCTGTCTGCCATCATGCTGCCATTCATTCACGTTGTGAAGAAGAACAATACCTGTTTTGAAGGAAAACAATGTCAAGTGGAGCTCTGGCCTGAAGTCAGGCCTAAACATTCTTTATATGTGTGTACTTTTATGATGGGTGAGTCTGTTAAAAAATCTCCCTTGTTGAATCTCTATCAGAGCAATAGCAATGGTAATAATAGAAGTGGATATGTTGTGATAACTGGTAGCTGCTACAGTCTGCTAACATGTTCTTGTTACCACCTATAGCTGTAGCAAGCTTATATAGGGAGGGGGGCTTTTATAGCAAGAGGAGAAAACTCCCATAACAGTGGCGGACCAGTAATATTTTACCCTATTCAGGTCACAGCCATACCCACCATGAGCGTGGAGACCAGCCATCTGATTGGCTAACGTATCTGTGTCTGTCTGCAATCTGGTTAATTCAGCTAGTGAGGATATCCATATACACTGATTTCATCAGAGTATGTGGTACTTATATCCAAAAGCAACTTCAGATAGAAATCCTTTTCAGTTTGGTCCGGCCTCTTCCTGGGAAAATCTCTATAAAGTCCCTATAAATCCCTATAGAGTCCCTATAAATCCCTAGAAAGTCCCTGGGAGGTCCTAAAAAAGTCTAATGAATACTTATTTTCCTAAGGCTACACCTGAAAACCTGAAACCTCTCACGTGATGAGTTATTTTGATGTAGTGCTATATGGTCCAAGCTGTACTACCACTGCCACTGCCACTGCCACTGCCACTGCCACTGCCACTGCCATGCGTGGTGGCCAGAATGGAGCCAGGAACTAGAACTGTTCTCTAGAAATCTCTGGAAAGATGTAATTGCGGCTAAAAATTTTCTTTTCTGTCATTATTGTTTAGATCCACTGAGTTGTTCATGCAGCTGATCGGAGTTGTCATCTCAATCACAAATCCCAGCTATCAGTCGGCCACGCCCGCAATCATGAGTGGAAGAATGTAACTGTAACATGAAGTTGTTATACGCCATCGGTCACTAAGAAATAAATGCAGCAACAGTTGGAAATGAATTGGCTGCACAGCTATCAGAACTAGGGCTATCGATAGATATTTTAGAATAGAAATCAATATTACAGTTGGCTCAATCTTGCATGCTGTCACCATGTAAAGAGTAGAAGACAACTCCATTCAGGTGTATGAGTATGTGGCTGAACCCAAGGAATGGCGACAGGTATAATGCCAAGATTCTCCCTACCTCTCCCTTCATCCTCTCCCTCCCTTCATCCATCATCTCCCTCCTCCATCTTCTCACTCCCTCCCTCCCTCCCTCCATCCTCACCCTTCATCCATCATCTCCTTCCATCCTCTCCCTCCCTCCATTATCTACCTTTCTCCATTTTCTCCCTCCCTCCTCCCCCTTCCTTCCTGTGGGATTGTTTTCTATCTACTCTGAGGTGTTCATATATCCGCTGCTCGCACTAACACAGTCTCACGGTTTTCAAGAGCAGCTTGTTGGGTTTGTGCTGATTCAGCTGTTTAACAGCTCCGTTCGGGCTTGACCTATCGCTGGCCCTCTCTCACACTTTCTCACACTCTCTCACTTATTGCTGCCTACATTAATACGCAAATAACACGGAGACTACACGATTTAAAATTAATATGTGTTAGTGGAAATTCAATTTGTAAGATTGTTCAAACAACAATACGCAGTGCTGCGTTTGTATTTCAAGTGTGTACCGAAGCGTGGTCAACAAACTGTGTTCCAGCCATCCCACTGGTTGCATTGATTTTATTATGCTCAATGTGTTTAAACCAAACCGACAGTTAGCGATTTTTAAACGCGGTTATGAATGATCTCTAACTACAGTGGTCCGGCAGCGATAATTCATTTGTCGATTCATGCAGTGGCAGCGTGGCAAGACTGGCATTGTCGTGACGATTCAGCGACGTGACAATTTAGTATATTGCTTTGTCATATAGTTTATATTTGTATACACCCTTACTTCTTCTCTTATCCCATTGAGTGCCAATAGAGAAATATGAAGAGACTGTGTATTATGATCCCCATATGATATCCCTGAAATGCATGATGGCCTGTCACTGGTCACTCTCCCACCCGCCGCATCAACCACCAGAAATATGTAGCGGTCTGTCTGCTTTCTGTCCACCATAGATACATGTGTAGAGTGAAGTAGCACCGTTGTGTAATATCTTGGCTGACTACCCCCTCCTCCCATTCTGAGACCCTGAACTGTTTATGTAGCATGGTGGCCAGAATTCTGTCACCATTACATTGTCACTTTGACGAAAAATTCTTGGTTAGCCGTGATAACTTGTGGGAAGGGGGTCTGTCATCGTCCCCCAGCAGGACACACAATGAAAGGCAGATTGGTAGCTACCCTTGTCTTATCTATACTGCTGAGTTTAGCTGGGAGTTAGGAGGCACATCAGCCAGGTGCTCCTGCTGCCGCTTGCTACCAAGCAGAATCGCTGTGTGGTTCACTCGGTGTGCCATTCGTCTCTCTATGCGGCGTCGTAAGTTGTTGACTGCATTGATTCAATTGCTCGCATCCGTGTCGGCTGTTGCTTTTACTCACCATACATTGAACTTAAGTCAGCCGAACACTGTTGTACCAGTTCATTCTGCTCATTTGTTTTTATTTAATTAATCCATGCTAGTTGACCTGTTCATTAGCACAACCGTTTATTGTTTTTGTTGCAATTAAGTAAAGGATTTTCTAATTTGAGTCAGCGGGTTTTTAGGCTCGGCGTTTTAGAAGTGGCTACTCTTGGTGTTCAGAGATTTGTACGCCTGTATGTGTGGCCATAAGCCATGATCAGGTGGGCACAGCTTACAAAACCTATTAGTTGGTGCTGCCTCAGGCTTGTCTATTAATCAGTGTCCAAGTTGTTTCTAGGTCGCCTAGGTTGTTTCTAGGCCACCATCAGTTTAGATTTGAAGTTACTTGGGAATTAATGTTTGGTAATCATGCCCGTCGGCTGCTTTCTATGTCTCAGGTGCTTTATAAGATATGTCCTCAGGTAATTGCTACAGGTAACACTGCAGGTGGCTGACAGGTAATCGTAAGTCACATGGGCCGCAGGCTCACTGGGGACAAAGTTCTCAAAGGTCATCTAGTTCTTTTTTCATCATTGTAATGCAAGAGATTTACTTGGTGCTGTATAGAAAGTCTCACCTACATTTCCTCTGCGTGTTTGTCAAGTTCTGAAAGCGAGATTGAGCTCTTGTGTGAACTGCTCAGGTAGTGGATTGAAGTATACATGATCGTGTGTAAAGCAATATTTGACGAATTATGCACTTTCAACTTAAAGTGGCCAGCCTGCCGATCTTTTGTTGGGCGCAGGAAATGAGACGCCAGCAAGACAAGTAGTTTTGACTATTGATAGACCTGCTGTCGTCATAGAGCAGTCTGGGTGCCATCAACTAACTCGTCACACCTATCCACACTCAGTCACAACCGCAGTCACAACTATAGTCACATGCATTTATATTTTGTCACAACTATTCATTTCCAGTTAGGCACGTGGTCACGCCTATGGTAGTACCTATTGACAAAGTCACAACCAGTCATAACCACGGTCGTGCACGTTTACATTAGTCACAATTATTCATAATTAGTCATAGACTTAGTCACACCCATGGTCATACCTATTCATACCCAGTCATACCCAGTCATAGTTGGTCATACTGACTCATATATGTATAATTCCAGTAATACCGGTGCTGTCATGGTAACGAGATGACCTTGAGATGTAACACAGCAGACTAGATCTCGAGTGAGAAGTAAAATTAAATGATGCGTTTAGCCTCAAATCAATAGCATGGCAACCTTCTGGAACAGCTCTCCCTTTCTCCATCGCTGACTCTGTGAGTGGCTGACATACTACATAGACATAGACGTGGAGTACATCACTAAATTGGCTAGGTCATAGTACTGGAGATAAAGGTACCACGGCTATGGGATTTATGCCAGCAGTAGCTGCGGCGCCTCTCACTAAGGGGCAGCAATGTGTGCCGTATTATATATTGTATATCCTGAAATTGTGTATTTCTGTCTCCTAACTGGCCAGATTACGTTAAGTTAGGGCAGAGAGCACTCCATAACTCGTGCCAACTGTAAACCAATAATGTAATCAAGTGTGTTATTGTTTTATGATGTTAACATTTGCGCCCTCTCGCTGCCGTCGCTTGCCGCCTGCGCATTCATGATTTCTTATTTGTGAGCGGGGACCTGGCCTGAGCGTCTGGCAATGTGGAGCACTGCCGTCTCTCGCTGATTCTGTTCGTCTGATTCATTCAGATCCGCCAGCTTCCCACGGTACTCTATTGCTCAGGCGTCTGTTGAGGACACTCTTGTAAACAAGGTGAGCTACTGGCAAGAGAGGCTGTACCATGTTCACCCTTCTATCGATTGCATTCAATTAAGTAACAGCAAAGATTAAAAAAATATAATCTCCACTCAAAGTGCTTGACACTTAACCTGCTAACTGCTTTCTACTGGCCAGCCGATACAGACCGGCGTGTCAGCCCCACAGTTCTGCTGCCGCAGCAGCGGACACTAATTTGCATAATAAAGTTGCCCAACGATGGCTCATAACGCGACCAGTGAAAGGCACGCAGAATGCGCTGCGTATTAATTCTATTACTTTCACCAGTGCAACAAACAAGGCTCAACCGCGGCGCGTCTCATCGTTGGTCGACCGGCTACCGTTTGACAACTGTCGCATGAAGACAGAGGATTGCAATAGATTTATTCACCGCGATACCGGATTGTATATTGTTCTACTGCTACTGATACCAAAGTTGAGGTAGATGATTTTTGCTTCACGACGGTAGATTTGTGAAGCTGTTTTAGCACCGATACCCGTATACACTACATTCCAAGGTGAGCTGTGGGTGCTAATAGAATGATTAGCACATCAGCATCGGTTAGCTGGTGCAGCGGGCTCTCAGGTGGGTGGGCTGTCGACCAGCTGACTTCACTAATGCTGCCAATGCTGCCGACGTTAGCCGCTGACGTTGCGTATCGATAGATGTTTTTATTGGATATTAACACTAATTTTACAGTAATTTTCTCGCATAGTTTTACACTGAGGCGCTGTAAGTACACCTGCAGACTTACACTGTAAGTAATGTTGATAATTGAGCCATATTGCTTTTTATACCGATTTTTGCACAGCTCTGTTTAAAATAACTTCAGTTTACACACACTTCTCTCATTTTCCCTGTAACATGTGCTGACGGACGGATAACTATCTCAGATGCTGCAGGGGTGTGCTAGGTCCCCCCCACCTGCGTAGGTTTAGTGCGAGTATGCTGCTGTGGTGTAGTTTACAGAGAACTCTCTGGAGACCCATATACTTGCTCTCACTCATCGAGATGAAGACATCCGTTTTGGCACTGATAGTGATGAGTCAATCTTTAGCCTTTCTGACTACCGGCAACTTTTTTTATTTCTCGAGAAATATCATGTTCAAATTCTACAACATAGAACTGCGCTCAGATTGCTATAGGTGCACATACACTGTACATAGTGCGCAAATATAACTTCGTACACCCAGGGGAGTACAGCGCAGTAATCATTGAGGAATGTCGCCAAATGTAAAGAGACTTGGTAGCCTGTCTCCCTGCGCGCATCTTGTTAGCCGTGTTTGCCTCAATTGGTTCATTCCATCCATTGGGGATTGGTCAGCCCCTCTTACTCATTTATTGGCTTATCCGTTAACACTATCCCTCACTCTGCATTGCCACGCGTCAAGCCTATTTTCTTACATATACATCAATAACTCAGACACCATCCGTTGCACTAACAGGTAGCGCTCACTCTCTCCCCCTCGCCTCAGGTGGCTGTGAGGACATGGAGCTGTCCATACTAACATGGCTGCTGCTCTTGATGATGACGAGCGTTGCTCATTCTAACCTCCTCCCACAAGGTACATTTTTATACTCATGTTTCGGTAGGTTTGCTCTTGCGTTCGCTAAGTCGGTTGAGCGACCGCTTTAGTCACACAGGACGTCAAATGAAGTACTGGCTAAGGGATTCATACACAAAATATTGGAAGCAAATCAACTTACTACAAAAGGCAATCACCAAGGGTCTTATTTAGATACGCCGCTGTGTTTACTGTACTCCAGTCATAATGCAATGGAAAGTCGTGTCCAATTCTTTCACATATGAGTAATTCAGAACCATATGGAACATATAAAAGGCCTTATTTCTCCACACATTTACGGGTATTAGGACAAGAAGAATTCCTATTTATGCCTTCTCAGGCAAGGATTGAATAATGATCAAGCGCCATTGCCCTTCCCCAAGGGTGAGATGGTCTGTAGGCGGCATCATGATTCGCTTAGTGAGAATCAGAGCTTCAGGCGAACGCCTTCTACCTGAGCATCGGTTTAGTGGCTAGTAAATTATTAGTAATTATTGCGGATATAAATATAATGTTGACCCGTGATAAACTCGCCGCTGCGTCAGCACATGATGAACAGGTAGTTGCGTTAAATCTCTCCCGTCTGCTGCGGCACTGAATCCCACACTGACCAGTACTATAAACAGAACGCTTGATTAAATCTCTTCTGTTTACTTTCTCTTATATAACTGATATCCATTTTTGATCTGTCTTTACTCAGCGGAACGACTCGAAATGAGCTTTTTGATTTTTCTTTGGCTCCGTTATACTTCTCGGTTGCCAGTACAAATGTCAGCCGACCCTGTAGGATGTGGCATTGGCAAAAATCTCCAGTTTTAGTGAATTCAAACATTTGTTTAGCGAGGAGATTAGAAACTATCGATCGAGTTATGGAATGAAATGGAAAACTTGCCAGCAGTCTTTAATCCTGCAACCTTGACCCCAGTAAGCCTTGAGAACCCAGTCTATGTGGAGGAGGGGCCTAGCAAGCTAGGAATTAGCTCCACATGCCAGAGATTGAACCAGACCACAGATGCTTCCCAATTCCATGTGATGAATATTTGCTACCTATCGCCACATGTCAGCGATTACACATGATAGCAATGTTAGTGGCCATACTATTCCCTGTGTACCAGCCTTTGTCTCGTGCTCTTGCTATGTAGTGATTTCCAATGGCTTCCTCGTGGTCGACTTTGTTTTTCTCGTATTTTAGGCCTCGTGCTATTTTTCACCTTTTACTCTGGTACGTCGACCTTTCTATTCATTGTTGCTGCCAGCTTTCAACTGTCTCACACGTTCACTCAAATTTCCTTTCCTCTCATTGAAACTCATTTTGAATCATTTTCGTTTCACTCTCATCTCCTTCTCCCTCCCTCCCCCCCCCCTCTCTCTCTCGCTCTCTCTCTCTCCTCCATTTTGTTACATATGTGACTGAGAGAAAGGTCTCACAATTTTCCACCGCCAGGGGATGACAACTGCTCCTAGGCTTTATAATCATTATCGTCTAAATGGAGTGTGACTAGAAGGAGTTGTCAGTCCATGGAAGGGTAATTCTGCTGTCATAAGGAGTTGTGAAAAGTACATTATTCCAATTCAATTTGCCTCCAAAATCATTGCTTACTCACTGAAAAGTTTAGCTTTTTAGAATGAGATAATTTTATTTCATATTTTCTAGTGTGAAAACTTAGGTACACGTGTTGAAAGGTGGGGAGGTGTAGGCATGCAGCTGAAATGCAGTAGGAATTGATGCTTGCTAGAGATGTGAGAACTGTGGCATATGGGTTAGGGTTCAGCGAGTATGGGCACCAGGTACAATGGTGTCTTCATATGAGTTTAGTGCAAGAGGCAGCATATCTACAGGTACATACACATGCGGGCGTGATAGACTTAGCTTTGAACCGCTCAGATCAATGCAGTCAATACTTGCTCAGTTAAATCTTGTCAGCCGAGATGTTTGTACACATCGCTTCACAACCATATTGCAGCCATGTTATCATTGCTGATTAAACATGCGGAGGTTTTGTATTTCTTTTTCCACAACATGACGGACGCAATCAAACACACTAATCTACGTTCTAACGTCTCGCGGTAAGGACAAACACGCCTCTGTCGGTATTGTGGCTGAGCCAATATCACCCATTGTCAGTCGTATCGATCGATCTGCACGCCAGGCTGACCTAGGAAAGTTGGTCATCATTTTCCACCCACTAGACACGTGGCTTTGCATGTTTCATATGTGTCGTTTGTTTCTGTTCTGCCTTCCACACATCCTGGCGGCAATCGGAATGCATGAGCCTCAGCCCAATTCTCTCTCTCTCTCTCTCTCTCTCTCTCAAGCATTAGGTGAGAGAGAGGGGGGGAGAGAAAAAAGAAAAAGAAAAAAAAAGCAAAAAAAAAAAATAAAAA
>ERZ1740065.3371-NODE-3371-length-10013-cov-5.078932_pt1 | contig 10013 bp, 8 predicted proteins | sample MGYA00581738_ERZ1740065 | MGnify/ENA primary metagenome ERZ1740065 (study PRJEB43018, sample SAMN04849749) | marine metagenome | isolation source: floating plastic debris | place: Pacific Ocean | collected 2008-09-01 | study: EMG produced TPA metagenomics...
CCATCGCCTCGGATCAACTCAATCCGCAGTACCGCGCCTTCTGGGCCCACCAGCTAAAAGAAATCGTCAAAGAACGGCTGCAAAGCAAGCTCAACACCCTGGTGAGCAAAGCCATGTACACACCCACCTGGCTGGCCGAACGCTACCACCAAGACCAACAGACGACGGTCGACTTCAACTACGTCCGCATCCCCTTCTCCGAGATCGACGATGCCGACGTCACCCTGGAGGATAGCGACTACCAGGCCTTTCTCGACGAAAACAAAAAGCAATTCATGCAGGACGAGGAAACGCGAAAGGTCAACTACGTCGTTTTTGACGTCAACCCCACCCCCCAGGATTCCGCCGACCTCCGGGAAGAAATGGATACCCTGATCAAGCAATTCTCCGAGTCGACCAACGATTCGCTCTTTGTACTGCTCAACGAGGGTTCGATGGAGTCCGCCTTCGTCAAAAAGGAAAGCCTCAATGGCTTGATCGCGGATGAGGTCTTCGCCGCCTCGGTGGGCGACGTCATCGGGCCCTACGAAGATGCCGGTAAATACAACGCCGTAAAGGTCGTCGATCGGATGGTTTTGCCCGATTCGGTGCACTCGCGCCACATTCTGCTGCGCGCCAGCAACCAGCCCGAATTAATTGGGGCCCTGAGCACGGCAGATAGCCTGAAGAATTTGTTGGACAATGGCGTAGAATCCTTTGATTCGCTGGCCCTCAAGTTTAGCCAGGACGCCTCCAATGCCGCCAAAGGAGGGGATCTGGGCAATGCTTTCCCCGGTCAGATGGTCAAGGAATTCAACGATCTGATTTTCTACCGGGCCGAGATCAACCAAGTCTACCGGGTAACCACCCAATTTGGGGTACACCTGGTCGAAGTGTTGGATCGTACCTACATCAACAACGACCAGGGGGTGAAGGTCGGCTACATTGGTAAGCCCATCATCCCCAGTATCGAAACGCAAAAAGAACGCTACGCCAAGGCCCTCGAATTTGCGGGTCAAAATCAGGGGCTTGCGGCGGTGGAAACCGCGGCCAGCGAGGCGGGTATGGAGGTCGTAAGTTCGCCCCCCTTCAAAGCCAATGATTTTGCGGTAGGCCTGCTCGGGCCCGGCCAAGCTTCCCGCGACATCGTCAAGTGGGCCTTTAGTGCCGACGTCAACGACTCTTCCCCCACCGTATACGTTTACCAGGACCAAACCTACTTTAGCGACAAGCAGTACGTGGTGACGGGTCTGAGCAACACGCAGGCGGCCAACCAAGTGAGCGTGGCCAACTCGAAGGCCGAAATTGAGGCGACGGTACGGAATCGCAAGAAAGCGGAGATCATCAAGAGCCGCATTACGGCGGGCCAGAACCTGGCCGCCCTAGCCTCGGCGTTCAACAGCCAAATCGACACCCTGCGGTCGGTACAGTTTAGCGCGGGCTTCCAACCCGGCTTGGGCAACGAGCCCAAAGTCATCGCCCAGGCCTTCCAGCAGGAGATCAATAGCGTATCTCCTCCGGTAATGGGTGACAATGGGGTCTACGTGGTCCAATTGATGAATAAAACGGAGGCCGGAACGCCCTCCAATATTGCCCAGTTGAGGCAGCAAGTCGCCAACCCCGCCCAGGGGCAAGTGGCGGGCCAATTGATGCAAGCGATGAAAAAAGAAGCCTCGATCAAGGATTATCGCTCCAATTTTTACTGATCCATCTCCCGCGAAGCTCCGATTGGCAACGACCAGTCGGAGCTTCGATCTTTTTGCGTACCTTTAATTAGCTGGTCGTTCGGAGGATCCTTACCGTTTTAAGTCAAGCGATTTAATTCAGCCCCGAAAAGCAACCCCCCGTGGGGTTTTCTCGTAGTAATTGAAAACCGCCGAGCGGAATGGCTACATTTTGCCGCGGGACACCACATAAACACATTTCCTTCACCAAAAAATACTCTGATGAACATTGCAGTAGTTGGAACGGGTTACGTTGGCCTGGTTACCGGTACCTGTTTTGCCGAAACGGGAAATTACGTCACCTGTGTCGATATTGATGCCAATAAAGTAGCCCGTATGAAGAATGGGGAAGTTCCCATTTTCGAGCCCGGGCTCGACCTGCTATTCGAGCGCAACACCAAGGCGGGGCGCTTGCATTTTACCACCGAACTGGCCGATGCGATCAAAGATGCCGAGATCATCTTCTTGGCCCTGCCCACTCCTCCGGGAGAAGATGGCTCCGCCGACCTTTCCTACATCCTGGGCGTAGCCGAACAGCTCTCCCACCTGATCGAAGACTACAAAATTGTGATTGATAAAAGTACCGTTCCCGTCGGCACGGCCGAAAAAGTACACGCCAGCCTGGCCAAGCACTGCGATGAAGCCCTTTTTGACGTCGTCTCCAACCCCGAGTTTCTCCGCGAAGGAGTCGCCGTCGATGACTTCCTCAAGCCCGATCGCGTAGTGATCGGCACGAGTTCGGAAAAGGCCAAGGAAATGATGAAAAAACTGTACGACCCCTTCGTACGTCAGGGAAATCCCATCATCTTCATGGACGAGCGCTCGGCCGAGATGACCAAATACGCTGCCAATTCCTACCTGGCCGCCCGGATTTCCTTTATGAACGAGATTGCCAACCTCTGCGAGAAGGTGGGCGCCAATGTCGATATGGTCCGCAAGGGAATGGGTAGTGACAACCGCATTGGCAAGCGCTTTCTCTTCCCCGGCGTCGGCTACGGTGGCAGCTGCTTCCCCAAAGACGTCCAGGCACTGGCCAAAACGGCCCATCAAAACGAATACGACTTCAAGATCCTCAATTCGGTGATGAACGTCAATCGCATCCAAAAGAGCATCCTGGCCGAAAAGATCAAGCGCTTTTTCCAACACGACTTGCAAGGCAAAACCATCGCCATTTGGGGGTTGGCCTTTAAGCCCAATACCGACGATATCCGCGAGGCACCCGCCCTGTACATCATCGATGAACTGCTGGAAGCCGGCGCTCAAATCCGCGCCTACGATCCCGAAGCCATGGAAAACGTGGCCACTCAGTACGGCGATCGCATCACCCTGGTCGACAGCCTCTACGGAGCCCTCGAAGGCGCCGACGTGTTGGCCATCGTCACGGAGTGGAGCGTCTTTCGCCAGCCAGATTTCAACCGCATGAAGGAAAGCCTGGGTCGTAAAGCCATCTTCGATGGCCGCAACGTGTACGACCTCGGGACGATGGAAAAGTACGGTTTCTACTACGAAAGCATCGGTCGCAACCCCGTCAATCGCCACCTGGTGGTGTCGAACGGTAAGACGGTTAACAGCTAATTTTCCGCCATTTGCGGTATCCACCATCCGTCCCGTTTTCCCCGCTCACCGCATCCCATGGGAAAACGGGACCCTTTTTTGTCCGATAGCCAACCAAAGCGCCCCTCTTTTTGTAATCATTTCTCTATTTTCACGTTATATCTACGTCTACTCTCAAACGATCGTTTACCATGCGTCAACTCATTTGTTTGCTGGGCCTTTGCGCCTTTTTACTGCCCGCTTGTAATAATGGACTGGAAACGGTAGAAACCCAGGATGAATACGGCTACCAGATCAAGTACACCCGCCGCAAGACGGATTATGCCAAGGAAGGCACCTACGTCAAGCTGGACGAAAAGGGAAGGAAGTACGAGGAGGCCAAATATCAGAACGACCAGTTGAACGGCGAACGCCGGCTGTACTACGAAAACGGCCAGGTCCAGATCATTGAGACCTACGCCGAGGGCAATTTTGACGGCCCCTACCAAACCTTTTACGAAAACGGCCAGGCCCAACTCGTGGGGCAGTACCGCGCCAACAAGGCGGAGGGCGAGTGGAAAAAATATTACGACAGTTCGGAGTTGATGGAGGTTGTACAGATGCGCGACAATTTGGAAAATGGCCCCTTCGTGGAATACTACCGCAACGGCAACAAGAAGGCGGAAGGGACCTATCTGAATGGGGACAACGAAGACGGGCCTTTACAGCTGTACGACGAGGCGGGGGAATTGGTAAAGCGCATGGACTGCCAGCGCGGCATTTGCCGGACTACCTGGGAGAAAGAAGCCGAGCAATAGGGTCGGCCTCGCGAACGAAACTATAACTATGGTGCAAAGATTTTTACTCTTATTTGCCGCTGTCCTACTGACGGTTCCGCTGTGGAGCCAGATCGGAGGAGACAACGTGTACGAGTTTGTCAACCTCCCCCCATCCGCGCGGAGTACCGCCCTGGGTGGCAGCCTCATCAACGTCAGCGATGACGATGTGGCCCTGGCCATCGACAATCCGGCCGCCCTCCAGTCGCGGATGCACCAACAACTCAACTTCAACCACAATTTCCACCTCGCCGGTATCAATAATGGTTATGCGGGCTACGGCCACCACGTCGAGCAGTGGGGGACTACCCTCCACGGTGGGGTGCAGTACACCCGCTACGGCGACTTCCAGACGGCCGACGAATTTGGCAATGTGATCGGCACTTTTAAGGCGGCGGAATACGCCGTGGTGCTGGGAGCTTCGCGCCAGTTGTACGAAAAGCTCCGGGTAGGGGCCAACGTCAAGTTGATTAGCTCCCAGCTGGAGTCCTTCAACTCCCTCGGACTGGCGGCCGACCTGGGGGCTTTTTACCAGGATACGAGCGGCCGCTTTCAGATGGGCCTGGTTTTTAAAAACGTCGGTACCCAACTCACCACCTACCGGCCCGGCAACCGCGAAGACCTGCCCTTCGACATCCAGGCCGGTATCTCCACCCGGCTCAAGTACCTGCCCTTCCGACTGGGCCTGACCGTACACCACCTCAACCGTTGGAACATCACCTACGACGACCCCAATACCGAAGAAAATACCCTCCTCCTCGATCCCAACCAGCCCACCCGTGAAGATCGGGTGGGGCCCTGGATCGACAATCTGTTTCGACACGTCATCTTCAACGGGGCTTTTTTACTGGGCAAGCAAGAAAACTTCCGCCTGCGCGTGGCCTACAATCATTTTCGCCGGCGAGAGATGACGGTCAGTACCGCTCCGCGGAGCTTGGCGGGTTTTTCCCTGGGTTTTGGCCTCAAAATCAAGCGCTTCCGCGTGGAATTTGGTCACGCCTTCTACCATTTGGCGGGCGGTGCCAGCCACTTTAGCATCTCCACCAACCTCCGAGAGTTTCGCAAATTCTAGTGCCGAGCAAAAAATATCCTGAATCGGACTAAAAAAAGGGGGCCCGTGCAACCCTTTGACACCCCGTCACGTCTTCCTCATAACACCAAGCTCAAAAAGAATACTGGTCGGAGTGGTTCCTACGAGCCACTCCACCCAATGACTAAAAATTGTATTATGTTTTTCTTGGGAATAGCCAATTTCATCTTCTTGTCTCACCTCTCCTACATCATTGCGGAGAAGAAGGTACGGGTGTACCGGAGCCGTCAGATTTGGCTATTGATCGATGGCCTGCTGATCTCGCTCTACCTGACCATCTGGTATATGAGCACACCGATTTCGGGCTATCCCTCTTATTTTTATTGGTAATTATTCTACTCTCTATCTCTATACTATCTCAGTTTCCCCATAGTTACAGTAATTGCGATCTCCACCCATCCCACCTCTCTTCTCGGAGATCGCATTTTTTTTTACCTTTAGGCGCCTAATTCGCTCCCTATGTCGAAGCTCGTGAAGACCGCCCGATGGCACGCACTCCCCCTACTCATCTGGTTTTTCTACAACGGCTTACTGATGCACAACTACGGTCGCTTCCGCCGTGCCCCCCAAGCCCAAAATTACCTTCGCAACCTGGCCGACTCCTTTCTCCAGGGCCGTCTCGACATCGACTGCCCCGAGGCATCCGGCTGTTACGATCTGCTGAAGTACCAAGAGAAGGTCTACCTCTACTGGCAACCCGCCCCGGCACATTTAAACATGCCCCTAATAGCCATTTTGGGACCCGAAACGCCCAACCAGTTGAATTACGGCCAGAATGGCCACATCAACGTCTGGCTTTTTTCGCTATTCTGCTGGTACTTTGTACGCCGCTTCGATTTGCCGCTGGGCTTTGGGAGCATTGCGTTACTGACCCTTTTCTGGGGAATAGGTACGGTGCACTTTTACATGTCGATGCTGGGTAGCATTTGGTGTATGGCGCAGGTCTGTGCCCAGACCTTTCTCCTGCTCGCGCTGATCTTTGCCCTGCGGCGGCCGAGTATCGCCAACGTGCTGTGGTCCAGCTTGTTTTTTGGGCTCGCTTGCTACAGCCGCAACCACCTGCTCTTTGGCTACGCCCTGATCGGCGTCATCCAGTGGTACCAGTGGGAGGGGGATGGCATTCGTCAAAAACTGACCAAATTAGCCGCCTTTGCCCTGCCCTTCGGCCTGCTGAGTGTGCTCAACCTAGGGTACAATTACGCCCGCTTCGACGAGGCCTTCAACAACGGGATGGAGTACCAGATGATGTCCGACTACCTGATCGATGATTTTCGCCGCTACGGTTTTTTCAACCTCCACTACCTGCCCAAAAACGTGTGGGTACAAGTGCTTTCACCACCGATTTTCCACGATGCCTTCCCCTTTTTCAAACTGGGCTGGGACAAAATTGGCTTTAGCTTTTTCTGGGCCTCGCCGCTCTTTCTACTCCTCCTGCCCAGCTGGTTCTTCGCCTGGCGGGCCCGCCGGGGCTCAACCGATGAGGTGCCCCTCGTCCGACGCGACCGCCACCTCATCGCGGGTGCAACGCTCAGTATGCTCGCCATTGCCACCCCCATCATGTTGAACATCGCGCCGGGTTGGCGGCAATTTGCCTCCCGTTACAGCCTCGATTATCAGGTGTTTATGATCGTCCTCCTGCTGTTTCTATTCAAAATTTGGGGCCAGCGGCGCTGGTGGTGGCCACTCGTGATTGGCTTGACCTTGCTTTCGCTCTACGTCAATTATTTTGGTGCCTACCTATATCTGAATCTGGGGGACCGGTAAGCCGTGCCGCTTTCCGACATCCTTAACGCAGCCGTAACTTTGGACTCACCATCAGGCAATGTTCCCCGGCTATCTTTGAACACATGGCAAAGAGAAAAATTGAATTGCTCGTACTGTCGGACATTCATTTGGGAACTTACGGCTGTCGTGCCAAGGAACTGGTACAGTACCTCAAATCCGTCAAACCGTCGATGCTCATTCTCAATGGCGACATCATCGACATCTGGCAGTTCAGCAAAAACTATTTCCCCAAGTCACACATCGAAGTCCTCAAGCAATTGCTCAAGATCGCCATGTCCGGAGTCCCCATTTACTACGTTACCGGCAACCACGACGATGCGCTCCGCCGCTTCTCCGGTTTCTCCTTGGGGAATTTTCACCTGGTGGATAAAATCCTCCTCGAACTCGACGGCAAGAAAGCCTGGTTCTTTCACGGCGACGTCTTCGATGCCTCCATCCAATATTCCAAGTGGCTCGCCAAGCTCGGCGGCTACGGTTACTCCATCCTGATTCTCACCAACGTCCTCCTCAATTTTATCCTCAGCAAACTCGGCAGGGACAAGATGTCTTTCTCCAGGAAGATAAAAAACAACGTCAAAAAGGCGGTCTCCTACGTCAATGACTTTGAACTCAGTGCCGCCGAGATCGCCATTGACCGGGCGTACGATTACGTGGTTTGTGGGCACATCCACAATCCGCAAATTCGCACCATCCGCAACCAGAAGGGCACCGTCACCTACCTCAATTCGGGCGACTGGATCGAGCACCTCAGTGCCTTGGAGTACCGGGATGGGGAATGGAAAATCTTTACCTTCGAAAAGGAGGCGGTCGGCACGGAGAAGCAGCCGGAGAAAATGCCTCAGTACGCGCCCAGCCCCAAAGAATTGGTCAAACGCGTACTGGATACTTCCGAAACCGTCCGCTATCCGGCCTTTTTCTCCCCGACGAATAAGAAATAATTCCATAGCCCACCGTAGGCCTTGCGCACCTCCGAATAACGGGGCTCAAAGTATTGTTCCAAGACTGGATCCAAGTGGCCATCCATGCGTACGTGGTGGTTTTCCATGTGTTGCTTGAACCAGGCCACCGAACAGCTGTGAAAGTCGACCACGGCAATCCGCCCGCCGGGACGCAAATCCGCGTGGGCCTGTCGGATCAAGTCCGCGTACTGGGGATTGATCATCGTGAGGGCGTAGGAAAAGAGGAACAGGTCCGGTGCTTTGGGGAAGTCGGAGGGGCCGACCCCGTAAGCCTGTTCCAGCAGCGTAACGCGATCGTGTTGGGACAGCTTTTGCCGCGCCTTGGCCAGCATATCGGCCGATACGTCGATCCCGGTTATCCGTGCCTCGGGAAATTGCCGCCGCAGTTGTACGACGTTGATTCCCGTTCCGCAACCCACCTCCACCAGGTGTTCGGGTGCTTGGTCAAAACCAAAATGGTCCATGATTTCACGCCGACCAAAAAGAAAGGCCCAACGCGTGGCATCGTAGATCGACGACTGGAATTGGTAGTAGTTGCGGATGAGCTGGTTTTGGGCCAGCGAATCTTTGGCAATCATAAGCTGGGTTTTTATTGGACGATGCCGAGGTAGACACTGGCGTAGGTACCGACGCGATCTTCCTTGTGGGTTTGGCGGGTGAGTTGTTCTTCAAAGCGCAAGCGCTCCTTGACAAAATCGGGAAAGAAATTGATCTCGGTGGACGCCGACACAATAAAAAATCGAGTGCCGGGCGCACTGTTTTTCAGGATCAGGCGCCACTCCTCTTCCAGGGCCGGACCGTCGTGCGCGGCCGGCCAGTCTTGGTGGTCGAGCAGGACGTAGTGGGAATAGGTCCCCGGATTTTTTTGGAGGAAATCGCTCAGCGTCGTCGTGTAGGTCGACAAGCGGTTTTCGCGCGACTGGAGGGTGGTAAAATTGTGGGACTTGAGGTATTCGGGACAACAATCACGGGTGTAATTGCCGTGCAAGTAGACTTGGTAAAAGTAATTGTCGCTCACGTCGAGCTCGGTAAATACGCCCCGGAGACATTCCTGGAGGTACTCGACATTGCCACCGGCGTATTGCTCCTGGATGAGGGCCTGTTGGGCCTTGGGCACACCCGCCATGACCATGGTGTAATGGCTGTTAAAAATGCGACGAATGAGGGGGTTAAAAATACGGGCCTCCAGCGCCAGGTAGGCATTGACCTGATCCCGCATCGTCTCGGAATTGAGGAGGGCCTCGACGTTTTGGCGAATGGCCTTTTGTACTTTCAGGTAGCTGCGGCAGCAGTAGGCCAGGGTCCCTGAGGTTCCGCGAAAGTAGAACGATTTGCGCAGGCCCTTACCCGAAAAATAGCGGAGGTGTTGGTCCCAGTACCGTTGGGCGTAGGCCGGTAGGCTGGCGCGCAGTTGGGCTCGATAAACGGCTTGGGCACGGGGGGAGGCGCCTTCACCAAAGAAGTCGAAGAGGGTATCGTGGTCGGCATTTTGCAGGGCGCTGCGCTTGAGCTCCAGGAGGGCATTTTGCCGATAGTTCATATCGATGGCGTGGACTTCGGCGGGATTGTCCAGTAAGTAGTCCAGGGCATTATCACCCGCACTGGTAATCATCACCACCTTGCTGTCGTCTTGCAGTTGGAGCAATTTCCGATCGCAACGGGGATCCTCCCAACAGGTGTTGTAAATCAGTTTCTTTCCGTGTACTTGTCGAAAAATCCAGTTCTGAAATTTACTCATATTCCTGTGATTTAATTTTCTTGCTAAAATATCCCGGTGGCGGGGCAATACACTCCTGACCGCCGTTAAGTTATTTTGATCATTTCGTTAAACTTGTGCTTCCTTGTGTTTAACTCCCGGGACGACAAGACAAAACTAAGCCCTCCCCGACCGGGGGTGGGTATTTTTCTACCAAGCCCCCTCACTTCGCGTCTAACCAAATATTTACGCCACCCTGGGACCCGCGAAACGGATGATTTCTTTGGTGAAATTCAATTTTTTCACGTAATATGAAGCCACTAAATTCGGCTCCGGGCCGTCTTACCCATTAACTAAACCAACTGAATTTATGAATTTAGCCACCAAAGTTTTTGCACTGCTGCTGCTCTC